>Ga0272440_1001831_pt1 | contig 17043 bp, 12 predicted proteins | sample SSMMMBAug17_FD_192440 | JGI IMG/M metagenome (GOLD analysis project Ga0272440, IMG submission 192440) | Marine sediment archaeal communities from Little Sippewissett salt marsh, Falmouth, MA, United States - SSM-MMB-Aug17 | ecosystem: Environmental > Aquatic > Marine > Wetlands > Sediment ... | reverse complement strand
CTTGGCTTCTTGAATAAATTTCAAAAATATTCAATAATTTATCCTTAATTCAACAGTATTGGGGACTGACATGGACAAACATAAGCATGCTTCACATGATGGAAAAATCAAAGGATTATAATAATAACAAATATAAGATTCCATTAAATATGGAAATTAAACATGATGAAAAAAATGATTTCAATTATTGATTACAAAGCAGGAAATTTAACAAGTGTGAAACGAGCAGTTTCATATTTAGGCTATGATTCTATAATTACTTCGGATTCGGAAAAAATTTCTAATTCTGAACGAATTATTTTTCCTGGAGTAGGTCAGGCTGGGTCTGCAATGGAAAGTTTAAGGCAGATGAATATTGATGAAGCTATAAAAAATGCTTTTAATAAAGGCACGCCTGTTTTAGGAATTTGCTTAGGAACACAGATAATTATGGATTACAGTGAGGAAAAAAATTCTAAATGTATTGGAATTGTGCCGGGATTTGTTAAAGCTTTTGAAAAAAATATGAAAGATGATTCTAATAATAAACTAAAAATTCCTCATATGGGATGGAATAAAGTTAAATATCTATATAAACACCCGGTTTTTGATAATATTAATGAGGATTATGAATTTTATTTTGTACATAGTTATTATCCATTTCCTGAAAATGATAAATATACACTTGGCATTACTAATTATGGTATAAATTTTGCTTCAGTAATTGCCTATAATAACCTGATTGCAACTCAATTTCACCCTGAAAAAAGCGGTGAACCTGGGCTTGCAATATTAAATAATTTTTGTAAATGGAATCCATGATATGTTAAGTAGAAGAATAATTCCATGTCTTGATGTACGAGATGGTAAGACAACAAAAGGAATAAAATTTAAAGGCAATATTGATATTGGTGATCCTGTTCTTATGGCTGTTGAATATTATAAGGCAGGAGCTGATGAAATTGTTTTTTATGATATAACTGCTTCACATGAAAAAAGAAATATCATGATTGATGTTGTTAGAAGAGTTGCTGAAAAAATATTTATTCCTTTTTCTGTTGGAGGAGGTATAAGGACTGTAGAGGATATGAGAGATGTTCTTCTTGCTGGTGCTGAAAAAATTAGTGTGAACTCAGCAGCAGTAAAAAATCCGGATATAATATCCAAAGGTGCTGATGCTTTTGGAAGTCAATGTATTGTCCTTGGAATGGATGTTAAAAAAGTTGAAAAATCAAGTTCTATTCCATCTGGTTATGAAATTGTTATTAATGGCGGAAGAACGTATATGGGCATTGATGCTTTACAATGGGCAATAGATGCTCAAAAATTAGGCGCTGGTGAAATATGTTTAAATTCTATTGATGCTGATGGAACAAAAGATGGCTATGAACTTGAGCTAACTGCTCTTATTTCAAAAAATGTTAATATTCCTGTTATTGCTTCTGGCGGTGCAGGAAAACCTGTCCATCTTTTTGATGTTTTAACTAAAGGTTTTGCAGATGCAGCTCTTATTGCATCAATGATACATTATGGTACCTATACAATCACAGGCATCAAAGAATATTTAAGCCAGAATAATGTAAAAATTAGAAACACATGGTAGTTTTTTACTCATCAAATGGCTAAAAATACTTTTCTTAAAAAAAATCAAATTAATATAATATTATCACTCCAATACTTTCTATTTTTCGGTGTTATGGGACTTGTCCTGCCATATTTTAACCTCTATTGTTATCATCTTAATTTTAATGGTGTGCAAATTGGATATATTTCATCAATAAAATCTTTTTGTATGATCTTTTTTCCTGTTACATGGTCAATTATTGCTGACCATTTTCAAATTAGAAAATTATTATATGTGATATGTAACTTTATTGCTTCTGCTTTATGTATCCTTTATATCTATATTACAAGCTTTTGGGGAATATTATTATTAACACTATGCTATACAATATTTTACGCTCCTCTTATTTCTTTTTTAGAAGCATTTTCAATGGATATTTTGGGAGATAATAAAAAAAAATATGGAAATATTAGAGTATGGGGTTCTATTAGTTTTATAATTGTTGTTTTGATTATGGGCAAAATAATTGATATTTATTCAATTCATATAATTTTTTATTTAATATTTGCCGGATCCTTCATACAAGCTGTTTTTTCAATTTTTATAAAAAATATTTCAAAGACAAAATCATTAAATGAACCATATTTTAAAAATATTGATTTATTATATAAAAAAGAAATTATAATATTTCTTTTTTGCGGTTTTATTATGCTTCTTAGTCATGGAACATATTATGGCTTTTCTTCAATACATCTTGAAAATTTAGGTTATTCCAGATCATATATTGGGATATACTGGGCATTAGGAAGCACATCTGAAATTCTGGTAATGATATATTCACAAAAAATTTTAAATAAATTTGATTTAAAAACTTTACTAAAATTTTCTTTATTTTGTGCTATAATTAGATGGTCAATTTTATTTTATACTAAATCTGGAATAATAATTATTTGTTCTCAAATTTTACATGCTGCAACATATGGATGCTTTCATATTGCAAGTATAATCTATATTGACTCTTTAGTTCCAAATCAAGCCAAAACAATAGCTCAGGCTGTAAATAATTCTGTTACCTATGGACTTGGAATCATGACAGGATTTTTTATTAATGGTTACTTATTCGAGACAATAGGCAGCAATAATTCATTTTTATTTAGTGCTTGTATTGCATTTATTGGATTTGTTGTTCTTCATTTAACTTCTATAAATAATGTTACAAAATAAGGTTTTGATCATTGAATCGACCAACATTATCATCTTGAATTTTATTAATGGGAGTATCCAACTTTTATCATTAATTGAGTTTTGAGACTGTAGAGACGTAGCATGCTACGTCTCTCAATTTACCAACAAAAATAAACTTAAATAGTCAACAAATCATAATAAAAAAACAATGATTTTAAATAAGGTGATTTCCTAAAAAGAAATTACCAAGTATTAGTTCCCCTCTTGAGGGCAATGCTGTTGAATTAAGGATAAATATTGGAATATTAATAAGATAGTGAGAAGTTTCGGTTGAATCCTCCCCTTGAGGGGGGTTGAGGGGGGTTAGGGGGGTGTTCGTATTAATGGTACAAACTCAAAAACACCCCCCTACCCCCCCTCAAGGCCCTCAAGGGGGGAACTAATACTTGGTAATTTCTTTTTCAGAAATCACCTAAAAGACCTTTTTTAAATGGAATAACTATTTTAAAAAGAGTACAAGAATATCTAATTTATCTTTTTATTGATCATTTAGAGACGTAGTAGCATGCTACGTCTCTACGTTTTCAATTTTTATGATTATAGCCAAAACGATGATCAATGCCCCAAAATAAATAATTTACTTGTTTATGAGGTAATTAAAATGAGTAATACCAAACCAACATATGAAGAGCTTGAAAAAATTGTTAATCAACAAAAACAAGAAATAGATTATTATAAAGATAAAGTATTGTTTTATGAAAATATTTTACACTCAAGTTCTTTATATATCTATGTAAAAAATAAACAAAATAAATTTAGTTTTATTACAAACAATTTTTCCAGTTTTTTTAATAAAAATATTTCCATAAAAACAGATAAATATGATCTAAATCCTGATCTTTTTAATAATTTTGAAATTTATGATATTAATAATTCAATTATTGATAATAATATTTATGATGAAAATGTTATAAATGGAAAAATTTATAATGATATATTTTATAGAATTATAGATTACAATGGAAATCACTTTTTTTATAATGTAACTAAATTCCCTTTAAAAAATGAACAAGGTGAAATTTTTGCAGCAGTTTCAATATTTAAAGATATAACTTCAAATGAAAATATAAATAATTTACTTAAAGAAAATCTTGAGAGATTTTATACTCTTGTAGAAACAATGAATGAAGGGCTTGGGATACAAAATGTTGATGGTGAGATTACATATGTTAATCAGCGTTTATGTAAGATGCTTGGTTATAGCAAAAAAGAAATTATCGGCAGAAAAGTAGAAAGCTTTCTTGATTCGAAAAATAAAAAAATATTTCAAAAACAAATGCTTAATAGTAAAGATTTTATAAGAACCCCATATGAAATAAGCTGGAGTGCAAAAGATAATTCATCAGTTTCAACTATACTTACACCTGCCCCAATATATGATAAAGATAACAAATTTATAGGCAATTTTGCGATATTTACTGACATTACAAAATATAAAAATATTGATCAGTCTCTTAGAAAAGCAGAAAAACGATTAAGAGATCAATATATTGGAATTCCAATACCAATATGCACATGGCAATGGGATGATGATGATTTTGTTCTGGTTGATTATAATGAATCAACAATTAATTATACAAATGGAAAAATAGTTGAATATCTTGGTAAAACAGCAAAAGATATTTATCAAGATCAACCAGAAGTTATTAATGGTTTATTTGAATGCTTTTATGAACAAAGAACTGTAAAAATTGAAATTTACAGCTATTTTGGTGATATTAATGAAAAAAAATGCTTTGTTATAAGATTTGGATATATTCATCCTGATATTGTTATCGAACAAATGCTTGATATTACAGACAGAAAAATTGCTGAAGAGATGGTAAAAAAATCTGAACAAAAATTGATGTTTCACATACATAAAACTCCTCTTGCATATATTGAATTGGACAAAAATTTAATTATTGTAGATTGGAATCCTGCTGCCGAAGAAATTTTTGGGTATAAAAAAGACTATTCTTTAGGAAAATATGTAAACGAAGTTATAAAAATTAAAGACAAAAAAATAAATATAAAAGACTTTTTCTTAAATTGTAAATCAAATTGTAAGGGGTCATCTGTTATCCATGAACATCTTTCAAATTCCGGAAATACTATTTTTTGCGAATGGTATATTACACCCTTTATAAATTCTAATTCAGAAATAACAGGTATTGCTTCTCTGGTAAGAAATATTACAAAGCGTAAACAAGTCGAACTTGAGCTGCAGCGAGCAAAAGAATCTGCTGAAAATGCAAATAAATCAAAAAGTGAATTTCTCGCAAATATGAGCCATGAATTACGAACTCCTTTAAATGCAATTCTTGGATATACTCAAATATTAAAAAAAGAAAAAAATTTACTCCCTAATCACAAAAAAGCAAATGATATAATACATAGAAGCGGCAATCATCTGCTTATGCTGATAAATGATATATTAGATCTTTCAAAAATTGAAGCAAATAAAATGGAACTTGTGAAACTTCCATTTTATCTTCCTGAATTTTTAAATAATATTGTTGAGCCTACAAAAATTCATGCTCAACAAAAAAATATTTTTTTCTCATTTGAATTGGATAAAGAATTAGAAACTGGAGTTTATGGAGATGAAAAAAGACTTCGTCAGATTATTTTAAATATTATTGGAAATGCTTTAAAATTTACTCAAAAAGGCAGTATAAATTTTTCAGTTTATAAAACAAATAAAAATGAAGATGATTCATATATTACTTTCTCTCTTATTGATACTGGAATTGGAATTTCAGAAGAAAAAATTAAAGAAATTTTTCTGCCATTTCATCAAGTTGCAGACAATAGAGTTCAGGCCGAAGGAACTGGATTAGGACTTGCTATAAGCCAGAGACTTGTTAATATGATGGGTAGTCAATTAAAAGTTAAAAGTAAAATTAATGAAGGGTCTAATTTTTGGTTTGATGTTAATCTTCCCTTTGTAGCATGGAAACATAAAGCAAAAAAAAGAAAAAGGCCAAATATTGTTGGTTTTAAAGGTGATGCAAAAAAAATATTAATAGCTGACGATAATCTGACAAACAGAACTTTTCTAAAAGATATGTTAGAAAAATATGATTTTATAGTTCAAGAAGCTGAAAACGGCCTAAAAGTTATAGAAATGATAAACTCATGCACTCCTGACCTTATTCTTATGGATTTAAGTATGCCAGAAATGGATGGATTTGAATCAACTATGACAATTAGAAAAAATAATAAAAAAATAAAAATTATTGCAATAACTGCTAATGTATCTTTAAATATAAAAGAAGATGTTATTAAACATGGATTTGATGATTATATTGCAAAACCTTTTAATATTGATTATTTACTCGAAAGACTTCAATTCCATTTGCGTATAAATTGGATTTATGAAAATCAATCATCATTTCAAAATAAAATAAAAATACAAAATGATGATGATATAAAAATTCCTGAAGCAAATAAAGTAAAAAAAATATATAGTTATATTTTATCTGGTGATATTGATAGTATTAGAAATTCATTAATACAATTAAAGTCAGAACATTTACAATATTCATCCTTTTCAAATAAAATTTTAAATTTGTTAGAACTTTATAAACTTGAAGAAATACAAAAATATTTGGAAAATATTTTAAAATAGCGTTTCTTGTTCTAACAGATGTTTTGATGGCTGTAGTCATATTTTAGGACATCATAAATTTCATAGTATGGAGTCCCAAATTTTTAGATTTGGGCTTCAAAAAAACAGATGAAAAGAATTTAACACCCAAATCTAAAGATTTGGGACTCCAGTCAAAGAAATTTATCTCGTCTTAGAATTACTGCCTACAAAATTTATTAGAATCAGTAAAGTTTATCTAAGTGCATATGAAAATGATATAAATAATCAAGTTTTGGGAGGTGCATTATGACAACATACTGGAAATACTTAAAAAATAATTATTTTAATATACTAACAAATCTTTTTTTACAATTTTTTGCATTTAATTTCAATTTTCGTCCTGATCTTAATAAATACTTAAAGCACGAAGATGGGTATTTCAATTTTATATTTGGCATTAGAACTGAAAATTGTAGTGTTAAGCAGGCTGTAGAGTTTAAAAATGGAAAAGTTTATATTCTGAAAGTAATACCCAAAAAAATGGATGTCCAACTAATTTTTCATGATGAAAATGCTCTTAAAAATGCAGCTGCACAGCCTCCAAACAAAATAATGACAAGTTTACTTGAAAATAAAATGGTTACTCGCGGCAATCTTGCTTATCTTCAATTAGTTAATTTATATCTATCATTACTTTTAAAACCAGTTCATATTAATAAACTTAAAAAGGAAGCAAAATCAGAAAAACGAGATTATGACATTGAAAAAGCATCACAAAAGAGTATCGCTTCAAAAAAAATGAACCAGCTCAAGGCAGAAAAAATCGATCCAAATGTCAAATTTTTAAACGAATCTTATCTTTCTGAATACAGCCTCAATGACTTTGAAAGATTAAAAGTTTTTTTAGATATTCATCTCAAAGAAAGGCCTGCTATTTGTTACGAAAGAGCTGAATTGTTGACACAATGGTATAAAAAAAATGGTTTTGAAACAGATAATAAGGGTAATCCATGGGTGCCAGAACTTCGACAGGCAAAAGCCTTTAACTATTTGATGAAAAATAAAAAACCCATCATTAGAAAAAATGATCTTTTAGCAGGAACCAATACCACAAAGGAAATAGGTGTTATCCTTTATCCTGATGCTCATGGAACTTTGATATGGGGAGAATTAGCAACTTTGGCTCATCGCCCATTAAATCCCTATGATGTTGACCCTGAGACATTTGATATACTTCATAACAAAGTCTTCCCATTTTGGATACATCGAAATTTTCGTGAATGGGTAAGAGATAACAAAGCTTATCCTACTTGCCAGAAATTAGATGAACGATTTGCTGCCTGCTTTTTATGGAAAACTACTGCGCTGTCTCATACTATTATAGATTATCCTAAAATATTAAAAATAGGTACATCAGGTATTATCGCTGAGATTGATCAAGAAATAAAAAATACATCCATAACTAACAAACAAAAACAAAATACTCTTAATGCAATAAAAATCACCCTTGAAGGGATAAATGCTTATGCGAAAAATCTTTCAAATGAAGCCCAAATACTTGCCAATATAGAAAATGATTCTGCAAGAAAAAAAGAACTTCTTCAACTAAAAGATATTTGCGAGAAAGTTCCTGAAAATCCATGCCAGACTATTGACGAAGCAGTAAATGCGATTTGGATTATATGGATAGGTGTGCATATGGAAAATACTAATGCTGGTTTTTCTCTTGGTCGTCTTGACCAATGGCTGCAGCCATATTTTGAATCGGATATGGAAAATATTGCCAATGAAAATGAACGAAAAAAATATATTAAACATGTTCTTGAATTGATTGGATGCCTCTTTATGAGATGCACAGATCATCTGCCGCTTATTCCCGATATTGGGAATTACTTATTTGGAGGAAGCTCATCAGATCAGGCTATTACTCTTGGGGGGATTACTCCTAATGGCGAAGATGCTGTTAATGATATGACATTCATTTTTTTAAAAGTAACTGAAATGCTTTCCATCAGAGATCCTAACGTAAATGCACGCTACAATACAGAAAAAAACAGCGATAACTATCTTACAAGAATCTGTGAAGTCAATCTGAATACAGCTGCTACTCCATCGATACATAATGATGAAGTTGTTATGGCATCGCTTGAAGAATTTAACTATCCTATTGAAGATCTTCGGAATTGGTCAGCTACTGGATGTGTAGAGCCAACCTTGTCAGGCAAGCATATTGGACATACAAATTGCATGATGTTTAATGCTGTCGCAGCTCTTGAAATGGCATTAAACAATGGGCGTCATCCACTTATGCGTTGGAATATTGGACCCAAAACAGGGGATATTTCAAATGGGGATTTTAAAAATTATGAATCATTTTTTGAGGCATTTGAAAAGCAGCTCAGATTCTTAGCTGATCTTACTTGTGAATATAATAATTTTTTAGGCGAAGCGCATCAAATTATACGGCCAACACCTTTTATCTCTGGTTTGATTGAAGGCCCTTTAAAAAATGGAAAGGATGTAACCAAAGGAGGAGCTTTATATAACTCTTCTGGCATTGCTTTTATTGGTCTTGTGGACATTATAGATTCTTTGATGATTATAAAAAAACTTGTATTTGAAGAAAAAAAATTTTCTTTTCCAGAGCTGCAGAAAGCTGTCAACACAAACTTTGAGAATCATACACCCATGCATGCAATGATTAAAAATAAATCTAAACTTTTTGGTTCAGGAAGCAAAGAAGCTTTGAATATTGCAAATCAAATTACCAAACTTGCAAATGATATTTTTTGGGAAAAGACTAATTGTCGCGGTGGACGATACACTGCTGGATTCTGGTCTATGTCCAATCATGTGGCGTTCGGAACATTAACTGGAGCACTTCCATCTGGAAGACTGTCAGGAAAAGCTTTCACTCCGGGACTAACACCTGAACCTCATGCTTCAAATAACATTTTAGACAACATACGCGATGTAGCAAGCTTGAACCCGAAAAATATGAAAAATAACATTGCATTTAATATCAAAGTTGTTCCCAGTTCTCACGATTCTCATCAGCAAAATGTTAAAAATATTTTTTCTTACGTTAAAGCCTACAGCAACCTTGGCGGAATGCAAATGCAGCTTAATATTGTATCATCAAAGACACTTAAAGATGCTATGGAGAATCCTGAAAATTATCAAAATTTACTTGTTCGTATTTCAGGATATAACGCTTATTTTGTATCACTTAATAGAAAAATGCAAATAGAATTGATTGAACGTGCTGAATTTGGCATATAGATAACTTCTCTTTTTTAATTCTTTAGAGCAATATTTTTGCATTGAATAAATTAATAAAATATTTTCTATTGAATTTTTTAATTATTTATTATAATAAAAATATTTATTATATTATCTACTATTATGTCAAGGTGGTTTCCGAAAAAGAATTACCAAAGTCTTAATTCCCCCCTTGAGGGGGGTTAGGGGGGCAATCAATGTCATTCGGAATTGATAGTATCTGTAATAACAACAAGTTATGAATATTTGACAAATTTGGTAAAATGTGTATTAGCATATTTTGAAGCTATTTTTACATAAATCTTGACTAATGCACAAAAACAACAAAATGTCAAATATTTGCAACTCATTAATATTATAAATAAAATCAATTCCGAATGACATTGGGGGGGCAATACTGTTGAATTAAGGATAAATTATTGAATATTTTTGAAATTTATTCAAGAAGCCAAGATCGAATTCCCCCCTTGAGGGCTGAAGCTGAACAAACACTTGCAGAAGAGGAAAGAATGAAAGCAAGAGAGGAAAGAAAGAAAGCAAAAATTTCTGAAAATAAAATGAAAGCTGAAAAAAAAAGAGCTAAAAAAGAAAGACAGCGAGCAGATGAAGAGAAAAAAAGAGCTGATGCCGCAGAGAAAGAATTAGCATTATTAAAAGCAAAATTATTATTGTTAGATAACCATTAACTATAAAGCTATTGAATTATTTTTTTATGGTGAAATACTATCCATATATCAGGGTAGAATTAAATATTTAAAATTTTTAAGTATTATCTAAACCAAGTTCGCCAAATATAGTGACCATAAATATTGATTTACTGTTTTAAAAAATATTACTTAAAAAATTTGTTGTGAGAAAAAAATATAGAATCCTTGAAAATCATTATGTTAGCAAAAAAAAGCCAATTGGCTAAAACCCCAAAGGTGAATATTAGGGCTTTAATCCATAAGTGCTCAAATAAGAATACAAATATATTTGATTTTTATTTACCTTTATAAACCAGCTACTTCTTTGTTGCAATGTTTACAAATTTTTGCTTTTATTTTGATAATTTCAGCGCAAAATGGGCATTCTCTGGTATAATTTTTTTTGTGAATTTTTTTTATAGATTTTTCTACTTCTTGCTCAATAAGTTGATTTCCATATTTGTTATTTCGTAAATGGTCAATTGAATCAAGAACACCTATATCACCAATCATCTCTGCGGCTTTTACTCTTACTCGTGCTGGGCGTATAGGATCTAATAGTATTAAAAGTACTTCTTCATGATTTTTTTCAATGTAACAGTCAGCAAGTTGTGAAAAGCCGCTTTTAATTGCCTCTTTTAATTTTTCTTGTTCTGCTAAAACTGTTTCATCTATTATTTGGCCTTTACCTCCTAATGGGCTAAATACAGGTATAAATTCATATTGATTAGTTCCTGGATAACAAATACACCTGTAAGACGCATTATGAGCATAATTATCACTTATATCTTTCCATCCTTTTTTATATGAAGGGCACTCATCATTAAAACATACAAATAAATATGGAGTTCCCCAACCTAAACCATCTCCCATAGCAAATTGAGGTACTTCCCAAATATCCATTTCTTTGTTACAATGGGGACATTCTGGTTTTTTTTGAGACATTATTCTATCTAAAATATCCTGTTTAGTTTCAAAAGCCATTTTTTTTTTCCATTCTTGTTATTTCTACTTTGGCAGACTGAAATTTAACTATTTGAAATTATATAAAATATTGTTTTTAAAAGGTTTTGCGTATTTTAAATTAAATCAATATGTTATTTTTTAATCTGCCAAAGTAGAATTATTGAATAAATAATTATTAAATAAAAATTTCGGTAGTAATTCCTGCATTATGCAAGTTCAAGAAAAATTATACACTTAGGTGATTTCCGAAAAAGAATTTACCAAAGTCTTAATTCCCCCCTTGAGGGGGGTTAGGGGGGGCGTATTAATGGTACAAACTCAAAAACACCACCCCTAACCCCCCTCAAGGGGGGAATTCGATCTTGGTAAATTCTTTTCCGGAAATCACCTTAAAACAATAATGAGCTATGAAAATACCATTTAATCTGTTTGAATTTGCTATATTTAGGTTTTACTATTTTAAGCAAGAAGCTTACTAATTTTTGTAATTACACTTGCAACTTTATGAATTGTATCAGATACTTTTCCAATATCTTCAATTGACTCTTTTATTGTTGAAGCAGCATCACTTAACTCTTTATTAATATTTTGATAATCAGCAGTAGCTTCATCTATTGCTTTATTAATTATTATACTTTTTTGTTCATATATCTGATCTAACTGTTGGCTTAATTTTTCTTGTTGATCAGAATCTGTACAGTTTTCAATTAATTGATCAAGTTCTTCTGCCATTTTGGTCATTTTTTTTACCATTTCATTCATTTTTTTCTCCATTTTGTTATTTTAAAAATTATGAATAAAAAAAATTATACAAACATTGAAATAAACTGATAAGATTTGAAAAGGTGAAGCTGTATGGTTATAACACTTTAAGTTTAAGATAATTAGAGGTAAAATGTAAAATAAAAATATGCAGCTAATTTGTTGAAAGAGCCTTTACAGCGTTTGACAATCCTTTTAGTTGTTTTCCAATAGTTTTAAATTCTTTAATAACTGATTTATCTTTACGTCTTATTAAATCAAAAAAACTTTGTTTTTCTAAAACATATTCAAGTTCTGCATTTGCAGCTTTTAATTGATTTATTGACTCTTTTGCACTTGATGCAATAAGGTTTATTCTTGCTTGACTATCTTGATATTTTTTGTAAGCATTTATTGCAATTTTTCGATCAGTAAATGAAGCTTTTCTATTTCTTAAAACAGCTCTTGCTCTATTTTTTAACTTAAGAATAGTATTTTCAAAATCACTAACAAATCCATCCCCGCCCTCATTTCCTTTTGAAAAGTCATTTATTAATAAAGAGCATATTTTATCAATATCATCTTTATATTCTTTTATAATTATCTTAATTTGTTTTGCTTTTCTGGCTTCAATAAAAAGAAAACCAATATTTTCTACAATACCGCCAACAGAATCATAATTATAAAAACCAGATGGTTTAAATGGTAATTGGGATAGACTATCTGAAAATTCCATAGAGGCTAAGTGTAATTTTTCTGCATCATTTTCTTGTAATAATAACTGCAATAATTTTCCATAATTTTCTAAAGCCCTTGCAGCAGCAACTCTGGCTGCTACAGCTTCAGGTTCAAGTGCACTTTCAAGTTTATTGTATTTTGCTTTACCTCTTAAAATAACATTTTGTATATTAATGTCAATGGTATCATTACGAAGCCTTGGAAATTCTTCAGATGCAAAATTTCCTAACTTGTCAGCAGCTTGTGCAAAAACAATCAATGCTTCTTTTTGATTATTTCTTAAAGCACACCCAGAAATAATTAATAAAATTATAAATAGATAAAATTTTTTTTGTATTTTCATAAAAACCTTTCTTTTATAAAATTTTGTATAGGTATTTAAAACGTAAACGCATACGTCTACAAGTTTTGTGTTTTTTTAACTATTTAATATCCTTAATGATCTTGTTCCCACACTCCAGCGTGGGAACTTATTTATGACGATCCAGCGTCCTGATAGGTCTACAAGTGTATGCATTTTTTTTCTTAGCGCTGAAAGCGCGAAATAATATAGCCCAGGGCAACGCCCTGGGTAATGACCTACAGTGATTTAAGCCCTGTAAGGGCGTAATAATTATTGATTCATGTTTTTATTCGCCCTTACAGAGCTAAGAACATTTTAGATTTTAGATTTTTACCCATGCTGCTGCCCTAACTTATAATATTTCGCCCTTACAGGGCTAAAATCAATGTAGATCGTTTCCCAGGGCGTTGCCTGGGCTTTATTATTTCGCGCTTTCAGCGCTAAGGAAAAATGCATACACTTATAGACCTATCCGCCAGCGTCGATTCAAATAAGCCAGTAATTAACTTATCACTCGACGCTGGAGTGGCTAAAAAATGTTCCCACGCTGGAGCGTGGGAACAAGATGTTAAGGATATTAAATAGTTAAAAACACAAAATTTGTAGACCTATGCGAAACGTAAAGACTCTATATTAATAAGGATTAAAATGCAAGATATTTGTTGAAAATATGGTGTTTATATCTTTATATTTCAATAAGATATTAAAATATAATTTTATAATTATAAATAAAAATCTAAATCATTTACTACTTCTTCATGTTTTGCAGCAGAACCAAAAAGATAAGCGGCTTCTACATTATCTACCGAATCAAAAATGTTTTTTAAGCTTTCTATATCAACATTTATCATCTTTTATCTCTTTTGTTTTTATAGTTAGTTAATTGTTAATATTATAATACAACTTTGATTTTTCCAATAATATGAAGTGCATAATTATAATAATCTGTGTCTGTTTGGGTAAAAAAACAAAATCCAATGTTGAATTATAATAAAATTCCTTCATTCCAGATATAATGTAATATTAGATATTGATATTTTATTAATAATAAGATATTTATCGATTATTATCAATAAAATTGAATTAAAAAATATAAATTTTATCAAAATAATAAAATTATCAAATTCTGAAACATTATGAAAAATAATATACAAATATTTAAAAATGCTTCATTTATTTCATGTGAAGATGAAAATAAGATATATAGCGTTTTAATTGAACAAAATGGAAAAATAATATATTTAGGAAATCATATTCCTGATATTTACTTAGATTCTTCAATTGTTGATTTATCAGGTTACTGTGTAATTCCTGCTTTTATAGACACACATATTCATTTTGAATCTTTTGCATTTTTTTTAACAGGTCTTGATTGTCGTAATGTAGTAAATTATGAAAATCTTAAAGAATTAATAAAAGATCATATTGATAATAATCCTTTGGAAAAAACAATTATTGGTTTTGGAATTTCAGCACATTGTCTTGAAGAAAAAAGACTTCCTGATAGATTTGAACTTGATAAATTAACATCAAAGGCGATTTTTATTGTCAAATATGATGGACATGCTGCAATTGGAAATAGTTCATTTATTCAAAGTTTACCTGCTAAAATAAAAAACAAAAAAGGTTTTTGCGAAGAAAAGGGATGGTTTTTTCAGGAAGCTTTTTATAATGCAGTGAATTTCATCTCAAAATCTGTGTCAATTCCAGCTCTTCTAAATTCATTTATTAAAGCATCTGATTATCTTGCTAAAAAAGGAATAGTCTCAGTCCACACTGCAGAAGGTGTTGGTTTTCCATTTGATATGGATGTTGATATTTTAAGAATAATTTCTCCTGGTTTACCTCAATTATTTAAAATTTATTTTCAAACAATGAATGAAAAAAAAGTTACATTTAGAAGGATGAAACAAATTGGTGGATGTTTTAAAACAGCTCTTGATGGCTGCTTTGGTTCTGAAGATGCTGCGATGAGAAATCCATATTCAAATAATAAAAATAACAATGGTAAATTGTTTTATTCTCAAAATCAGGTCAATAATTTTGTTTCTCGAGCTCATAATAAAGGATTGCAAATTGCCTTACATGCAATAGGTGATGCTGCAATTGATCAGGCAGTAACTGCTTTTGATTATGCTCTTAAAAAAAATCCTGTTGATGATCATCGTCATATAATTATTCATGCCTGTTTAACTGATGATGAAACAATAGAAAAAATATCAAAATCAGGTATTTGTCTTGCACTACAATGTCCATTTTTAAACTGGCCCCAGGAACCTGAAAATTATTTAAGAAATATTATTGGAGATAGAATTAATAATATGCTTCCTTTAAAGAATATATTACAAGCAGGTATTTTATCGGGCGATGGTTCAGATGCACCATGTACAATTCCTGATCCAATAATGGCAATTTATAATGCCTGTAATCATTTTATTACAGATCAGAGGATTACACCATTAGATGCATTAAAAATGAACACAAACTATGCGGCAAAATTGTCTTTTGATGAAAATAAAAGAGGTACATTAGAAATGGGAAAAAATGCCGATTTTATTGTTTTAGATAAAAATATTTTAGAAATACCTGTTGATAAAATTAAAGATATTCAAATAAAAGATGTTTATATAAAAGGTAAAAGGTATAAAGGTCAATCAAATTCTTCTTTATCTCTGTTTTTTAAATCTATCATAAATAGATTTTGATCATTATACATTATTATATGCAAATATATTCTGGATTAGTATATTTTAATAATGTATTAATGAAAATTTTATAATTTTTCAGGCTTTTAAGATGAATGTTAATTAATTCTAAATATCCTCTTTTAATCAGTTCTTTTTTATCTTTTTTATTTAAGGCTTTCAGTGCTTTTTCATTTACTTTTTCTATATGAACATAAGCATCAGATTTATCATTATTATTGTTCTTGTTAATAATACTGCCGATTATGTATTTTTCACTATGAACCAGTCCAATTTTTTTTAAAAATTGAAAAAAAAACCGTGTTTCTTGAAAATAATGATTTTTATAAACAAAAAATTTCGACCCATAAAAATTATTTATTAATTCTGAAGAAAGTTCATTTACAGAATTAAATATTGGTAAACCTTTTTTTGCATTACTAGCAGCAGTGCAATTTTTGTAAAATAAAATTTGATCTACCCTTGTAGAAAGGATGATATCACTACAATTATTATCAGAAATAAGTTCAAAAGGAAAGTTTCTACAAGCATCAGGTCGGTTTTGATTGTAGATTAAGCACCTTTTATTATCTTTATCAAGATATGGGCAAGGAATATTTCTTTTTAATGTAATGATTAATCTTATTGGATAATTCAAATTTGTCTGGTTTATAACAATTGGAAAAAAATTTGAAATTCTTGAAAATTCATAAATATGTGTATTTGCAAAACCAAACCAATCCCCATCACAACATTTAATACAATTATTACACCCGGTAAACTTATAATTTGAGTGTTTTCGAGAATTTATTACTTGAGAATTGTTGAAGTAATTAATTAGTGCGTAGCTCATTTTATACCTCATAAATTGAAAAAGAGCGATTAATATTATTATAAAAATAAATATAAAAAGATTCGAAATCATATTATTCACAAATTTTAACATTTTTCAACAACTTTTTTTGTAATATTTAATATATTGATATTTATTATAAAATATATTGAGGGAAAAATATTATTTGATGAGTTTTTAATTTTAAACAAGAACATAGGAAGTATATTTTATTATGAACTGTTTTAAAGCTGCTATATCGTGTGAAATTTTTTTGATATCTATGTTTTGATTCATCAAAAACGTGAGAAAAATTCACGTTTTTTTATGCTGCTTTTTTTAAATAAAGCTCTTGTGTTATAGTAGATAAAGAATCGTTGACTTGTGTATATGCTCCTTCTAATTTACT
>Ga0272440_1001830_pt1 | contig 17045 bp, 12 predicted proteins | sample SSMMMBAug17_FD_192440 | JGI IMG/M metagenome (GOLD analysis project Ga0272440, IMG submission 192440) | Marine sediment archaeal communities from Little Sippewissett salt marsh, Falmouth, MA, United States - SSM-MMB-Aug17 | ecosystem: Environmental > Aquatic > Marine > Wetlands > Sediment ... | reverse complement strand
TTTGATCGGATAAAAACTTGGCCATTGAGCGGTCAATCACTGTGCCATTGGTTAACAGTCGGACAGTCAAGCCTTGCGATGATGCATGAGAGAGTATTCGGTCTATGTCAGGATGAATTAATGGTTCCCCGCCGCTGATTGTAATACCGCTGCCGCCATTCAAAACCAACGTATCAATCAATTTTATAATTGTTTCAATAGATAAGTGATCCGGTGTTTGTGTTGCAGTCACATAACAATGGGGACAGTGAAGATTACAATGTCGTGTGATATGGACAAACAAGGAGTTTAGTGATGGTATGCGCTGACTGTGCGTATTGATATCTTTGATATCAAACCCTTTTTCATGAAGGGTTTCATTGACAGACAAGATATCTTCGAGGGCCTGTTCTTTTGTGATTTCATAATTTTCTACAAGTGATTGTGTTATTATTTCAAATCCTTGCCCATCTGCCAGCTTGTCAATAATTTCTGATGCTGTTGGGTTGACAATCATCCAGGATGATTGGTGCGGGTGAAAGATCACCTGTAAATCATTGCTATCTGAGGGATAGCGCATAAATGGTGAGGTGTTGGCATTCATTCAAAAAACATTTCATCTGAAGCGGATGATTCCAAAGCGGTTGCCATTTCTATAAAAACAAGGGGGTCCATTGAATGGTTTTCGCAAGAAACAATCATCCCACTTTCAATGGTAATATGCTCGCCTGCATGAATAGGGGTTTCATTATTATCAATATGTACCACACCATGACCTTTTATAAAATGCCATTGCTTAAGGTATAAGGTATTTTTTAGTGTTGACATTTCACAACCCGAATGAATATTGTATTTACTGACCACACAATCGGGTTGATTATCCAGAACTGTAATTTCTCCCCAAGGCTTGCGCTGGTTGACATGCGCGATATGTTCATCTCGTCCATGGGCTTGAAGAAATGCAACCGCATCTTTGGCATCGCGGCTGTGATTGATATCAGAAACAAACAGTGCATCCGGTGTATCAATTAAAGCAATGTTTTTAAGTTGATTCATCACAATCAATCGTTTTTGGCCCATTGCCAGGCAATTCTGTGTCTTTTGCATCAAAATATTATTCTTGTTGCCAATGGTCACATTTTTTTGGGAATCTTTGGGGAGAAATTCATACAAGGCTTTCCAAGATCCAATATCACTCCATTGAAAATCGGCGGGTAGAACCACACCGTTGTCAATTTTTTCCATGATTGCATAATCAAAAGAAATACTTTCCAGGCTTTGATAGCTTTCTGTGTCAAGAATTTTTTCATCAAGCATATCTTTTAATGAATGAAGCATTTCGGGGCAATGGGTTTCAAAAGATTTGAGTAATACACTGACCTTAAACGCAAACATACCGGCATTCCAATAAAAATTTCCAGCTTCAATGTACTTTCGAGCTGTTATCAGGTCTGGCTTTTCAACAAATTGTTTGATTTGATATCCATGCCCCACTTTCATCTCCGATGCCTCAATATAGCCATAACCAGTTTCAGGATATTCTGGTTCGATACCGAATGTAACAATATGGCCTTCTTGTGCCAGTTGATTGGCCAAATTTATTTTTTCATAAAATTGGGACATACGATCAATCACATGATCAGCCGGAAACACAAAAATAACAGCATCGGGATGAGTTTGAGAAATCCGCAATGCACCGAGAAGGATTGCCGGTGCGGTGTTTCTTCCACAGGGTTCATTTATGATCATTTGAGCGTGATCCATTTGCATTTCAGCCATATCGCTGGTGACATCATTGACATGATTGGTTCCGCAAACAATTTTTAAACGATTCGATTCAAAGACTGATGACAATCGCAATGCGGTATGCTGAAGTAACGACCGGTTTTCAATAAATCGAACCAGTTGCTTTGGGTACAAGTCTCTGGATACGGGCCATAGGCGGGTACCACTTCCACCTGCAAGCAACAGTGCATATGCGTTAACCTGTTGAGGCATGTTTAGATGCTCCTTTTTCATGTGAACTGACTTTGATTATTCAATCACGTTTCTGGAATTTTATTTTCAAACTTTCTAAGTTGCCAAAAACATTTGATTATTAAGGAATTCGTTCAATTATCATACAGTATAATAAATTGTGATAGTTCATATCAACATGTTCTGTCAATAATTATTTTTTTCAATAATAGCGCCAAATCATCCATCCATTGGTTAAAAAAACAATCCACAAATATGTCAGCCAATCCACACAAGATATTGAACATCAAGTGTTAAGATATATTTTTTTCTTGACAGACAACCCCTTCTTATATAAAAATTGTACGAATAAATGCCAAATTATTCAAAAGAATAACAATCATATAGTGCAAAATAGCAACTCGTCTATCTCTGTCAAACACTTGGTATCAATAAATAACAAATTATGAGATAATCTATATTAATTGGCATTTCCGAGCCTGACAATATAAATATTAAATCGTATCTATACTGCAAGCCAGTGATAATGGCGGCAGTTAAGCTGGAATATAGAGTCGTTTTCGACATAAATTATATTAAGGATATTTTATTAACTAACAGTTTTATTTTACATTAGAACATCTAACGTTTGACTGTAAATACATGACCGGCCTTTTTTTCGTTCGCATAAACCTTAATACGTAGTTATGTTGAATTATTTATAAAATATTCTTAACCGGTTTTAAACGATCAATAGATTAGAAAAAAAACTGAGCGTTTAACCAATAAAATGTTGAGAAAAAAGGGGTTTTATAATGAGTAATGTCAAAACAGCAAAATGTCCAGGATGTCAACAATCCTATCGCATTCCTGAATCAAAAGAAGGAAAAACAGCGACATGCAAAAAATGCGGTCGAAAATTTAAAATTCAGTTTGATTCGGATTCAACAGAAAACAATAATAAAGAACCCAAACCTGATGCAAAGGGGCAACCTAAAAAAATGGTGACCAAGCCCAAGGAACCGCCTGCACCAGAAGCGCCACCAGAAACACAGACAACACCTGAAGTTTCTGAATCAGCGCAAGCATCTGATACTTCTGAACAGGCAGACACAAAAGAATCCCCTGAATCCGATAGCTTTGACTCAATTACTGATGCCAGCACAACAGATATTCCGGGGTCATCAGAAAATACCGAAGAGACCGACACAGGTGAAGCGCCTGCGCCAAAACCGCCTGATCCAAAAGAGAAAAAAACATTGTTGGACTATGACAAAAGTTATCGTCCACTGGATCCAGATACACTGATGGAATCACTGGATATCATTGTTTCAGAAGACAAATTAGAAGCGCACCTGGTTGTTAAAAAGCCATTGGATCGGGATACCACTTACAAGGATATTCATTATTTTCTCGTGGAAAAGAATATTAAATTTGGCGTTGTGGAAGAATCCAAAATCAAGAATTTTCTTAAAAAGAAATTATTGCAAAATCGTCCCTGGCTGATTGCTGAGGGGAAAAAACCTGTTGAACCCACCGATGGTGAGGTCAATTATTTGTTTGATATTGATCCATTCAAACGACCCGTCCAGGAAGAAAATGATTCAACAGATCGGATTGATTTTAAAGATCGGGGTGAAATGCCTTATGCCAAAGTTGGTGATCTGGTTGCTGAACGTAAACCCGGCTTGCCAGGTGTGCAGGGAATGGATGTTCATGGCGAAACAATCAAAACCAGGAAGGCCAAGCAAGCAACATTACGTACAGGCGAAGGTGTTGAACTGTCCTACGATAAACGTCTGGCCAATGCAAAAATTAATGGAATGCCTGTTTTACAGGTCGAACGAAATCAGGAAAAGGTAGTTGTTGTTCCCGAATATTTTATTAAGGGTGATGTGAACATGAAAACCGGAAATGTGAAATTTCAAGGTCCGGTTGTGGTAAAGGGAACAGTTGAAAATGGCTTTAAAGTGAATTGTGCCAGTTTGTCAGCCAAGGAAGTCATGAAAGCAGTCATTGATACAGAGGGAGATATTGTTGTTGGTGGCGGTATGATCGGTGCGACAGTCAATAGCAAAGGCAAGGTAGAAGCAAAGTTTATTAAAGGGGCGACCATTGAAGCAATGGGCAACATTGTTGCTCCTGGCGGTATTATTGATTCCAAGGTAAAAACCAGTGGTGAAATTATTGTTGAAAAGGGAAAAATTTTAAATTCCCAAATTTATGCCTATCGGGGGGTAAACACCCGCGATATCGGTTCTGTTACCGCTCCTGAATCCACGCTGACAGTGGGAGTGGATCCCGCAATGCTTAAACAAGCAAAGATATATGAAACAGAGATTGATGAAAAGAAAAAGGCCCTTGAAAAATTTAAAGAAGAAAACAAGGTTCCAGATGATGTTGCTGAAAAATTCGAACAGGTGATTGCAAAAATAGAACCGCTTCAGGATTCTGTTCAAAAAACTGAGGCCATTCGACCCTCTCTGGCACAAAAATTGGAAGCAGCTAAAAAGAAGGGTGATAAAAAGGCGCTTCAAAAAACGATCAAGACAGTCAAGGAAATTGAAGTCAAATTTCAGGCGGCAAAAGAAACACTTGCATTGTTGATTCAGGAAAAAGAAACACTTGAAAAAGGACTGGGAGAATTACCAGAGATGGAAGCGGAAATTGCTGATCTGGAAAAGAAACTCAACGAGGTGAATGAACATATCAACAATGATCGGCAACACGCACCTGTCAAAGTCACCGGTACTGTTTATCGCGGCACAATTATCAAAGGCGTTCATGCTGAGGATGAAATTAAGGATGATGAAAAGAAAGTGGTGATTCAGGAAATCTATAAAGTGGATGAAGAGGAAAAGGTTGAATCAATTATTTCGATGGAGCCTTTGAAAGAAAAAGAAAAAGAAAAATAATTAATTAGGGAAAAAAACAATATGTCGAGTCAATTTGGACGGGTTTTTCAAATATCGACCTTTGGAGAATCACATGGAAAAGCTTTAGGCGTTACTATTGATGGCTTACCTGCTGGAATTGAACTGGATGTCACAAACATTCAAAAAGAACTGGATCGACGAAAACCAGGAACATCAAAATATGTATCTCAACGCAAAGAAAGCGATCAAGTTCAGGTGCTTTCCGGAGTTTCCGATGGCAAAACACTGGGGTCGCCCATTTCTTTAGCTGTTTTCAATCAAGATGCCCGGTCCAAAGACTATTCAGATATTGCTCATCTTTTTCGTCCAGGACATGCAGATTATACTTATTTTAAAAAGTATGGACTCAAGCTTCAAGCAGGGGGAGGGCGATCCTCTGGACGCGAAACATTGGCACGTGTGGCAGCTGGCGCAGTGGCAAAGATCTTGCTGGCTCAAATAAATATAGAAATTCAAGCTTACACCCTGTCCATTGGCAATATTTGCGCGGAGTTTATTGATCTTGATTTTGCAGAAACCCATCCATTGAGGTGCGCGGATCCGAGTAAAGCAGATGAAATGCTGGCCCTGGTTGACAAGGTTAGAAACGATGGCGATTCCATTGGCGGAGTCATTCAATTGATTGCTAAAAATGTGCCGCCAGGTTTGGGGGATCCAGTGTTTCACAAACTGGATGCCATGTTGGCTATGGGCCTGATGTCCATTGGTGCGGTCAAAGGCATTGAGTTCGGTGCTGGTTTTAGAGCATCGCAAATGAAAGGCAGTCAACATAATGACCCGATTACACCATCGGGTTTTGATTCCAATAATGCCGGCGGTATTCTGGGAGGCATCTCAAATGGAGATCATATTGTCATCCAGATGGCGATCAAGCCCACACCATCGATTTCAAAAGCCCAGGCAACCATTGATATAGATGGCAATCCTGAAATGATTTCCATTAAAGGAAGACATGATCCTTGCATTTGTGGTCGAATCTGTCCGGTTGCAGAGGCGATGGCAGCAATTGTTTTGGCAGATGCTTATCTGTGCAATAAAGGATAAATATAGCCTCGGCTTTAAACTTTTTCTTGAACAACACGGAGTCTTTGTTATGCAACTATCCATTATCAACGGCCCTAACCTCAATATGCTGGGGCAAAGAGAACCCGGAATATATGGCAACAAAACGTTGAAAGATATTGAAAACGAACTCAAACAAATGGCTGAGCAATATGCCATTACTCTGGATTTTTTTCAATCCAATATTGAAGGCGAACTTGTGGACACGATCCAGCAGTCTGGCAACCGCTCTGATGGCATAATTATCAATGCAGGTGCTTATACCCATACTAGCGTTGCCATTCGTGATGCCATTGCTGCAATCCAGATACCTGTCGTTGAGGTGCATCTCAGTAATCCGCACACACGTGAACCATTTCGTCATGTTTCCTTGATTGCCGATGTATGTCAGGGCTCCATTGCTGGTTTTGGCAGTAAATCTTATGAATTGGCGTTATTATGGTTTCAAAGGAAAGAATAATTCAGACTCAGTCAGACAAGCCAGTTTTGTTGGTAATTGATGACAATGAGATGAATGTTGAAACATTGACTGACTTTTTGAGTATCGATTATCAAGTCCATAGTGCACTTTGTGGCCCGGATGCATTGGAGATGACCCAAAATATTCATCCAAACCTGATTTTGCTGGATATTATGATGCCATACATGGATGGCTTTGAAATTTGCAGGCGATTGAAAGCCAATGCTGAAACATCCAGTATCCCCATTATATTTATTACTGCAAAAGGTGATGAGGCTGATATTGCTCAGGGCTTTGAACTGGGAGCAGTTGATTATGTTACCAAGCCATTTCGTATGTCTGAAATTCAGATGCGCGTGAAACATCATTTAAATTACAGTCACACCAATGCCGCTTTCAAGCAAAAAAACAAAAAACTTGAATCCTTGGTTCAGAAAAAAAATGCAGATATCAAAGAAATGCTTGGAGCAACCATAGCGGCCATGTCTCAGATGTTTGAAAATAATGATCCTTCAACAGCAGGGCATCAGCAAAGAGTGGCAAAGCTTTCAGTCGATATTGCCAAAGAAATGAATTTGTCCCCGGAACAAATTGAGTCTATTCGCATTGCTGCACTGATTCATGATATTGGCAAAATTCGCATTCCAGATTCCATTCTTTCTCGTCCCGGTATTCTGTTGACATCAGAACATAAATTAATCCGCGTTCATCCCCAAGTGGGTTATGACCTGGTTAAACATATTCCATTTCCCTGGCCAGTCGCAGAATTTATTCTTCAGCATCATGAAAAATTGGATGGATCGGGTTATCCACAGGGATTGACATCTGATGAAATCCATTTAGAGGCTAAAATTATCTGTGTGGCGGATATTGCCGAAGCCATGACATCGCATCGCCCGTATCGTCCGGCCTTGGGCATGGATATTACTGAAGGAGAGTTGATACCAAACAAGGGAATTTTATTTGATTCACAGATTGTGGATATTTGTATTTCGCTTATTTCCGATAAAAATTACAATTTTGATTGGTAGAAATCATGTCAGAAAACAAACCATGTGTGATTCTTTGTAGCGATTTGCCTGCAAATAGGGATCGCCTATCCCTTGTGCTAAAATCCGATTATCAACTTCTGTGCATAGACAATGTTGATATCCTGACCCATACTGCCATGCAGTATATGCCGGATCTCATTTTAATCAATACCAATCTGCAAAAATTAGATGGTATCACCGCCTGTAGTCAATTGTCGGAAGATAGTACCACCAAAGACATTCCTGTTATTTTTATTTCTGAAATTTTTAATGAATCAGATATCCTTGAAGCCTTTAAAGCTGGAGCAGTGGATTATATGAAAAATGTTTATTACGTGAAAGAGCTTCGCGCCCGAATGGATAATCACCTGCTATTAAAAAAATCAAGGCATAAACTCAAGGCAAGACATGATGAACTGAGTCACAGAATGGCCGATGAAAACAAGCGCCTGAAAAGTCTGATGGAAGCGGCCATATCTGCAATTGTACAAACCGTTGAAAGCCGAGATCCTTATACAGCAGGTCATCAAAAACGAGTATCTGATTTGGGGAAGGCAATAGGAATGCGCATGGGACTATCTGATTCACAATGTATGGGTATTCTATATGCCGGACTCTTGCACGATATTGGTAAACTTCGAGTGCCAGAGGCGATTCTCAATCGTCCGGGCAGATTAATGCATATGGAGTTCGATGTTTTAAAAGTTCATCCGCAAATTGGTAGCGATATACTATCCAATGTGCCTTCTCCCTGGCCATTGGCAAGAATCATTTTGGAACATCATGAACGAATGGATGGCTCTGGCTACCCCAATGGATTTTCTGATGATGATATTTTGCTGGAGTCCAGAGTCGTTGCTGTTGCGGATGTCATGGAGGCGATGAGTGCACACCGACCTTATCGTCCCTCAAAAGGGATTGACATTGCCCTTGAAGAAATCAATGTTCATAAAGGAACATTATACGATGAAACCGTTGTAGATATTTGTACACAATTGTTTACACAAGAAAATTACAAGTTCGGATGCTAACATCATGCAACCAATGAAATCCAGATTAGTCGTTCTGATTCTAATTTTTTTGCCAACTGCCCTTTACGCCTTTGATTCAATACTTGTTGGTACAAAATCAATGGGCTTGGCTGGTGCAGTCACTGCAAATCCCCCTTTGACGATGGCAATCCATCATAACCCTGCCGGGCTATCCCAAGCACGAGAAGGATTGGTTTATGAACAGAGTTTTGGTTTAATGTCTTTTGACCGAAAAAATCAGTTCACACCTGATTCATCCTTTGAGATTCTCGGTAAAAATGCGCAAAATGATCCCATCGCTCATACCACTTCTGCTAATGCCCAAAACTGTGTCTATTATCCATTCTATGGGCAATATCATGGCGATGCACAAATACTTCCATTACCCGCAGGAATGACCTGGCGTCCACAGCAATCTCCATGGGTATTTGCTTTGGGCTCCTATATGCCCTTTATGCGCGGTATGCAATATCCAAGCAATGACCCATCCCGGTTTCAAGCCCATGCATACTATTCTCAACATTTGATATATCTTGCTCCAGGGATTTCGTATCAATGGTCTGATCGCCTGTCCTTTGGTATTTCGGCAGGAATGGGCCAGACAGCCTGGGGAAAAACAAATACATTGCGCATTCTCAATGACCGATTTGCCCAGAGCAAGTCCATTCCTGGAGTAAACATTGGCCCATTCGATGGACTTGGAGATGTGAAATACAATTTGCGTGATGATATGGCTGTTTCAGTCAATGTTGGTGCAATGTGGCGCCCCTTTAAACGACTTCAGCTGGGATTAACATACCGAAGCGCCATTCGAACCGATCTTGATGGCGATTTCGAAATTCATCTTTCCAATGATTTCATGGATCTGGTTCAATTTTGCAAAGACAGGCCAGATATTGCGAGTGAATTTAATGCATTGGAACTGAGCCATATCAACAGACAATATGTATCTGATACAGTTTCACTCGAACAGTTGAATTGGCCTGACACCCTTCAAATGGGAATTCTATATGAGGCAAAACCCAGTTTATCCTTTATGTTTGATATTCATTGGACACGCTGGTCGGTCCAGGATGGCTACCATCTAAAATTCAGTCAAGACAATCCTTTGTTAACAATACGTAAAGCACTGGGAATTTCAACGGGGCAGACAATATCATATCCGCTTCAAATGAAAGACACCTTATCCTACCATCTGGGCCTGGAATGGCAAATCAAGGAAAGCTTTAAATGGCGCGCCGGATTATCCTACCATCCGCAATCTGTTGAAGATTCTCACATAAGTTTGATGAATACTCCTGATTTGAGCTATATCAGTACTGGTTTTAAGTGGTTATGGCCCAACCGATGGGTTGTTGAGCAAAGTCTTGGCTTTTTTACATCCTCAAACAAAAGCATTCCAAGTGATAGCAGTGTGAATCTCAATGATACCGATTCAAACAATTGCTTCCTTTCGCCATATGCTGGGCAAAGTGTGACAACAAAGGTTTCTGGGTTTGTGTTTTCAATTAATTTGCGAATGCCTTTGTCTCGATATACGTATTAAGGCAGAAATAATGCCCCAGTTATAGCAAACGTAAAAAAAAACATCGTATTCGGCAAAGCCCTTGAGGTTGAAATCCCAGGCTATTACATGTCATCCCTAGGGAGACTTAAATCGTTTTTATATTCATCAGCTGTTCAAAGACCTAAAAATTCATTAATAAGCAATTGAATCACATGTTGATCATCCAATATCTCAATACGATTCCTGATTTGTGTCGCAGAAAGTTTTGGGGTCTTCATGATTGCCGCAAATCGTTCAAAAGATTGTTGAATTTCAGAGTCTGTATCTGGAAATCTTAAGATAATCCCGGTTTCCTCCTCCTGAATAAGTTCTGCATAACCGGTTCGATTGCTAACCAGGGCAGGCAGCCCCATCGCCTGAACCTCTGCTGCTGCGCGCCCAAAAGGTTCATAGCGAGATGGCAGAACAAAGCCTTTACACATTGCAGCAAATTGCCATCCATTGGGCTGAGGACCCAGAAAATGAACTCTGTCATTAACGCCATTTGCGCGTGCCAATTGATTGAATGGCTTTTCTGAACCTTTGCCAATGACTAATAGGTTGAAATTATTATCAATGTATTTTAATCCTTTAATTGCGATATCCAATCCTTTCCGTTCGAACCCACTACCCAAAAATAAAATGAATTGCCACTCCTTATTTAGTTTGTGCTTGTCTAATAACTCGGACTGGATGACCTGACGTTTTTCAAAAATTTTTCCTATTCCCGACCAGTCAATCCCATTATGAATGACAATCATTTTTTCCTCAGGCACATTGTAGTGTGCAGAGATATCTGATTGAACCATAGCTGAACAACATCGAATTTTTTTTAATGACGAATTGGTAAAAGCTTTTCGTTCAAGAGACAGAATAAGTTTATGAAACAGGCTTAATCGTCGGAATAAACGTGAGATAGCCGGACTGTGCTGGTTCTTGATCTGTAAAAATACGCGATGACTTCCACCACCTGCATGAATATGCGTACAGGTTTCTACCTGATCCATTGAAAAAACACAATCAAAGGAATGATTTTTTAAATAGCGCCGCACTGATCGATTAAAATGCCATGATTGATATAAGCGGCTTCCCCAATGATGTCCAATAGGAACAATTGTCAGGTTGGGATGTTCCAGTGGCCAGTCTTGGTCAGGCCATGTCAATAAATGGATATGAACTTTGTGGGCCAATAGATGTTTCATCAAGCTTAAAGCATGCATTTCAATCCCACCAAAGGGGGAATAGCCACTGCGAATCAGTGCTATTTTTTTTTCAACCATTAAAAAACCTCCGGATATTTTTTTCTTGAACAGAAGTGTAAATCATGTATACTTGATCATTTGTTAAATAAACCAGTTGACCATTTGACCAATCTATCGGATCAGACAAATGGCGCGTTAAACAAGCTAGAAAAAAGGACCACTTTTATGTTTTTACGATCATTTTTTAGACAGTGCCACATCATCATTGCTATTATTGTACTCACCATGAGTCATGCATATGCAGATTTACCGGCTTATGAAACCAATACGTTTGCGGCTGATCCTGTCGCTTTGACTACTGATACGCAGATGCTAGAAATTTTTTTATATAACAAGCCCATAAGAATCACAACTAAAACCTCAGAAAGTATTTCTGTTTCCAGTTCGAATGGTGCAACCCGTTATCGATATCAATTAAATGAGGGATCCATTGTTGAAAACAGTATTTCACAACCCATTGTGCTGACATCATTATCGATCGGTGCCTATACCCTTTTTGTTTATGGCGGCAATGATCAGAGCTTTCAATCCGATGTTACTCCCATTACATGGACCCTCATCCATTTTGCTTTTGCCGATAATGCCCCATTATCAATAACGACAGTTCTTTCAGGACAGGAAAGCCAGGTATATTCTACAAACTGTTCAGAAAAGGATGTCGTACTGGAATGGAATGTCCAGAATATAAATCATGAAACTCTTTCCACTGCGACAGGCAATACCTTTTCCTTTACAGCGCCGATAACAGGCGCATTTGCTGGAGAATATACAGTTTGTGTGGATGCAAAGGTAGATAATGCCATTATTGGTACTCTATATGCCATGATTCAAGTCCCATTTACAATCGAAACCAACAGGAACAATTTATTTGAGCAAACGATGTTTCGTGCCAAAGGAATTGAACCCTTTGCAAAACTGACATGGAAACGTACCAGCAGTCCTGAAATCAATGAAGACCTTGATGAAATTGGTGAAATCCAAACAAGCAGCGCTGATCCAATGGCGTTAACGTTTACACCAGCATCCCTTGATGAAGTCACTACATTTTATATGAAATGTTTTGTCAAAAATGATAAGGATTTATCAATTGATAATGGTTTAAATGAAACTGTCAATGGTCCATACACAATCATTCCCACGAAATCATACACAGTAACGATGGCGGATGAATCTGGTTATATTTCTCCTGTAACCCATGATACGATCACAATAAAAGAGATGGTTACTGGCAGTAGTCAAACATTAGCGGCAGGTCAATCCAAAATTGTTTTTAATTTACCTGCATCAGGCGGAACGTATTTTTTTGAAATTATAGATAATCAAATGCCGCCCGTTTATATGGACTTTGAATTTCAAACATCCTCAAGAGAGGCAACTGTACTATTGGAACCAATTGGAACATATAAAATTGAAGGTGTTGTCACTGACATTCAGAATAATGTGTTAGAAGATTTTACTGTTGCAGCATTCAGGGAAGATGATCCATATGGATATGTATATGACGCAAAAATAAAGAGCAATGGCGCATATACCATTTATTTTCCTGATTTATATGAAACCGATGGATGGCACGTCATTGCTGGAAAAGAAGGTTATGCATCGTCTCTAATATCCGATCATCAACTTGATATGACAATTACAACTGTTTCGTTTGTTGATACAAATGGCCTTCAGGAATCTGTTCAAATTACGGATATCTGGACAGAATCCAATCGAATTTATATTCGTTCAGATCCAGCTTTTAAAGCAAATGATAAAATTGAAATTTATGTAAATACAGAAAATAAAGAAACTTACATTGATCAAATGAATCATGAAAATAATCTGATCTATTTTCCAAAGCCAGAAGATACAGATGACTTCACCTTTCAGATAACTGTTAAATCCAGTGAAAATCAACCCATTCTATATCATGCCTATCGACAATTCTCGTCCGGAAATGTTATAAAGCGCGTTGATAAAACCCTAGATCAATGGGGGGGAAGCGTTTCTCTTACCCATGAAAATCAAACCATGTCTGTTGAAATTCCCATTGATGGCATTACCCAGATGGCCACAATTACTATAGAAAAAATTACAGCACCCACAGGGTCTTATGCATCAATCGGCTCTGAGTACATGTATGCTGTCCATGCAACCAATGCAAAAGATTTGTATGCACAGCCATTATTATCCGATGAAATTAACTTGATTGCCGTCACCATCCCTTTTGATCTCAAAACCATTTATCCTGGAGATTTTGAAAACATGAATTTTTATGTTTATCGGGCAGATTCTGTTGACGATATGATAAATCATCAAACAGAAAGAATTCTAGCCATTAAACAAAGTGATTATCTGGGCGATGGTAATATCGGATATGTCACAGTCTGGGTGGATAAACTCGCAGTGTTTGCAATTGGCACACCAGCACCGGCATCCTCAGAAACAACTGATCTCGGTGGCGACTGCTTTATCGATGTTTTGCAGACCAATGGGTTTGTATCAGGCACATGGTTTATTTTAACCTGTTTACTTTTTGCAATGTTGGTTATTAAGAATGATATCAAAAGGTTTAATTACATTATTTTTTGAATCTGCTTTTATATGCAGATGGAATGATCATGTCAGTCCGGTCAAACTGACTGAACTGGACAAACAGGCCCATAAAGTCCTGATTGCATTCGTGCTGGCCAAATTTGAGCAATCACAACGAAATTCGGCGATTCGGTGGGTTCATTTGATTGAAGGTGCCATGTTTGAATTTTTGCACCGCGTGACATTGACAGATATTAAGCCTCAGATATTCCATCGGATGATGCGTCAAAAAGGGGACCAGCTCAATGCATGGGTCATCAAAAAGCTGGAGCCGCATATATGCCCAAATCATCCGGAACTATTTGACCGCTTTAAAACATATTTGAGCCAGGATTCTCATACTATTGAAAAAAAAATTTTACAGGCCGCCCATTACCTTGCCACCCAATGGGAGTTCAAACTAATATATCCCTATAATCAGTTCAAAAATACCATTGAAAAAACGCGAGAAGAAATTGAGGATCAAATAGAGGATCATATGGATTTATTGGGCGTCCAAAAAATTCTTCTGGGCAAAAAAACCGCCCGATTGATTGGATTTTGCGGAGAGCTTCGGTTTCAAAAGCGATGGACCATGTCTCCCCGATTGCCAGAAACATCAGTCCTGGGGCACATGCTGATTGTTGCCATGCTCGCCTATCTGTGTGCGTTGGTTACAGATGCTGATGATGACCGAAAAAAAAATATTTATTATGGCAGTTTTTTTCACGATCTTCCGGAAGTGTTGACGCGTGATATTATTTCTCCAGTCAAAACCTCGGTTGAAGGTTTGAAAAACATCATTGCAGACATGGAAAATGCCATGGTTGAAGATCAGATCATGCCCCTCATTCCTCAGTCATGGCAGGAAGAAATTCTCTATTACATTCATCTAAAAGATGCCCCAAATAAAGACAAAGCACAATCATTGGACTCCCAAATCATAGAGGCATGCGATCATTTTTCTGCATACACCGAAGCAGCGCTTTCTTATCAGCATGGGATAACCTCACGCCATCTGGAGGATGCACGAACAAGCCTTTTTAAGAAGTATAACCAGCTTGAAATTGCTGGAATTCGTTTTGGTGAGATGTTTGCCTACTTTCCTGCTATATAATATATAAGAGGTGCAATCTAAACTTATTTTGAAATTTCTTTTAAAAGCATCAGTACGTCGATCAAATTCACACGGTGATCATTGTTTACATCCGGAAAGTGATTTTCCCTCACAACAAACTCAAAAAATTCATTACGCTGGGTTTCAAGTTTGTATTGGTATTGCTTGCCAACAACAGCATCTCTGTCATACCAGGTATAAACCGCAGCCTGCAAAAGACCTTCTTTGATCGCTATGGGGTCGGAATGAGGTGTAAAGTTGGTTTCTGATTGCTCTTTTCGCCAGATTCGAAATGCTTCGATGTCTATATTCATATCTGTTTTCCATCGAAGGATTGGATACTGTGCAAATTCAACATTGCAATATACCAATGTGATCAGTAATGGATCGGGTCGAAATAAATGTCCATTTTGAAAATTGGTATCAATAGCCTGAAAGTTTGGCGTATGCAACCTGCTTTTTTCTAAAATAAAATTTATATTCGATCGTTCAAAATTTGATGAAACATCCAGTCGAACAAAGAGCATCAAGCCATCATTTTTGGGTGAAAAACCGGCAAACATGGCAATAGCCAGTTTTCCGCCTATGCCATCTGTTGGGGGGCCACTTTCCAGCGCCTTACCCTGTGAAAGCGTACCATCTGTGATCAGCCTCGGGTTTGTTAACTCATCTGAGTAATCCAGCCTGAGAATAAAACCGCCGATATCATTTGATGAAACCCCTGAGATATTCACAGGGATATCAACAACATTTTCAGATGCTGAAACAGTCAACTCTGATGAAATCGATACCAGCGGTGTAGCATAGGCATCAGCAACAATTATAAAAGATATAATTAAAATGGGGATAATATGCTTCATGAAACGCTCTTGACCTGATATTTAATACGCATAATTGACCATAATAACAGTATGCTGGCAAAAATCATCAAGCCCCATTCATTCAGGCTTGGAACGGAACGTGCTTCTACATCTGTACTTAATGTTTGATATTTCAAACCAACAGTATAATACTGTTTTTCAATCAGTTGTGCGGATGTCAGTTCAAACGTAACAGTATTGTTGTTTACAACTGTTGGTTGAACTACTTCGACAAAATTTGAAGGTGAGGAATCATCTGTTGCAGTTAACAGACCATAATGGCTTACCGGTTCAGTAACCTGAGGGATTGTAAATTTCAGGGTAATTGTATCAGGCTTGCTATCATGATAATCCACATACCATGTTCGGGAAAGGAGTTGATCATATTCGTTTGTTACCGGATTTTCAAAAAGAAGATTTCCATTGTTATGACCGGCCAGAACATAACCATCTTGACTAAACGAAGTAGATTCAAGCTGTAACCCGCCGCTATCTTCCGAAATAATTACCTCATCATTGCCTTTTTTGCTGACAGAGACAACATTATTCTCATAATTGGATTTAAAACCGACCAAAACGCCATCAGAAGCGGAGTAAGTGTATTCTGAGTCACCTAACATCAATTCTGTTTGTGTTAATAGAAAAGAAATACTAGATGATATAAAATTATCATTATCGACATCCAATCGCAACTTGAACAAAACACCATCATTATTGGCTGCAAATTCATTAAACAGGACAATTGCAATCTTTCCCCCCTTGTTGTCCTGTGGTGTATTGCAACGAACATCTTTACCCGCAGAAAGCGTGCCATCAATAATGGCAACGGGATTGGTTAATGCAACTGAGTTGCTTAAACCCGTATCATCATAATCCAGCCTGATTTTATATGTGCTGACTGCAGCACTTGAAAGCCCTTTTATTTGTATGGGAATTGTAATTTGTGTAACGTGATCCGCATCAGATACGGTCATGTTTTTTGGAATGCTCAATTCAAGGGCAGCCAAAGAATATCCGGATCCGATAAAGAACAATACCAGTGACAATATACCTGTCTGAATTTTCTTTGAAATCATATTTTCAAATCCTCCTTAAAGGCAGCTAAAGCCAGCATAAAGTCTAAAAACGCATTTGAAATCATCGAATGAGATCGTTTCTCCATCCGCTACTGTATTAATGATATACCCTTCAAGATCAGAGTATCGGTCAATACCTGCATTAAAATAAAACGCTTTTTCAACATCATTTA
>Ga0272440_1001829_pt1 | contig 17049 bp, 10 predicted proteins | sample SSMMMBAug17_FD_192440 | JGI IMG/M metagenome (GOLD analysis project Ga0272440, IMG submission 192440) | Marine sediment archaeal communities from Little Sippewissett salt marsh, Falmouth, MA, United States - SSM-MMB-Aug17 | ecosystem: Environmental > Aquatic > Marine > Wetlands > Sediment ... | reverse complement strand
CAAGAAATATTATTTCTATATTATTAGTTCCCATTCTCATTAAAGGTGAATTATGGGGCTTTATAGGGCTGGATAGTATGTATGTTCCACATCATTGGATGAACTCTGAGGTTACAGTTTTACAAAGCACTGCATCAATAATTGGTAGTGCAATTATTAGATTACAAATGGAAAGAGAGACTGAAAATTCAAGGTTAGAGTTAGAGGCTTTAAACCAGGAACTGGAGGATGCACTTAAATTTGCAAACCATATGGCTAAAAAAGCTGAAGCCGCAAATGAAGCAAAGAGTGAATTTTTAGCAAATATGAGCCATGAAATAAGAACTCCAATAAATGGTATAGTAGGTATGACTGAATTGCTAATAGATGTTGAAATGGACAGAACTTCCAAAGAGTATGTTGAGATGATCAAGACCTCAGGAGATTCTCTCCTCTCTGTCATTAATGATATCCTGGATTTTTCAAAAATAGAAGCTCGCAAGCTAGATCTTGAAGAAATTGACTTTGATCTTCGAATCACTGTTGAAGACACTACAGATATTGTAAGCCATCGAGCACATATGAAAGGACTTGAAATAAATTGTTTGATTAATCCTGATGTCCCTTCCCTGGTTAAAGGTGATCCAGGACGTTTGAGACAAATTTTGACAAATCTGGCAGGTAATGCAATCAAATTTACAGATAAAGGTGAAGTGATAATCCAGGTCACTGTTGAGAAAAATATGCCAAAACATGTATGTTTACGATTTGAAGTATCAGATACAGGAATTGGGATTCCAGAAGATCGAATGGGTTTATTATTTCAATCGTTTTCACAAATCGATGGATCTATGACTAGGAAATATGGGGGGACAGGCTTAGGACTGGTCATATCTCGTCGGCTGGTGGAAATGATGGATGGGAAAATTGGTGTTGAGAGCGAAGAAGGTAAAGGTTCAACTTTTTGGTTTACAATTGTCTTAAAAAAACAAGTTATTGTTAATACTGAAACTGTTAGAAAAGAAGTTAAGTCTTACAATTTTCGTGTTTTGATTGTAGATGATAATAATACGAATCGTCTTGTAGTAAGATTGCAGCTAAAAAATATGGGATTTAATATGGATGAAGCATATGATGGAAAGATGGCATATGAAATGCTTATGCGAGGCTATTCTGAAAATAATCCTTATCACCTTGCTATTATTGATATGCAGATGCCTATTATGGATGGTGAAACTTTAGGAATGAAAATAAAAAAAACACCAGAACTTTCTAATATAAAGATGGTTCTTATAACCTCAGCAGGGCTTAGGGGAGATGCTGCTCGCATGAAAAACATAGGTTTCGATGCCTATCTAAATAAACCTGTGAAGCAAGCTATACTACTGGAATGTATTCGTGAAGTTTTTGGTAATGAAAAAACAATGACTGATGGGAAAAAATCTATTATCACACGCCATACATTGATTGAAAATAGAAAGAAAAATATTCAAATCCTTGTCGTTGAAGATCATATAGTAAACCAAAAAGTTATTATTGGAATATTGAATAAACTTGGCTTCAATGCAGATACTGCTAACAATGGAAGTGAAGCAATCAAAGCATTGCAAAAAAAAGCTTATGATCTTATTTTTATGGATATACAAATGCCAGTGATGAATGGTTTTGAAGCTACACGAACAATTAGAAATAAGAATGTACCTATCAAAAATCATAATGTTATCATTGTTGCTTTGACTGCAAATGCTATGAAATCTGATCGTGATAAATGCATAGAGAGTGGAATGAATGATTATTTACCAAAACCATTCAATTCTAATGATTTACAAGAAATACTAAAAAAATATTTGCCTGAAATAGAGGATAATTCTACACATTCAACAAATAGTGAAATAATTGTTAAATCCCATAACGAAAAAGTTTTTGCATATAATAGAAAAGAATTACTTGAACGTATGGATAATGATGTTAAACTCTGTGATGATTTAGTAGTCTCCTTCACAGAAGACTTTGCTATTAGATCTAAGAAAATAAAAGAAATGTGGAAAAAGCGGGATTTTTCTAAATTAGTTATGCTTGCACATTCAATTAAAGGTGCTGCTTCATTAATTGAAGCCTGTCAAATTAAAGAACTTGCTCTGATGATAGAAAAGGAAGCTAAAAAAGAGTCTACTCAAAATATTGGAACTTTGATTGAAAAAATGGATGAAGCATATATAACTTTTAAGGATGCGGTAAAAGAAATAAAATAAAAAATAGTAATTAATTAAAAAACAATGAAAATAATAGAAAATATGAGTAAAGTATAAAAAAATGCTAATAATTTGAAATATTCAATGAATATGGTGATTGAGTTTTAATAATTTATAACGTATACAACGAATTTTCATTTAGCACATAATAAATATTTAAGCCAGCGTGGCTCAGTTGGTAGAGCGGCTGATTTGTAATCAGTTAGTCGGGGGTTCGAGTCCCTCCGCTGGCTCTTTATTATTAAACAATAGCTTGTTAAAGCTGTTGTTTATTTTTTATAGGGTGGGGTTCCCGAGTGGCCAAAGGGAACAGACTGTAAATCTGTCGGCGAACGCCTTCGGAGGTTCAAATCCTCCCCCCACCATTCAAAATACAAAGAAAAGTTGTGCGGGAGTAGCTCAGTTGGTAGAGCATCAGCCTTCCAAGCTGACTGTCGCGAGTTCGAACCTCGTCTCCCGCTCCATTTTATTGAGGTTGAGATTTGGTCGATGGTCCTGTTCAATTACTCAAAAGAGGGAGAAATTGAATGGGCATTTTTTTGCCCACGTAGCTCAGCAGGTAGAGCGCTTCCTTGGTAAGGAAGAGGTCCACCGGTTCAAATCCGGTCGTGGGCTCCAGATTTGACCCATTAATCCGGCGAATAGCAAATTAAAAAAAAGAGGCCTCAAAAAAATTTGGCTGGATTAAGGAAAGGAATTGGCTTAATATGGCAAAAGAAAAATTTGAAAGAAGTAAACCACATGTGAATGTCGGAACCATTGGACATATTGATCACGGGAAAACGACATTAACTGCTGCTATAACAAAGCATATGGGACTGAGAGGAATGGCCGACTTTGTTCCATTCGATCAAATTGATAAGGCTCCTGAAGAAAAAGCACGTGGTATTACTATAGCAACAGCACATGTTGAGTATCAAACTGATAAAAGACATTATGCTCATGTTGATTGTCCTGGACATGCGGATTATATTAAGAATATGATCACGGGAGCTGCACAAATGGATGGTGCAATTCTCGTTGTTGGTGCTGATGATGGTCCTATGCCACAAACCCGAGAGCACATTTTATTAGCCCGTCAAGTTGGAGTTCCTAAAATAGTCGTGTTTTTAAATAAGTGCGATATGGTCGATGATGAAGAACTTATTGAATTGGTTGAACTTGAACTAAGAGAACTACTTGATAAATACGAGTTCCCTGGGGATGATACTCCAATTATACGAGGCAGTGCCTTAAGAGCTCTTGAGAGCGATGATATTAAAAGTGAACATGCAAAACCAATTTTTGAATTGATGGACGCTATTGATGCTTATGTTCCAGAACCAGTTCGTGATTTGGATAAGTCATTTTTGATGCCTATTGAAGACGTCTTTAGTATTTCAGGACGTGGAACAGTTGTTACTGGTAGAGTAGAGCGTGGTATAGTTCGGATGGGTGAAGAAATTGAAATTGTTGGCATAAAAGAAACTACTAAAACTGTTTGCACTGGTGTTGAAATGTTTCGAAAAATTTTGGATGAAGGCCGAGCTGGTGATAATATTGGAGTATTACTAAGAGGTACAAAACGAGAAGATGTCGAACGTGGGCAAGTTTTGGCGCATCCAAAAACAATAACACCGCATACCAAGTTTAAAGCAGAAGTATATGTCTTAAGTAAGGAAGAAGGTGGACGTCATACACCTTTTTTTAAAGGATATAGACCTCAGTTTTACTTCCGCACAACAGATGTTACAGGAGTTGTTACACTTCCTGATAATGTTGAAATGGTTATGCCTGGTGACAATGTATCCATTTCAGCTGAACTTATTACTCCAATTGCTATGGAAAAAGAATTACGATTTGCTATTCGTGAAGGTGGCCGAACTGTAGGAGCAGGAGTAGTTAGTGAGATTATTGAATAATCATCTTGAAATGGTTAAAAAGGGAATTTAATCGTGAGAATTATTGTGACACTTGCATGCACGGATTGTAAGCAAAGAAACTATACAACAACTAAAAATAAACGAACAACACCCGATAAGCTTGAGTTCAACAAATATTGTCGTTTTTGTCGAAAACATACAAAACATAGAGAAACGAAATAATTTGTTTTAGATCAATTTTTTGGTTAACTCAACTTTTTCAATATAAATGCAGGCCAGTAGCTCTAACGGCAGAGCGCCGGACTCCAAATCCGGATGTTGGGGGTTCGAATCCCTCCTGGCCTGCCATACATTTTTATCCATTTTACCAATTTTGGGAATAATGGATAAATAGAAAATGGTGTTAAATGGGTCGGTTACAAAGAAAAAAAAAGATAAAAAAGAAGAAAAAGAAAATATTAGATGATCAGTTGGATCAACCTTCTTTAGAACCAAGTAAAGATACTAAAAAATCTGTTTCAAGAATTGCATATAAATCATCAATAAGTGATCAAGGTGTTGTTACAAGGCAAACCGGTAAAAAAAGTATTCCTTTACCTAAATTTATTGATGAATCTGTTCAATTTTTACGTGAGGTTAAAATAGAATTAAAAAAGGTAGCATGGCCACCTAGAAAACAAACAATAAGCTCTACGTCGGTCGTTATTATATTGGTACTTATTTTTTCAATATTTTTTGGCCTAGTAGATGCTGGGTTGTCAGGGCTCGTTCGTTATATTTATTAAAAAATTAACTATTTTTTCCTGTTTTAGAATCTAAAATCTTCACGAAAGCAAAGTTTTTAACAACAGAATATAAAAGCATATTATAATTTGCTTGTGGAAATTTTTTTTAATGTAATAATAAAGAAACCATTTTTTATTTTTTACTATGTACAATTTATACAAAATAGAAAAAAAGGACATAACGTGGCTCTCAAGTGGTATATAGTTCATGTTTATTCAGGTTTTGAAACCAAAGTTAAGCAAAGCTTGGAAGAAAGAATAGAAACCTATCATGAATCTGAGAAATTTGGTGAAATAGTTGTCCCTACTGAACAAGTAGTTGAACTTGTCAAAGGGAAACGAAAAACATCATCTCGTAAGTTTTATCCTGGCTATATATTGGTACAAATGGAACTTGATGAGGGAACGTGGCATTTAGTTAATAATACATCAAAAGTGACTGGTTTTTTAGGTGGTAAAGAAAAACCTGTTCCAATGTTAGATAAAGAAGCTGAACGTATTCTTGCCCAAATGGAAGATGGTAAAAATAAACCACAACCAAAATATTCATTTGAAGAGGGTGACGATGTCAGGGTAATTGATGGCCCATTTACGAATTTTCAAGGAACGGTTGAAGAAGTAAATCCTGAAAAAGGAAAAATAAAAGTTTTAGTTAGTATATTTGGGCGTTCAACCCCAGTTGAATTAGAATTTGTTCAGGTAACTAAATTATAAGCTTGAGCACAGAGCAAAAAGGTGAAAGAGTTACTTTCTTTCACCTTTTTGCCCTTAGTGAGGAGTAAAATACAATGGCTAAAAAGGTATTGGCACAAATTAAATTACAGGTAGAAGCGGGTAAAGCAAATCCCTCTCCCCCGATTGGTCCTGCTCTAGGCCAGCACGGTGTAAATATTATGGATTTTTGCAAAACGTTTAATGCCAAAACGACAGGTCAGGAAGGGATGATTATCCCTGTCGTAATTACTGTTTATGAGGATCGAAGTTTTTCTTTTATTACTAAAACACCTCCTGCGTCTGTTTTACTCAAAAAATCTGCTAAAATTGCAAAAGGCTCAAGTGATCCTAAAAGAAATAAAGTTGCAACAGTTACAATGCCTCAAGTTGAAGAAATTGCAAAGATCAAAATGCAGGATTTAAATGCAAACGACCTTGAACAAGCTTGCAAAATTATCATGGGAACGGCTAGGAGTATGGGCATTGAAGTCCAATAAACATGTAAAGAGGAGAATGATTCATGCCAAAGCGGGGTAAAAAAATTCGTGAGGCTTTAAAAAATATTGATCGTATGGCTCTTTATGACATTGATGAAGCCATTAAAAAGGCCATTGATAATAAATTTGCTTCATTTGATGAAAGTATTGATGTTGCAGTTAGACTCGGCGTTGATCCTAGACATGCGGATCAAATGGTCCGAGGCACTGTTGTTTTACCAAATGGAATTGGTAAAAAGGTTAAGGTTCTTGTTTTTGCAAAAGGTGATAAGGAAACAGAAGCAACTGAAGCTGGTGCCGATTATGTTGGTAATGATGATCTTGTTAAAAAAATTAAAGACGGATGGCTTGATTTTGATAAAGCCGTTGCTACTCCTGACATGATGGGAACTGTTGGAAAATTGGGTCGAATATTGGGGCCAAGGGGACTTATGCCAAATGCAAAAACTGGAACGGTTACATTTGATATCAAAAGAGCAGTAAATGAATTAAAAGCAGGTAAAATTGATTTTCGTGTTGAACGTGCTGGTATAGTCCATGCAACAATGGGCAAAGCTTCTTTTGGTGTTCAAAAGTTAATTGAAAATATTAATGCTTTTTTTGAAACAATTATGCGTTTAAAACCAGCATCAAGCAAAGGAACCTATTTAAAATCAATATCAATTTCCACAACAATGGGTCCGGGAATCAAAGTCGATCCTGCCTTTGTTAAAAAAAATATTTCCAAATAATAGCTTTTTTTCCTGTCAAAGACCGTAGGTAAATCATGTTAATTGCTGAATCGGTATCAGCGGCCTACCGAGACAAAAGGAAGAATGCATTTTTTTGTATTCTGACCTTTCCTGTTGCATGAGAATTTAGCGGTAAGACAGTAAAGGGAGGAGGTTAATGATTTGAATCTTGAAAAAAAACAACAAATTGTAGAAGAAATTCACAAAAAATTCAAGGAAGCAGAAATTGTCATAGCTACAGACTATAAAGGTTTGGATGTTGCTGTCATGACAGATTTACGAAGACAATTAAGAGAAGCTTCTATTGAATATCAAGTTGTCAAAAATACCTTGTTAAACAGAGCTTCTGAAAACACAGATATTTCTGTTATTTCAGAATATTTTAAAGGACCATGTGCTGTTGCCATTAGTTATGATGATCCAGTGGCACCAGCTAAGATTCTAAACAAATTCGCTGAAACAAATTCCAAACTAGAACTTAAAATAGGTGCTATGAATGGTAATGTTTTAAGCGTTGAAGATTTAAAAGCCCTTTCAAAATTACCTTCAAGAGAACAATTGTTGTCTCAATTATTATCTTGTATGAATTCAGTTCCTGGTAATTTTGTAAGAACATTGGCCGCTGTTCCAGCTGGCTTTGTTAATGTTCTTCAAGGTATTAAAGATAATAAAGAAAAAGAATCAGCATAATACCAAAGAATGCAAAAGATGCAATTCCTGAAAGAAAGGTAAAAAAAATGGCAGAAATAACCAAAGAAGATGTAATAGAATTTATTTCAAATATGACAGTTCTTGAACTGTCTGAAATGATTAAAGAAATGGAAGACAAGTTCGGAGTTACTGCAGCAGCTCCTGTTGCTATGATGGGAGCAGGAATGCCAGGAGGTCCAGGCGATGTTGCAGCCGAAGAAGAACAAACAGAATTTGATGTTGTCCTTTTGACACCTGGAGATAAGAAAATCCAGGTCATCAAAGAAGTTCGAGCCATTACAGGTTTAGGCCTTAAAGAAGCAAAAGCTCTTGTTGATGATGCACCAAAAGCCGTTAAAGAAGCTGTTCCAAAAGACGAAGCTGAAAAAATAAAAGAACAACTTGAAGCTGCTGGAGCACAGGTCGAAGTTAAATAAATCGATTTTAATAGGTTTATTGGTTAGTTATAATAGAGGATTAGAAGTTATCTTCTAATCCTTTATTTCTGTATAATATATTCAGGGATGAGTTTGAAGTGAACCGTCCAAACGTGAAATATTGAAATATGATCTCATTCCTGATTTACAGCTCGAACGATTCACGTTTCCTTCAACATCCTTATATATTGGAGTGAATATGAGGAATCCCCACCATACAATCAAACGTATTCGAAAAAATTTTGGAAAAATTCATAAAATTATAGAAATTCCTAATTTAATAAGAATGCAACGCGAGTCTTACGCGCGATTTCTTCAAATGGATATACCTTCGGATCAAAGAAACGAAGTCGGCCTTCAGGCTGTTTTCAAATCCGTTTTTCCAATTAAGGATTTTAGTGGAACAGCATCCCTTGAATTTGTTTCGTATCGCTTTGGTGAGTTGAAACATACAGTAGAGGAATGTATCCATAGAGGTATGACATTTGAAGTTCCTGTTCGCATAACTGTTAGACTTGTTGTTTACGATGTAGACAAAGAAGCTGAAACACAAACGATTCGAGATATTAAAGAACAGGAAATATATTTCGGTACCATACCATTGATGACAGATAAAGGAACTTTTGTTATCAACGGTACGGAAAGAGTTGTTGTCAGTCAGTTACATCGATCTTCTGGAGCGTTTTTTGACCATGATAAAGGCAAAACTCATTCCAGTGGAAAAGTAATTTATACTGCTAAAATAATACCAGTTCGTGGTTCCTGGATTGAAATGGAGGTCGATGCCAAAGATGTTGTAAATATCAGAATTGACCGTAGAAGAAAATTTCCAGTTACCTTATTATTCAAATCATTGGGGTATACATCTGAAGATATCTTAAACTTTTTTTACCATACAGAAAAAGTTTTTATAGATAACCTTTTAGATAGCGAGAATCCTGAAGGTGTAATCTATAAATCATTTGATGAAACTACTCTAAAAGGACAAAGAGCTGCTCAGGATATTTTTGACTCAGAAAGTAATGAACTTATTGTTAAAAAAGGTAGGCTTTTTTCTCAAAGAGCGATAAAGCAGCTAAAAAAATTAGACTTTTCAACCATTCCTACTACTGTAGAAGACATAATGGGAAAAATTATTGCTTCTGATATTATTGATCCTAATAATGGAGAAGTACTGGCAAAAGCAAATGAAGTTATCACAATTGATATTATTAAAAGCTTCGTTAAGGGTAATATTAAAGATTTTGACATTTTACTTATTGACGGGGTTACAACAAGTGAATCAATAAGAAAAACACTATTATTAGACAAAGTTGATAATAAACAAGACGCTTTAATTGAAATATACAAAAAATTGCGTCCAGGCAACCCTGTAACATCTGAAGTTGCACAAGACTTTGTTGATCAGCTTTTTTTCAAACCTTCACATTACGACCTTTCAGGTGTAGGACGATTAAAGTTAAATTTAAGATTAGGATTGGATACTCCTAAACATGTAAATACTCTTCGCCGCGAAGACATTCTATTAACAGCAAAAACTTTGGTTCAGTTGAAGGATACACAAGGTATTGTTGATGATGTTGATCATCTGGGTAATAGACGAGTTCGAGCTGTTGGAGAATTATTAGAAAATCAGTATCGTATAGGCCTTGTTCGTATGGAACGTGCCATCAAAGAGCGGATGAGTCTTCAGGAGATTGATGCATTAATGCCTCACGATCTTGTAAACTCAAAGCCTGTCTCCGCTGTAGTCAAGGAATTTTTTGGAACCAGTCAGTTGAGCCAATTCATGGACCAAACTAATCCTTTATCAGAAACCACGCATAAGAGACGATTAAGTGCTTTGGGACCAGGAGGACTTACACGAGAACGAGCGGGCTTTGAAGTACGTGATGTTCATCCATCACATTATGGTCGTATTTGTCCCATTGAAACACCTGAAGGTCCAAATATTGGATTGATCGTTTCTTTAAGTACTTATGCACGAGTTAATGATTTTGGTTTCATTGAAACACCATATCGAGTAGTTGAAGATTCATGGGCTACTGATAAAGTTAAATTTTTAAGTGCACTTGAAGAAAAGGATTTTCCAATTGCTCAGGCAAATGCTCCATTGGATAAAAATAATCGTTACATAAATGCTCTTGTAACCTCACGTGTTGAGGGCGAATTCACTATGATCAAAAAAGAGGAAATTGAATTAATGGACATTTCTCCCAATCAGTTGGTGAGTGTTTCAGCTTCCTTAATTCCTTTTCTTGAAAATGATGATGCTAATCGTGCTTTGATGGGATCAAACATGCAGCGTCAGGCTGTTCCATTATTAAAAACAGATGCACCTCTCGTAGGTACAGGTATGGAAGCTGTTGTTGCAAAAGATTCAGGTGTAGCAATTGTTGCTGATAAAGGTGGAGAAATTATTGACGTTGATGCCTCTCGTATTGTCGTTAAACATTCTTTTGATGAAAACAGTTTAGGTGAATTAGTTACAATATATAATCTTCGAAAATTTAACAGGTCAAATCAAAATACCTGCTTTAATCATCGTCCTATAGTAAAACATGGAGAGATTGTCGAAGAAGGATCAATAATAGCTGATGGTCCAGCTACAGAACTTGGTGAATTGGCTCTTGGAAAGAATGTTATGGTGGCATTTATGCCTTGGGGAGGTTACAATTTTGAAGATTCAATTCTTGTTAGTGAACGTTTGGTAAGAGATGGTGTTTTTACATCTGTTCATATTGAAGAATTTGAAGTTGTTGCACGTGATACAAAGCTTGGAAAAGAAGAAATAACAAGAGATATCCCAAATGTTGGTGAAGAAGCTCTTAGAAATTTAGATGATAGCGGAATTGTTCGACTTGGTGCTGAAGTTAGGGCAAGTGATATTCTCGTTGGAAAAGTTACTCCAAAAGGTGAAACCCAACTTTCCCCTGAAGAAAAATTACTAAGAGCTATTTTTGGAGAAAAGGCTGGTGATGTTAAGGACACATGCCTTCGTGTTCCACCAGGTGTTGAAGGTATTGTTATAGATGCTAAGGTTTTTTCTAGACGAGGTGTTGAAAAGGATGACCGAACTCGAGCAATTGAAGATGAAGAGATTGCTATTTTAGAAAAAAATCGTGACGATGAATTACGAATATTGGAAGAATCTGTTCGAATAGAACTCCAGGACTTGTTGGAAGGACAGATTTGCATAGCTAATTTGAAAAAAGGTAAGAATATATTGATTCCAAAATCTGCAACTATAACATCTGAAATGCTTTCGAATATACCATTACACCATCTTGAAACATTGAGTTTGCAAGATCCTGAAAGATCAGAAAGATTACATGACTTGCTAAAAAAATATCGAGAGCAACAAGATATCAGTCGTGAGAGATTTGAGGAAAAAGTAACTCGATATGAAAAAGGTGATGATTTACCTCCTGGTGTTATCAAAATGGTTAAAGTCTATGTTGCAATGAAAAGAAAGCTTTCAGTGGGTGACAAAATGGCTGGTCGACATGGAAATAAAGGAGTTGTTTCAAGGATTTTGCCTCAAGAAGATATGCCTTATTTCAATGATGGAACAACCGTTGACATGGTTTTAAATCCACTTGGTGTTCCTTCTCGAATGAACGTCGGACAAATTTTAGAAATTCATTTGGGCCGTGCAGCACGAGAATTGGGTCGAGATATTTCAAATCTTTTAGAACAAAAATCATTCGATAAATTGAAGGAAAAATTTAAAAGAATTTTTTCTGTAAAAAAAGTCAATGCAGAAACACAACCTATAGGACCAGTTGTTGATAGAATTGATGGATTCAATGATGATGAATTGGCTGATCTTGCTAAATACTATGAGAATGGCGTGCATATGGCAACACCAGTTTTTGATGGTGCTCATGAAGATGAAATTAAGAATTTATTAAATGAGATAACTGAGACTACAACTGCTCAGGCTACTCTATATGACGGTAGAACAGGACATCCTTTTCAGGGAAAAATAACCGTCGGAATAATGTATATGCTTAAGTTGCATCATTTAGTTGATGATAAGATCCATGCTCGATCTATTGGACCTTACTCTCTGGTCACACAACAACCTTTGGGTGGAAAAGCTCAATTTGGTGGTCAGAGATTGGGAGAAATGGAAGTATGGGCTATGGAAGCATATGGTGCAGCTCACGCACTTCAGGAATTTATAACTGTTAAGTCCGATGATATGGCAGGGCGAACCCGAATGTATGAAAAAATTGTAAAAGGGCAAAATATGCTGGAACCAGGTTTACCTGAATCATTCCGTGTATTAAAAAAAGAACTTCAGAGTTTAGGTCTGGATATTTCTTTATTAGAGGAATAATAATAAGGGAAGATAAATTTTATTCTTTTTCAAAAGCTGATAGCCACCATATTTATGACCTAAGAAAGGGTACCTTATGGAAACCTTATATGATTTCTTCGCAAAACCAAAAAATCCGAAACAATATACAGGGGTGAGAATTAGACTCTCACCCCCTGAACAGATTCGTGAACGTTCATTTGGTGAAATTAAAAAACCAGAAACAATCAATTACCGAACATTCAAACCAGAACGCGATGGCCTTTTTTGTGCAAAGATTTTTGGCCCCACTCGCGATTATGAATGCAACTGCGGAAAATACAAAAGGATGAAACACCGCGGAGTTGTTTGTGAAAAGTGCGGTGTCGAGGTAATTCAATCCAGAGTTAGACGTGAAAGAATGGGCCATATTGAATTGGCTACTTCAATTGCACATGTCTGGTTTTTGAAAAGTTTGCCAAGCAAAATCGGAAGTTTACTTGATTTTACTCTTAAAAATATTGAGCGAATTTTATATTTTGATTCATATGTGGTTATTGACCCTAAAGATACTGATTTGAAAAAATTTGAACTACTTACAGAAGAGAAATATCGAGACGCAATTGAAGAATATGGATATGATCGTTTTGATGCAGACATGGGGGCTGAAGCGATTAAGCGTTTATTTTCAGAAATTGATCTCGAAAAATTATATGCTCAACTAAGAAAAGAAATTCAAAAAACATCTTCAGATGCCAAGCGTAAGAAAATTTCAAAGAGATTAAAAATTATTGACTGCTTTCTTGAATCAGGCGTTAATCCTGAATGGATGATAATGGATGTTATACCTGTTTTACCACCTGATTTACGCCCGCTTGTTCCCCTTGAAGGTGGACGTTTTGCAACATCAGACTTAAATGATTTGTATAGAAGAGTAATAAACAGAAATAATCGCTTAAAAAGATTGATGGAATTGAAAGCTCCAGATATTATTGTAAGAAACGAAAAGCGGATGTTGCAAGAAGCAGTTGATGTATTATTTGATAACGGCCGACAAGGACGTGTTATTACAGGAAGTAATAAACGACCATTAAAATCTCTAAGTGATACTTTGAAAGGAAAGCAAGGTCGTTTTAGACAAAATTTATTGGGAAAACGTGTAGATTATTCTGGTCGTACAGTAATTACAATTGGTCCTACCCTTAGATTACATCAATGTGGTCTACCTAAAAAAATGGCCTTAGAGTTGTTTAAGCCTTTTATATATAACCGTTTGGAGAAAAAAGGTCTTGTTTCAACAGTTAAAAGTGCCAAAAAAATGGTAGATAAAGAAACTCCAGAAGTTTGGGATACACTTGATGAAGTTGTTAAAGAATATCCTATTTTACTGAATCGTGCTCCTACACTCCATCGTCTTGGGATTCAGGCCTTTGAACCTATTTTAATTGAAGGTAAAGCCATACAGCTTCATCCGCTAGTTTGTACAGCCTTTAATGCAGATTTTGATGGTGATCAAATGGCTGTGCATATTCCACTTGCTGTAGAATCGCAAATTGAAGCTCGTATATTAATGTTATCCAGTAATAATATATTATCACCTGCTAATGGTAGCCCTATTGTTGTACCAACGCAAGATATTGTTTTAGGTATATATTATATGACAAGGAGTGTCTCTGATAGCAGAGGTACTGGTAAATCTTTTAGTAATCTTAGTGAAGTTCGTGCAGCTTATGATGCGGACGTTGTTGATCTTCATGCTCCTATTTCAGTAAGAGTTAAAGGTATAATGTATGATACAACTGTTGGCCGGGTACTTTTATATGAAATTATGCCACAGGAACAACTTGTAAATGTCCGACATATCATGTCATATTCAACGGAGGAAGCTCAGGAAGTTTTAGCTTTAGCTAAAGAAGAAAAAGAAACATTTTTTGATCTATGTAAAAAATTCTCTCGAAGTCGAGATCGTATAAGAAATGGTGACTTAGGCATTTTAAGGCGTGATGAACTTCAGAGATTGTTTCGATTAAAAAAACAACACACCGATACAATAATGAGCTTAGAACCAGGCCAAATATCAGCTGTTATTGAAAATAAAGATGAATTCCATCTTTTTAAGATGTTGGAGAAACGTTTTGAAATACCATTTGAAAAAGTTAATCGTGTAATGGATAAAAAAGCATTGCGCGATCTGGTTGATTATGCATATCGAACATTAGGATCAAAATCAACAGTTATACTTTCTGATAGAATTAAAGATTTAGGTTATGCCTACGCAACTATTGGTGGGGTATCCATTTCAATTGATGACATGATTGTTCCTTCTGCAAAATGGCAAATATTAAGTGAAGCTGAAAATCAAGTTAGTGAAATTGATAATCAATATGCAGAAGGTTTGATTACACAAGGTGAAAAATATAATAAAGTAGTTGATATATGGTCTAGAGCAACTGATAACGTTGCTAATGCCATGATGGTTGAAATGAAAAATCAAGCTGTTTTGGATGAAAATAATAAACCTGTAGTAGATGATAACCAACAACCTGTTTATGAAGATAGCTTTAATCCAATATATATGATGGCAGATTCTGGTTCTCGTGGCAGTAAAGATCAGATGCGTCAACTTGCAGGTATGAGAGGTTTGATGGCTAAACCATCAGGTGAGATCATTGAAACCCCAATTACAGCAAATTTTAGAGAAGGCTTAAGCGTTCTCCAATACTTTATTTCTACACATGGTGCACGAAAAGGTCTCGCTGATACAGCATTAAAAACTGCTAATTCAGGTTATCTTACTCGACGATTAGCTGACGTTGCTCAGGATTGTATAGTGTCTGAAGTTGATTGCGGCACAGTAATTGGAGTAGAAGTCGAACCTTTAATGGAAGGCGGTGAAATAATTCAGCGTTTGGGGGAAAGACTTCTCGGAAGAACCTCAGTAGAAGATATAATAGATCCTTTTACAGATGATATGATTGTAAAATCCGGTGATGAAATAGATGAAGCGTGCGTCCAGAAAATAGAAAATGCGGGATTTACAAAGATAAAAATTCGATCTGTACTAACATGTAGAACACAAAGAGGTGTTTGCGCAAAGTGTTATGGTCGAGACCTTGCTCATGGACATTTGGTAGAAATCGGTCAAGCTGTAGGCATTTTGGCTGCTCAATCTATTGGAGAACCTGGAACTCAGTTAACCATGCGTACATTTCATATTGGAGGAACTGCTAGCCGTAGAGTAGAGCAGGCAGATATCCGTGCACATGTAGAAGGCCGTGTTCGATTTGTAGATTTGAGTGTTGTTCAAAGGAAGAATGTAGGAGATGGCTCTCCTGGTGATTTTGTTGTAATGAATAGGCGAGGTGGAGAATTCGTTATAGAAAGTGATAGAGGAAGAGAAAGAGAAAGATGTCCGGTTATTTATGGAGCTCAGGTTAAAGTTAAAGATGGAGATATTGTAAAACCAGGTGACATATTAGCTGCATGGGATCCTTTCACAACTCCTATTTTGACTGAAGTTGATGGTGTTGTTAAATATGATGACATTTTTATTGGAAAAACAATGCAGGAGAAAGTTGACCCTGTAACTGGTAAATCTAGCCAAATGATTATTGAATACAAAGAAGGGGAAGTAAGGCCAAGGATTTCCATTAAGGATAAATCTGGAAAAACTGCACGCCTTAAACGCCTTGAAAGCAAGCAAAGTGCTGATGGCTCAGGTCTAGCTAGATACTATTTGCCGGTTGATGCTATTTTGCTCGTTGAAGAAGGTGGAGATGTCAATGCTGGTGATATTATAGCTAAACTTCCACGAGCAACTACCAAAACAAAAGATATTACAGGTGGTTTACCTCGAGTTGCAGAACTTTTTGAAGTTAGAAAACCCAAAGAAAATGCTGTTTTAAGCGAAATTGATGGTTATGTTTCCATTGCAAAGGGCACAAAAGGAAAGCAAAAAATTACAGTAACACCTGTTGATGTAGGCGATAAAAAAGAATATCTGATTCCAAGAGGTAAACATATTAATGTTTATGATGGAGACTATGTTCGCTCTGGTGATCCACTTGTAAGTGGTGCAGCTAATCCTCAAGATATTTTGAACATTCAGGGCGAAGTTGCTCTTGCCAGGTATTTAGTAAATGAGGTTCAAGAAGTATATAGACTTCAAGGCGTTCGAATTAATGATAAACATATTGAAGTTATTGTAAGACAAATGATGAGATGCGTGCGAATTACAGAAGTAGGTGATACAAATTTTATACTTGAAGAGCAAGTAGAGCGAGGCCGCTTTGAATCTCAAAATCGTGAAGTTGTTGAAAAAGGCGGCGAACCCGCAAAAGCTGAACCCTTAATTTTAGGAATTACAAAAGCTTCTCTAAGTACAGAAAGTTTTATTTCTGCCGCATCTTTTCAGGAAACGACCAGAGTTCTAACAGACGCAAGTATTGCTGGAACATTGGATCAACTCAGAGGCTTAAAAGAGAATGTTATAATGGGACGTATGATTCCTGCCGGCACTGGGACAAAGTCTTATACAGAAATTGAACCAATTATTGAAGAGGATGAACTTATGGCTTAATACTAAATTTATGAAAGAAAAAAATTAGTTCTTAAGTTTTCTATTGACATCATTAAAAATATAGTATACAAAGTCTTTTTATATTTTTGATCTAAAAAAATTTGGATAAGAGAAAAAAATGCCAACAATAAATCAGCTCATAAGAAAAGGGCGCGAAAAACAAAAGAAAAAAACAAATACTCCTGCTCTTAAGGAATCACCTCAAAAGCGAGGAGTTTGT
>Ga0272440_1001828_pt1 | contig 17050 bp, 8 predicted proteins | sample SSMMMBAug17_FD_192440 | JGI IMG/M metagenome (GOLD analysis project Ga0272440, IMG submission 192440) | Marine sediment archaeal communities from Little Sippewissett salt marsh, Falmouth, MA, United States - SSM-MMB-Aug17 | ecosystem: Environmental > Aquatic > Marine > Wetlands > Sediment ... | reverse complement strand
AACCTTTAGATTTGGTAGACAAGACACTTCAAGTCCCTTTGGGACGACACAGGAATAGCCTGGAGTTTCAACTCCAGGCGTTTAGGCAATTTGGATATAACGTCCTACTTTTTGGGAATGCGCCCACCAGGATTACACAGAAGAAGATGAATAAGATAAAATAAAGACACTTTAATTTCATCTTATTCATCTTCTTCTGTGTAATCCTGGTTCAAAAAATGGTGAGAGATAATTTAAATTCCGGCCATTTTGGTTACACTCAAATAAATATAAGGCATGTCTGTAATCGCCACAATTATTGCAAATATGATGAAAATAGTGTATTATTTGCGCTTATCAAAAAAGAATAGCGAAAAAGAATAGCGAAAAAATAAGGAGAACACTAAAATGAAAACAAAAACCAAAATATTTTTGGGGACATCAACGCTTCTCATTGCAGTAATCGGCATCTGGATTGCATGGAATTATATGATTCCAAGTCAGGATATAAAAAAACGCTTCAAGGATATGCAGGCAGATGCATCTGGCCTGGAGCGTGTTATCACCCATACCTTATATGATGGAACCAAAAAAGAATGGAAATGTAAGGCCAAAATATATCCATTTCCATCAGATACAGGCTCTGGTGCAGCTTTTTCATTTATTGATGAAAATGGCAAAAAAATCATTTGCGGCCCTGGATGGCGAATCGAGGAAAAATAATGTCAAAACAACCCGGTAAATTAAAGGCGCTGTTTATACGTATTTGGGGAATGATCCCCATGTTTGTTTTAATCTGTTTATGTTGTTGTGCAGCTTGGATTTATCAAAATGTTGCCGCCAAAAAAGCGCAACTTGCAGCGCAAAAAGCAGCTCAAATAAAAGAAGAAAAGCCCAAAACGAATGTCATTACTTTGAAACTCAAACCAGAACTGATTCAGGATAGAATCAGTTTTCCAGGAATTGTCAAAGCTTGGGTCCGGCTTGATATATTATCTGAGGTTCAGGGACGCATGGTTGAGCTGGCAGTCAAAGAGGGCGACAATGTCCGCAAAGGACAGTTACTGGCAAAAGTGGATCTGAGAGATTACAAAAACGCGCTGCTCTCAATCAAGGCCTCATATAAAGCCGCATTGGCTTCAGTCAAACGATTAAAAGAGCTTTCTCAAAAACAATTGGCCACGCAATCACAAATGGATGAAGCTGTTGCGCGCATGGAAAGCACAAAGGCCAACATGGATACTGCCAGCCTGAATCTGGAAAGATGTTCGATTCGTGCCCCAATTGCCGGTATTGTCAATGCACGATATGTCGATAATGGACAATATATCAATTTATCGGATGCCATTGTTGAAATCATTCAAATTAATCCAGTTAAAATTGCTGTAGGAATTCCTGAATCTGATGTCGATGCTGTCAGACGTCTGGATCGTTTTCAAGTCAAAATCGATGCCCTGAATAAAACCTTTACTGCAAAAAAATATTTTTTATCCAACACTGCTGATACATCCGCACGACTGTATAATCTGGAAATGCGTGTCAACAATTCATCATATGAAATATTGCCAGATATGTTTGTCCGGGTAGAAATTATTAAGCGTGAAGTCAACAATGGTATTTCTGCCCCTTTGTATTCAATTCTGACTCGAAACAATAACCGATTTGCATTTATTGAGAAAGATGGCATTGCCCAAAAACGTCAGGTCGTCCCAGGACTTCAGGAAAAATGGCGGATTGAAATAAAAGAAGGGCTTCAACCTGGTGATCATCTCATTGTAATGGGTCATCGGGATGTCAGTCATGGACAGCCTGTCCATGTTATTCGAACCATTAATACCATAGAGGAACTGGAAAAGTGATTATTTCAGATACTGCTGTAACGAATCGAATCAGTGTGCTGGTTCTGGCTGCCATGATTCTTGTATTTGGGATGTATTCCTATTCAACTCTTCCCAGAGAAAGCTCGCCAGACATTACCATTCCATATGTTTTTGTTTCAACTTACTATAAAGGTGTGTCCTCGTCAGACATTGAATCCTCAATTACGACGCAAATAGAAAAAAAACTAAAGGGCCTGGATCAGGTAAAAAAAATACAATCTGTCAGCTCTGAAGGTCTTTCTCAAATCAATATTGAGTTTTTGCCAGGCACTGATATCGATGATGTCCTTCAAAAGGTCAAAGACAAGGTGGATGAATCCAAAAATGACTTGCCAACTGATCTGGAAATTGATCCCCAGGTATTTGAGGTCAATTTTTCAGAGATGCCCATTGTTGTCTACTTGCTCAATGGCAATTGCGGCATTCCCTGTTTAAAAAAGATTGCAGATGATCTTGAGGACGATATTGAAGGCATTCCCGGCGTACTTGAAGTTGACGTGACTGGCGGGATGGAACGTGAGATCAGAGTCGAGGTTGATCCAGACAAACTTACATATTACCGCATTCCCATTACTGCATTTGAACAGGTACTGTCAGCGGAAAATCAAAATACATCCGGCGGTGTAATTACCCTGGGCGAAGGGCGCTATCAACTTCATATTCCTGGTGAGTTTGAAAATCCAGAAGAAATTTACGATCTGGTAATCAGTTCGCATGAAGGTCATCCCATATACCTGAAAGATGTTGCCCGGGTGGTGGATGGATTCAAAGATGAAACCAGTCGATCCCGATTGAATGGAAAAGATGCGGTAAGTCTTTCAATAAAAAAACGCATTGGTGAAAATATTATTGAAATATGCGATAAAATTGACACTCTGATCGCCTCTCATCAGAAACAATGGCCCAAAAACACCCAGATTACAAAAGTTATGGATCGGGCCAAAGAAATACATCTCATGGTAGCGGATCTGGAGAACAACATTATTTCGGGTTTAATTCTTGTTATCGTGGTGTTGCTTTTTGCCTTGGGATTGCGCAATGCTGTACTGGTGAGTCTGGCCATTCCTTTTTCGATGTTTCTATCATTTATCTTTCTACAAGCCCTGAACATTACGTTGAATATGGTTGTTTTGTTCAGTTTGACCCTGGCGCTGGGCATGCTTGTTGACAATGCCATTGTAATTGTAGAAAATGTTTATCGGTACATGGAACAAGGTGTACCGCGTATTGAAGCTTCCATGAAAGCAACATCTGAGGTCGCATATCCAGTCTTAGGATCCACCCTAACAACTCTGGCGGCATTTTTTCCAATGATTTTCTGGCCTGGCATTATGGGAGAATTTATGAAATTTCTGCCCATAACACTGGTGATTACATTATTATCCAGTCTGATTGTAGCACTGGTGATCAATCCTGCCCTATGTGCCTACTTTATTAAAATCCCAGGTAATGTTGAGGCCCGGGCCATTGATGCCGATGAAATCAGCAAATCGGGTGAAAAACCAATTGAAATCAAGGGCTTGTTACTAAATAGCTATCATCGATTCATGCGTGGTGCGTTAAATTATCGATTAACTGTCATTGGGATGGCATTTACGATATTGTTTATTCTATTTCAAATCTGGATGTTCTATGTAGGTGCTGAAAAATCGGTTGAATTCTTTCCGCCAATTGATCCGAAAGATGCTTATGTCAATGTTGAAATGCCTGAAGGTGCAGATTTGGAGTACATTGATCGCATCATGAAAAAGATTGAAATTGCAATTACCGGACATGCTGGCAATACCAATGATCCACAAAAATTCAATATTTCAGATTACGGCAACGCATATGTATTGCATCCTCATGAAAAATCCAGAGGGGGTCAATTTATGGGCCCCAGTGATTTACCAAATGTGGAACATATTTATATTAAAGCTGTAGAAACCACCGGTTCGAGTATATTTGATAATAATTCACCCAATCATATTGGTGTTCAATTCTTAGATTTTGAAGATCGGTTAAGTCCATCAGTGGCAGATTTGGATATTATTCGTAACCGGGTCAAATACATTCCTGGCGCACAAATTACTGTTCAGGAAGCACAGGAAGGCCCAGCAACTGGTGCGCCAATCAATATTGAAATTTCTGGAGATGATTTTCAGACATTGGGTAGCATATCACGTCAAATCCGGGAGATTTTACAAAACGTGCCACATATCATGGATGTTCAAGATAATTATACTGAAGGGATACCAACAATAAAGATCTCAATCGACAGACAAAAAGCGGCATTGTGTGATCTGACAACAAATTGGATCGGTCACACATTAAAAACAGCTTTCAATGGGTTGGATGTGTCTACCTATCGGGAACATGATGAAGATTTCGACATTACAGTCACATTTGGCGAAAGTGATCGTCAAAAAGCAGGAATTTTAAAAAAGCTGATGATTCTATCTCCTGCAGGTCAATTGGTTCCATTGACAACCATTGCAACGATTGATTATTCTGGCAGTGTTGGTGACATTGTACGCATTAATCATGAACGCGTCATAACAGTCAAGGCAAATGTTGATGAAACAAAAATTCCCGGGCCAGTTGCACGTCAACAGGCGGAAGAAAGATTACAATCTCTTGCATTGCCTGCTGGCTATAAAATGAAATTTACAGGAGAGTTTGAAGATCAACAGGAATCCCAACAATTTCTCAGCCGGGCATTTGTTATTGCATTGTTTTTAATCTTTCTAATACTGGTCACATTATTCAATTCAGTGACACAACCTGTAATTATTATGACCTCGGTAATATTGTCTCTGGGCGGTGCTTTTTTAGGATTGACAGTTATTCAATCACCTTTTGGCATCATTATGTCTGGGGTGGGTGTGATTTCTCTGGCGGGTGTCGTGGTGAACAATGCAATTGTGCTGATTGATTATACCAATAAACTTATCGAACGAGGTATTTCAGTATCAGATGCAGTGATATCGGCAGGGGCGACAAGACTTCGACCCGTTCTGCTAACAGCCATCACAACTGTTCTTGGACTGCTGCCAATGGTTACAGGTGTTTCATATGATTTTCATCGAATGGCCATGTCATATGCCAGTGATTCCACCCAGTGGTGGCAATCCATGTCAATTGTGGTCATTTTTGGATTGCTGGTTGCCACATTGTTAACATTGATTGTCGTTCCGGTCCTGTACTCCCTATTTTTCTCAATGAACATTGGTGGCCAAAAATTGATTGCGACAGTTCGGCGATGGTATTGGTGGCCTGTGCTTGGAAAAGAAGGATGGTAATGATCACATATTATAAAATTTTCAAAAGAAACCTCATGAAATCATTGTTGATTTTGATTGTTTTTTTAAGAATTACATAATACGTCCCAATCAATGGACTCAAGTATCGCAATAAATTGATTGATGGCCATTTCAATTTTATCAACTTCAGCCATATCTGGAACCTGGTCTTTATCTGTATTTTCCATTTCAATAATCATCTTTTGAAGGCGTTTTGCACCAATATTGGCGCTATTGCCTTTAAGTGTATGCAGTTTTGTGTAATACGCTTTTGGATCATTGGCTTCTTGAAACTGTCTTAATTCATTCACATATTTAAGTGAATCCCTTTTATAAATACCAATTATTTCCTTTATAATATCAGGATCTTTTGTACAAACATTCACCAGATGAGACTGATCGAATAATTCGTTTACATTTTCTTTTTCAACAGCAGATTGTGCGTCAATTCTCTTTGAACAATATTTTTCAATCACTTGTTCAATTTTATGACTACTGATTGGCTTGGCAACAAAATCATCCATACCGACAGCCATGCATCTTTTTCGATCATGTGCCATTGCAAGAGCAGTCATTGCAATAACTGGCGTATGCCCACCACTTTGTTTTTCATTCGCACGAATTTTTTGTGTGGCTTCAAAGCCATCCATAACAGGCATGTTGCCATCCATAAATATGATATCAAAGGATTGTTTCTTGAGTATGTTCAGTGCAATTGCACCATTGTCTGCCATTGTTACAACACATCCCATTTGCTGCAACAAACGATGCGTTACTTTTTGGTTCATTAGATTGTCTTCAACCAATAAAACACGGATATTTTTAAATGGGAACGTCTTTTTTTGTGTGTCATCAATTGAAGAAGATTTCTTTTTATGGAGATTGGCAATTGTTTCTGATAAGCGAGAAAAACGAATGGGTTTTTGCAGGATCATTTGAAATATTTGTTCTGCTTCATTATATATTTCATCCGGAATTGTTCCTGAGGTTACGAGAATGAGAGCCATGTCTTTGTTCAATTTGTCTTTAATTATAAATTTTGCAAGTTCAAGACCATTTATTTCAGACATATTCAGCTCAATCATTGTCACATTGAAATGATGTTCATTATGACGTAATTCATGCAATGCTTTTTGCGCATTTTCAACAGTTTTACAATTGATATTCAACGCATAAAAGTAGTCTGCCATAATTTCTCGCTGGATCGGATTGTCATCAACCACAAGAACTGAATAATCATCCAAATCAATAACAATTTTTTCTTGTTGTGTTTCTGCAACAGGTAATTTCAAAGTAAAATAAAAGGTTGTGCCTTGATTTATTTTGCTTTCAAGGGAAATATCACCGCCCATCATCGAAACAAGTTGTTCACAGATCGATAATCCCAGGCCGGTTCCACCATATTTTCGAGTGGTAGAGCCATCAGCCTGAGTAAATTTGGAAAAAACCTTGTTTTGGTTGTCTTGTGAAATACCAATGCCTGTATCAGCAACTTTAAATAAAAATTTTGTTTCCTTGTCCCATTCTTCAACTTGTTGCACACTAATTAAAAGGTGGCCTTTTTCAGTAAACTTAATCGCATTTCCAGACAAATTGTTCAAAATTTGGCGAATACGTGTTGGATCTCCTATTACATGACATGGAAGCGCTGGTGGAAAATGAACCAACACATCAATATTCTTATTTCTCGCCTGTGCAGCCATTAATTGTCCAACCTGTTCCATCGTATCTCTCAAATTGAATTTCACAGATTCAATCTCAAGTTTGCCGGCTTCAATTTTTGAATAATCCAAAATGTCATTTAAAACTGTCAATAAAGATTCTGCAGAACAGGAAATTGCATCAATGTATTCTTTTTGACGCGCAGTGAGTTGCATCATGGTCAATAATTCGATCATGCCAACAATGCCATTCATGGGGGTTCGAATTTCATGACTCATGTTTGCAAGAAATTCACTTTTTGCCTGACTTGCGGCTTCAGCCGCTTTACGTTTTTCCTGATCGTTATGCCTTTCTATTCGTTCAGAAATATCAACAATAGAACCTTCAATATACAGTGCTGTATGCCATGTCTCACCAACGAGCCTGGCCATTAATGAACACCATTTCAGTATACCATCTTTTTGTCGTATTTGAACATCATAGTTTTTAACCTGCTTACATTGTTTTAATTCCTTAATCAAATGAGCGCGATCTGAAGACTGAAGAAAATAAAAAGCCTCATGCGTGGTTGCGTAGACGATCAACTCATTTGTGTTTTCAAAGCCCAAAATAGTTGCAAGTGATGTATTGGCCTTAACGACCTTTCCATCAGTTGTTATTTGATAGATGCCTTCAACTGCGTTTTCAAAAATGCTTTGATATTGCTGCCTGGCTTCATGTAAATTAGAAATCTGTTCATGAATGGCCTGTTGCATCTTTGAAAAGCTTCGGGACAAACTGCATAATTCATCATTTCCATGAAAAACAGGTAGTTTTTGACTATAATTGCCTGATGCAATTTGTCGGGCAGCAGCATCTAATTGGATAATGGGCCTGACAAAATTCTTTTGCGCTAAAAACACTGACAATCCGGCTCCCAGAATCAATGAAATTGTCAGCATACTTACAATAACAATTGTCGATATAAATTGAATATTTTGCATCTGATCGGTTGCTTTAGAGATCAGGCTTTGAAGCATTTCAGAAAACGCATCCTGAAAATTTATCATGTTTTTCCCAAACATATCCTGAGTTTCACATATCAAATTGTATTTAAATAAATTCGCACGATAGTCATTAAATACGTGAAATATTTTATCGCTGTTTTCTTTCAAATCCGGATTATGTATTGCTTCAGTTTTCCAATGTTGAATAGACAGATCCATTTTTTCGATTGATTTCTTTAATTGTAACCAGATTCTATGAACATCCCGACGAAAATAGCTATCTGCTATGATATTCATATGTTCAAACTGACTGTTAATGTCATCAATCAAGAAAGGCGCTTTTTTGATGAGATTTTCAAGCAAGGCTTCCAATTGGGTAATTTTTTTTTCGACCATTTTTTTTCGGTCTTCAGCATGTATATACTGATGACAAAAAATACTGTATTGCTTGAATTCCTGAATGGCTTGTGCTATCTGAATTTCAATATCCATACGATTGATCAATTGTTTATTGAAATTATCGATATGATTCGAACACTCTGCCAGATGACTAAAAACACGATCTTTCATTCTTTCCTGCATTAAGCGACCATCATCATATGCATAGAGACGAAACTGATCATGATAATATTTGACATGTGAAAATGAGTTTTGAATCCGATATATCTGGTCGTAAAACGTAATGCCCTTCATCGCATGCCTGAGCATGATATGACCAAACACACCGATAATAATGGTAAAACTGATTACGATCCATAAACACAGGCCCATTTTTTGTCCCAATGACAGACTTTGCGTATATTTTTTTATTTTTTTATTTGTTTTCATTTGATATCATATTTAATTGTGTAACTCGGAAGAAAGAAATAACATCATGTAATATTGCAAATTACTTGCCGTTGAAAAAAAATATTTTGATTGTGTTGCGTTTATGCGCATCAGTCATGTGAAAGAAAAATTAAAATAGCCTTGAAGTTATGCTCAGGTTATGCATAATTGAAGGATGATTCCCCCAAACATATACACAACTGATTCTTATGAATATTTTGTATTGTAACCCTTACATTGCGTATATTATTCCGAACATTATTTTCGGGCCGCATGAGAGAGGAAAATTATGTTTAAGTCACTGAAAACCAGGATGCTCACTGTACTTATTGGTTTTTTAACACTTACCTGTGTTTTATTTTATGGATTTTTATACGAAGAAATAGTTTCAACCTTTAATAATCATGGCCTGAATTCTGCACAAAAAATGCTTTCGTTTGCCATGTTAAATTTAGAGAGCAAATGCAAGGGGATTGATTACTATAAAAAAGTGTGGTTACAACAAAAAAAAGCCTATATTAAAAATATGACAATCAATCAAAAGAAAAATATTTTGCTGATCCAGCAACAAAGCAAAGAAAATCAATTATCAAAAGAACAGGTGCAATTAAATGTTCTTGATCATATAAAAAGGTTTCGTTATGGGGAAAACAGCTTTTTTTGGATATGTAACGAAAATGCAGTTTGGCTTTCACATGCGAATACTTCTTTGATAAATCAGGATTGGCATAAAAAAGTCGATCCAAATGGTCGCCCTATTCTTCCCCCCATAATCAAAGAAGCCAAAAAAACCGGTCATGGCTTTTTCTCATATCTTGGACGTCGGCCAAATGATAAAAACTATCAAGAAACCCATTGTTATTTTGAATACATTCCTGACTGGAATTGGGTTATTGGCACCAATTTTTATGATGATGAAATCCAAAAGGGTATAGAAGAACGTAAGCTTTCTTTACTTGAAGAGTTGCGGCACGCCTTTAACCACACCAATATAGGTGAATCGGGGTATTTATTGTTATTTGATCAACGTGGCAAAGTATTGTCGCATCCTTATTTACCAGTGGGGACAGATCTTTCAGGCATTGTGAATAAAGCATCCGGTCATTTATTGCTAAATGAGCTGATAGATGCATCAAGAAGTCCTGATAAACCACTGTTGTATTTATGGGATAAAGCCACTCAACGGGGTGAATTTAAATATTGGAAATATGCATATACATTACACCATAAACAATTTGACTGGTATCTGACAGCAACTTTTTATAAAGAGGAAATCCATCAACCTGCCAATGCATTTCTGAAAAAATTTGTATTTTTAGCAATGTGCTTTTGTGTCATATTCATTATTCTATTTGTCGTTTTTGTTTCATCAATAAGTACTCCCATGCTAAGACTGGCCTCGTGTATCCATGAAATGGGAAATAATAATCTTTATGCCATTTTACCAGAAAAAGACCTGAACCGAAAAGATGAATTAGGCATCATCGCACGCGGTTACGAATCCACACGCAGTTATTTATCGAATATCATTTCAGAAATGAGCCAGCATGCTAAAACTGTCGCCCGGGCATCAGAAAATTTTTCAAAAGGCGCAAAAGAACAGTTTTCATTGGCCGAAAAAATGGATGAACAGTCACAGGTTACTGTGCAGTGTTCGGACAACAATCTCAAGCATATTCAATTAATTACAAATGAAACAGAATTCGGGGCCAGGGATGTTAATGCCATCCTGAGTCGAATCAATCAATTGAGTGAAAATATTAATTCTGTTGCAGAATCTGCAGCACATTCATCCGCAAATATGACTGCTATCAGCAAACTCGTTATTGATGTTTCCGATGATATCTATCAAGTGACAGAATCTATCGACAACATGGCAGGAGATTTAACTTCAGTTTTCAAGAATTCATCTGACAATGTTGCCATTTCCAAAAAAGCAGAAAATCAAATATCAAACAGCTTGGCGTCAATGAGCAAACTACAGGAAGCTTCTGAAAATATTAATAATGCTGTTCAATTAATCAGTGCCATTTCATCTCAGACAAATCTATTGGCGCTCAATGCAACCATTGAAGCTGTTCATGCAGGTGAGGCAGGTGAAGGTTTTGCTGTTGTCGCCGAAGAAGTAAAAGTTTTGGCTGCAAAAACCAATGATGCCAATAATCAAATCCGAAAGCTCATTGTGAAAATAAGGGAATACATTGAGACCACAATTCAGAGCATCCATGAAACCAATGCGGCCATTAAAGCAGTGGTTGATAATAATGTTGCCATTGGTCAATCAATTGAGAATCAGCGCGATATTTCTAAACATTTGTCTGAAGTTATCGAATCCATTTCCAAAGGGGCAAGGGAAAGTGCACAAAAAGCAAGAGAATCCGATTCCGGCTTAAAAGAAATTACCTATTTCTCTGCTGAAGTCGCTGATTTAGCAAAAGAATCGGCTGAAAATGTTGCTCAAACAGCCGGAAGAATGAAAGAGATTGCTGAAAGTAGTGATGTTGTTTTATCTGGTATTCAGACATCAAATAGCAACATTTTAACAATTAACGAATTCTCTGGAAATATTACTCGGGTGGCGAAAAGCAACAATCGCAATGCGCAGGAATTGATTAAAATGACTGAAGCGTTGGATAAAATTGTTACCATATTCAACACCTGTAATATTTCTAAAACAAACGCAGGAAAAGCTTCATAATGAAACTTTTTTACAAACTGCTTCTTATCATTATAATTCCGATTGTTTGTATTATTGGACTGTACAATATTCATTTTGCCAGAATGTATAGTCAAATGAACGCACATATTGAGGATTGTATCCAAAAAGGTGCGAACGATGTCAAATACCACTTTGAAACAGCCCTTTCTCGTATTCGTACATTGTCTTTAACCATAGCAGAAAATATTGATATTCAACCCAAAATTAATGATAACAATATAAACCTTCTTTGCAAGAAAGGCAAAAATTTCAAAAAATTAAACGTTTCTGGCATTCTTTTTGTTGATGAATCTTTTCATAATTTATGTCAGATTGGCAAATTGCCAGTTCTCTCTGGTTTAAAAGAAAGCCATCCTTTTTTTCGCAACATAAAGAACAAACCCAAAACATCAATCGTTGATATTGATAACCAACTGTATGCAATTTCTGTTTGTCCACGAAGTAATCATCAAGGATATGTTGTTGTGGGGAGGCTCGTTTATCCAGATATTTACAAAGAAATCTGCGATCATTTGAATATAAAGCTGAACATTTCCTATAAGAAAATAATGATAGGCATAGATCAGAAGGAAATCTCCCTTGATGACTGGAAACAAAAAACCATCCCCATTTACCTGAACGACGTCATTCTTCAAGTAACCATTTATCAACATGCAAGAATTTGTCATTCAATTATGGAATCACGAAAAGATTTGTTGGGTTATTCCTTAATCATTCTTATGTTCGTTTGCTTGATCATTGCTGTGCTGGTTTACCGGCTAATATTTCCAATTAACGATTTAATTCATGCCATGCACAAATATTCAAAAGGGGAATTACGTCTGTCGAGCTTACCTGGAGTAAAAAATGAAATTGGTGAGCTTTATCAGGCATTTCATCGGATGATTATTGATTTGGAACATGCAGAACAACGCTTTCAAAGAATTTTTGAATATGCAATAGAAGGCCTTTTTCAAACACATCCTGATGGCTATTTTATAAGGACAAATCCGGCGCTTGCTAAAATTTTTGGATATGCAAATCCAGAACAACTGGTATCAAATATCTCAGATCTGGCCAGTCAACTGTATGTTCATTCTGAAGATCGTGACAAATTCAAACATGCAATAAGCAAACATAATATGGTCACGAATTTTGAAACACAAATGTATAAACAAAATGGTGACATTATTTGGGTACAAATCAATGGTCGAGCTGTTCGTGATAAAAATGGTCACATTATGCATTATGAAGGATTTTTGCTGGATATTGATGCACGTAAAAGAGTTGAACAAAAAGATCAGGAACGTAAAGCCCTTGAAATGGCAAATCAGACCAAGAGTGAATTTTTGGCCAATATCAGCCATGAAATTCGTACACCATTAAACGCTGTGATCGGACTTGGAAAACTGTTAAAAAAGACGTCCCTTACAGACATACAAAGCGAGTATCTCACAGATATTTTGAATTCATCACAAACCTTGTTGGATTTGATCAATGATATTTTGGACTATTCACGTGTCGAACTGGATACAATTAAATTGATGTCATCACAATTTTTTCTTTTAGATATCTATCAAAACATTATTTCTATCTTTAAGCATCAAGTGCAAACAAAAAAAATGGGATTCGTGTGCCATCTTGCACCGGAATGTGGTATCGAATTGACTGGCGATCCAGTACGTCTCAAACAGGTTTTGGTTAATCTGGTGGGGAATGCGGTTAAATATACACACAATGGGCAGATTTGGATACAAACAGAAAGTTTACATCAGACTTCTGACAAAATATTCATTTCAATATCTGTAACTGATACAGGTATTGGGATACAGAAAAATGATCAAAAACGCATTTTTCAGGCCTTCACACAAGCTGAATCCAACATAAGTAGAAAATATTGTGGCGCAGGTCTTGGCCTGGCCATTAGCGAAAAGCTCGTTCAAGTGATGCAGGGAAAGTTTTTTTTATCAAGTGCCCCATCAAAAGGCAGTACGTTTACCATAACGCTTCCTTTTGCATACAAAAATTCAAATAACAGACAAAAATTGCCTGAACATCATTCTCGTGTGCTGTTAATTGAAGATGATCCCATTCATGCCAGGCTTGCGCAATCCATATTCAATGATGAAAATATTAATGTCGATGTGATTGATGATAGTCATAACATGCTAACTCAAATACAGCAAAATTCATATGATATGGTGTTTATGGATATTCAATTACCACACACCAATGGATACGAACTGACTCAAATTATTCGAGATGCGGGTTATGTTACCTTGCCAGTTATCGCCCTTACTGCCTGTTCCATGAAAGATGATCGCGAAAAATGTTTCTCCGCAGGAATAAACGACTATTTGCCCAAACCTTATGATCCTGATGATATCATTGACATGTATCATAAATGGAAAGCGTCTGTTCAGCCGATAGATTGCAAATAGAATGTTATCATCGGTTCAAGAACAGGGGCGAACCAAATCACAATTCCTCTGATTGCTGATAATCAATTTGTTAGGAATGCGCTGAAACAACATTTTTCTCAAAACTGCTTGACCATATTGACATATCGCTTCTCCTGTTGTACAAAATTTTTGCATATGCACTTTCTTTATTGAACAGTTTTTCATTTGATTATAACCCCCAACAACAAGGAAATGTTATCACCCGGCTTAAGAGATCCCCCCAGATAAAACCTGGGCGGATGAACTTTTATATAAAACAATGGAAAAGCAAAATGACACAAAAAAATCGAAAAATTTTTATTATTGACGACCAACAAACCATTTCTGAACTCAGTCCAGAATTTTACCATTCATTTATTACAAACCCCAAAAGCGTCACTTTACAAAAAACAAAGGGGAATTGTATACGCCTGGCAGAAATTCATCTGGAAAAAGACCGCAATGGTCCGACATCTATTATCAATGCAGAATTTCGCTATTTATATATCACAGATGATGGCTTTCTTGATGAATCCATGTTTGAAAACTTTATGCAATCAGGGCTGGATGCAATAAAATTGAACACGATAAACGATCCGACAAGTGATTATCGAACCCAATTTTTCTGGCACCCGACGCATGATGAATTTAAAACATTGATGATCCTGGCGATCAACCCCCAAATATCATTACCCTGTCAGGTAATTGAAAGCCATACGCTTCCAATTGATCGGACAAATCCAGAAATTAATGGTATTCATAAAATGTTGGATGCTTTTCCTGGACTTAAAGTTGTGGGAACAAACCGAACCCTCTATTATTGGACAGTCACCTTTGATATTGTTTCTCTCAATGGTTTGGTTTCATTTCTTTTTTTACAGGAAGGACTGAAACATGAAGATGCCAAAAAAGCGTCACTTACTTTAGCCAGCCCAGATGATGACATGCGTTATGTGCTTTGTTGCACTGCGCATCCACAAACTAAAAAAGTGAGTATGTGGTTGATTTTTGTCTATCAAAAACGCATGGCATATAAAGATGTCAACAAGCAATCTGCCTGTCAGTGCCACAAGGATGATACCTCTCATGCTTAATGTGATATCGCCAGATAAGTTATTGTCCCATATTCAAGATTTTTCATGCATAGGTCATAAAGCGCTTCCATTATATCAATGTACTGATCGGATATTGGCGAAAGATATTGTTGCAACAGAAAACATCCCCGCATATAGACGCAGCACAATGGATGGCTATGCTGTGAAGGCTGCATCCACATATGGGGCATCAGAATCAAATCCTGCCTTGCTTTTTGTGAAAGAAACAATTGATATGGGTACCCCCCCCAAACACGCTGTTGGCATTCAGGAATCGTCCAAAATAGCCACAGGCGGTATGCTTCCTGAAGGTGCTGATAGTGTGGTCATGATTGAATATACAGATTCTGTTGATGCACAAACAATTGAAGTCTATAAAAGCGTGGCCCCGCTTCAACATGTTATTGATGTTGGAGAAGACATTTCAATGAATAGCATCCAAAGAAAAAAAGGAAGTGTGCTTCGACCACAAGATTTGGGGGCAGCGGCTGCGTTGGGAATTCAAAAACTATGTGTTCATGAAAAACCAATCGTGGGAATTATTTCTACAGGTGATGAGATTGTTCCCATATCTCATGATCCATTGATGGGTCAAGTGCGGGATATAAATCAATATTCATTATCCAGTCAAATTATTAAAAATGGTGGACATCCTGTTTTTATTAACAATGTGCCGGACGATTTCGATGCCTTATATGCTGCCTGCAAGCAGGCAATCCAATCATGTCATATGCTGCTTATTTCTGGCGGCAGTTCAGTTGGAATGCGTGATTATACAATTGATGTCATTCAAAAATTGGAAAAGGCAGAAATCATTGCACATGGCGTATCTATTCAACCAGGCAAACCAACGATTCTTGCACGCCTGAATAATATGCCAGTTTGGGGACTGCCAGGACATGTGGCATCTGCAATGATTGTCTTTCATGTATTGGTCCGCCCTTTTTTACGTCACCTTGCCGGCGAGGTGAATCCCCCTTTTTATTCCAATCAAACAGTCAGAGCGCGCCTGGTAAGAAATATTGCATCGGGCCAGGGGCGTGAAGAATATGTTCGCGTTCGATTTGAACATTCTGAAGGCACAATTGATGCCATCCCAATTCAGGGAAAATCCGGACTTATTCGAACAATGGTTCAGGCGGATGGATTATTAACTATTCCTGAAAATTCTGAAGGCTTGGAACAGGGGGCCTGGGTGGATATTATGGTGCTATAGCATTGTCTTGAACGTATTAAAATTTGGTATCGTAGAGACGTAGCATGCTACGTCTCTACATTATAGTGATGAGTGGGATCACCTGACCCCACCTTTTTTTGAATAAGAGATCATCGTATTAGAATGTTATTTGAAACTGTGCACCAGCAATGACATAACTGCCCCGATCAACATCTTTATAGTTGCCATTATCTTCAGTATAGTTCTCTCTTTCGCCAAGATCATAATACATAATTTCTGGCCGAATCTTAAAATTCTTTGCCACTTTAACTGGTACACTAAAACCATACATCATAACAGTTTGTTCAAAATCATCATCTGTTTCATTTGGTTCCATATCATTGGCATAATTTTGGATACCTATAATTGTATGAATTTCAGCAGCACCAACTGTAATTCCAGCATCAATCCAGCCACCAAATAATTCTGTATCTTCAATTTTATCATCTCCTATTGCCAGAGCCCCGCCATAATATTTTTTCACAGAATCAGTGGCTGCAGCTAAGTGTTCTGTGCCTATTGCAAGGAAATCCTGATTTCCCCAATTCTGACCAAAATTTAATTCTCCTTTTATACATACGGGTCCAAAATTGGCTTTTGCGCCCATTGATATGATATAGGTGGTAATGCTATCATCTGCATCATTTGAAGCATCACCAGCCAACGTAAACGTTTTGTTGGCATACATGATGCCCGGATATAATGTAAGCGGTCCAGCTTTAATAATTGCACTGATATCAATTCTTGGCAAAGAAGAATCTTTTTTACCCCAGGGGTTATAGGTATAAGTAATCCCATCTTCAACAGCAGAAATTGTATTCCCTTTACTATCTTTTACACCTGAATCTATCACATCAATAAATCCAGCAGATGTAATATTCGGATCAGAAAAAGCCACATCAATTTGAAAGTTCTCATTTGGTGTCAATGTAAAGCGAACCTGTGGTACACGACCTGAATAAATATCTCCAAATCCGCCACCAAT
>Ga0272440_1001827_pt1 | contig 17051 bp, 13 predicted proteins | sample SSMMMBAug17_FD_192440 | JGI IMG/M metagenome (GOLD analysis project Ga0272440, IMG submission 192440) | Marine sediment archaeal communities from Little Sippewissett salt marsh, Falmouth, MA, United States - SSM-MMB-Aug17 | ecosystem: Environmental > Aquatic > Marine > Wetlands > Sediment ... | reverse complement strand
GCGGTTTGTTATCCCAAAAAGTACAGCAGACATTCATGTTGGCAATCAAACATACCGAGCCAATTTAATCAATGTGGGGATGGACAGTATGGATTGTGAATTGCTCTGTCCCAATGAAACAGCGCAAATGATTCAGGATTGCGGTATTAGCATACAATTTCCAGAACAGTATGGCAATGTGCATATTAAAAATATCAGAGCATCATTATTGCGAATGACAACAAAAGCCCGCCTGACCGATACCATGCCCCAGAGACTCAGAACTACCTGGAAGTTTTCTTTTAGTGGTCTGGATAACCAATCTACGCTTGCACAGGTAATCAGTAAAGCACCGAGATCGCAACTGGATATGTATGAAGATCTTGAAAATATTTACGAAATCAACGATCAACTCACCCAGGCAAATGAAACTTTACAGGAAAAGCTCGCATATCTGGAAATAGATAACGAACGTCTTTTGTCAAAAATTGCGATGCTTGAAAAAACGTTGTCAGAACAGCAATTTACCGGAACTGTTGTTCCCAAAAATATTCCTTTGAGCGCATTGATTAATGAAGCTGCCAGTGCGGCTAAAGATCCCAAAAAACTCAAAATTTTCAAACGCATCATTGATGATAATGTGCAAATACGAAAACTAACAAAATCGGGTGTAGCGAATTAAAATGAAGCATATTATCAACAAACATTTTATTACAGAAGCACTTGTTTTTATTCTCATATTATTTGTGGCCTCTGATTTACGTGCTACCACAGATTCATCTCCAATTATTTGTGAAGACAATACCTTATTTTGCAATGCAGTGGATTTACCAATCAGCGATCTTGAATATCTGTTGCATCAAGAATGCGGGATTCGTATTATTGGATTGAAAGCACGTGAGGATCAACGCATTACATACAAGGTCAGTGGGCCAATTTTGGACACGATAAAACGTCTCCTCAGGTTTTTAAGTGCAGAAAGTTACGTTTTTGAATTTAATGGAGACAATTTGGCCCGGGTTTTAATATATTCAAGGGGAAAAACGCAATATATCCCACCCGCATACAATTCTTATCACTCACAAAATACAACAGCCAATAAAGTTAGTGCAGTAAAGGTGTTGGAAATTGTGCCTGGAAGTCAGGCTGAAGTGCAGGGATTTCAAAAAGATGATATTATTGTCGAATATGACGCTGTGCCGATCAAGTCTGCATCGCAATTGGTTTCGGAAGTGAAGAAAAAAAAGAATGATAAGCAGCGTGTCGAATTGGTGCTGGTTCGGAATGGGTCTCGGCAAAGTTATATTTTGAATAGTGGGTTGATCGGTGTTCGTATTCAAACTGTTCGGGTTTCACCAGATGAAATCAGGTAAGGAAATTGTGAACTATCATGTTATCCAAAAAAGACAAACAAATTATCGCAGCCATCCAGGGAGATATTCCAGTATGCAAAAGGCCCTACGAAAAGATGGCAAGGCAAATTGGTATTTCAGAACAAGAATTCTGTGAACAATTGCAGTCGTTGAATGATCGCGGCATCATTCGCAGATTTGGTGCAACCTTGAAACATCAGAAGTCGGGTTACACATCCAATGCAATGGTTGCCTGGATTGTTGATGAAGATCAGGTACCCCATGTGGGTCAAATGATGGCTGATTCCCCGCATATATCACACTGCTATCGCCGAAACCCCACAAATGATTGGCCTTACAACTTATATACCATGATACATGGCACTTCTGACAGTAATTGCAAAGCAATTGCCGCGAATCTGTCCCAAATGACTGGCGTGGCACAGTATGAAATTCTATTCAGCCAACGTGAACTCAAGAAAACGTCAATGAAATATTTCCCAAACCTTAATTCCACAGTTACTGAGAACGAACAGACCTCATGAGTTCATCCAATGCACCCCACATTTTGTTTGTCAATCCCTGGATTCATGACTTTGCTGCATTTGATTTCTGGGCACGTCCGATGGGACTCATGCAACTGACTGCTATTGTTCGATCTTTGGGAATGTCTGTTTCATATGTGGATTGCCTTAATCGATTTCATCCCAATGCATTGAATTTAAAATCAAAACAATACAGATATGGTCGGGGAGCCTACCTAAAAACCCAAATTTCCAAACCCAAAAATCTGGATCATTTTCCGAGAAAATATTCAAGATATGGTATACCGCCAGAATGGTTTATCCAGGATTTAAAAGCAGTTAAAAAGCCTGATGTTATTATGGTAACTTCTATCATGACCTACTGGTATCCAGGCGTTCAAGAAACGATTGATTGTATTCGTTCAGTTTTTAAGGATATTCCTGTTGTATTGGGTGGCATCTATGTCAGATTATGTCTGACACATGCGAAAAAAAATATGGATGCTGATATCTTTGTGTCAACGCCAGGAGAAATGTCCATCATTGACATCATTACGCAATTGACAGGCTTTCAAACAGCATCAACGTTAGATATAAATCATTTAGACACTTTTCCTTATCCTGCCTGGGATTTACAATCCCATATCCCATTTGTGCCATTGTTGACCACGCGCGGATGTCCTTATCGCTGTGAATATTGTGCATCTGGCTTTCTTGAAAAAAAAATCCGCAGGCGTTCGATAAACCATGTATGTGATGAAATCGAATACTGGTATCAGAAATATGGTGTACGTGATTTTGTTCTTTATGATGATGCATTTTTATATCAATTAGAAAGCTTTGCCATACCATTATTGGAAAAAATTATTTCAAAAAAGTATCCTGTTCAATTTCATACGCCCAATGCCATTCATATTCGAGAAATAACAGAATCTGTTGCAAAATTATTGTTTGAAGCAGGATTTAAAAATCTCAGAATGGGGCTTGAAACAATGGATTTTAAGAATCGAATGGATCAAAAGTTAACCTTTGAAGAATTTGAAACAGGTATCAGAAACTTAAAAAATGCGGGCTTTCAAAAACATGATCTGGGTGCTTACCTGCTTATTGGTCTGCCAGAGCAAAAGCGTGAATCCATTTTAAATTCAATTGATTGTGTCAAAAACAGCGGTATCCACCCCATTCTGGCATATTATACACCGATACCCCACACAAAATTATGGGCAAAAGCCGTTGAATCTTCATCCTTTGATATTGCGCAAGATCCATTGTATACCAACAATACATTATTTCCATGTCAACCCAATGGGTTGGACTGGAAAGAATTGTCGGAATATCAGGCACGAACAAAATGATGGAGTTTAATAATATGTCTTTTCATATACATGATTATGATTACAATCTCCCCAAACATTTAATTGCACAAACCCCGGCTGCTGAACGTGATCAATCACGTTTGCTTTTATATGACCGAAAAGAAAGAATGATCAGACATACGCAATTCAATCATATAATAGATCATCTTAGGCCAGATGATCTATTGGTTGTCAACAATACACGTGTCATTCCTGCGCGTTTATTGGGGAAAAAGGAAACCGGGGGAAAAATAGAGATTTTTGTATTGGATTACAATCAAGCGATTGCAGAAAGAAAAAATGAAAAACTTCAATGTTCGTGTATGTATCGGTCGTCAAAGCCGCCTAAAGTAGGGTCTACAATTAATTTTTCGTCCAAAGATCAAGCGTTGGTGGTATCAAAACCTGTAAATGGTCAATGTATGATTCAATTTTTGTGTGATGATTTTTTGGATTTTTTAAATAATAATGGTCAAACGCCTTTGCCGCCCTATATTCAGCGTACTGCTGACAATATTGACAGGAATCGATATCAAACCATATATGCAAAAAATAATGGTGCTGTAGCTGCACCGACAGCAGGACTTCATTTTACAGCCCAATTACTTGAAAAAGTACAAAAAATGGGCGTTCAAATTGTTCCAGTTACCCTTCATGTTGGATATGGCACATTCATGCCTGTGCGTGTGACAGATATTCGGCAACATACAATGCATGCGGAGTATATTGAAATATCCGATCAGGCCGCACAAGTGATTCAGAATGCCAAAAACAACAAACAACGAATTATTGCAGTAGGGACAACAGCAGTTCGGACGTTGGAATATGTTTATCAGTTGAACAAAAAAATTGTCCCATTCAAAGGTTACTGTGATATCTTTATTTACCCGCCATATTCATTTCAGGTTATTGATGCCATGATTACGAATTTTCATCTGCCCCAATCCACATTATTGATGATGATTTCGGCATTTGTCGGACGTCTGGAAATATTATCTGTTTATCAAACAGCCATTGATGAAAAATACCGATTCTTTAGTTATGGCGATGCAATGATGATCGCTTAGGAATACTCTGAAAATAAAATGCTCATTTTTCTTGATCTCCTTGATTGAATAAAAAAAAAATGATTTGAGTGTAACCAAAATTGCCTCAATGGCACTTATTCGATATTTCCCAAATGCTTCAACAAAAGAAGAATATCCTTTAATGTCAAATATCTGTCAGCATCAATATCGCCAGATATTGTCGCGGTTGGGATGTTCAGTCTAACCAGCGGATCGCCTGTCAGCGTATACATTTGAACAGTTATATCACGTATAGCTTTAGCATAAGCATCCATTTTTGCACCCATAATCAAATCGCCAACAGGTAAAGAGGGATTTGAACGAATTAATGAAAAAAGAGACTGGGCTATAATATCAATTTCCCCGGTCCGGGCCAATGCTGTTGGTGAAAAAACAGCTATCGCGCCTTTATTTTCGGCCAATATCAATGTTTGTGACAGACTGTATCGGTCTGGCAATGCAAAGTAACCAGACATGCAATTCAATGATACATAAAATGTCAAAGGTGAATTCGGGTTGATCCGATTCATATCATTAGAATGCAATATGGGTTCTCCTGCCCAGGTATCAATACTGCCATGACCGAAGTAAGTTGCGATAAGTGTGCCATGATTCAGGTAATCAAACATTTGTTCGGTTAATGAGGCTGTATTTGCCGAATCGGTAAGTTGTAAATGAACCTGTTCCATTCTGTCAGATAAAAAGCCCAAAGAATTTTCACATATCATTGCAAACAAATTTTTGGCATCATCATCAGTAATAAAAAGGTTGCGCTGGCGCGTTGTATTGATATTCTTACTGTAGTTCAATCGTTTGGAGATCATTTTTTCAATATCTGAAACGTTTTTTCCAGGAAGTCTGCCAATGGCCATATCTGGATACAGATCATCACCATCAATGCACACATAGTAATGGTCGTTTGGTGCCAATCCAACACCATCCATGTAAGTTAAATTGACAGGCACCTCATTTTGTTTGCCTGTTTGAAAATAATCCATATAATCTATGTTACTATCTCCAACCAACAATACATATTCAGGTGGTATTGTCCAGCTATGATACGCATAGGACAAAAACGTCCGAATGGCCTGAGGATGCACATTGCCGCCATTAAAAATATCGTAGATAGCATCCGGCGAAACAACCATTGTGCGCAATCCCTGGCCTGTATAGTAATCAAGTAATGGCTGCACCGCAGGAACAAATATTTTCGGGGTGATTATGATATAATTTGCACCTTTTTCTATCGATTGAAGTTTTTCACGACTGGCCCATCGCATTTCAGGCGTTATCAAACTTGAATCAGTGCATGCGAAAATTTTATTTGAACTGCTATTGAAAAATTGAACATGATAGTTTGTATTTGATTGATTGATAAGCCCTCCTGCCAATTCAACTGGAAATGAGGGGGTTGAAATATCAAAAATTCGAATGTTTTGGGTAGTAAACCCTGTTATTTCAATATTTTGTCCAACTTGATCTGTCTCAAAGATCGCCATGTCATTACGTGCAACCAGTGATGTTGGATAACGAACATCAAATTTGTTAATATATAATTTATCAGTCCAAAGGCCAGCACTTAATTCGGACTGAAACGTCAGTGTATTGTTGCAAGATTTCAAAATTCCAGTATCCAAAGTAATATCCAGATGAAAAAGGCTGGCTGCTTGAAATTGTTTTTGGAATACAGTTTGATTATTTACCCAAATTTGAATTTTATGCAAATTGTGCGTCTTTTCTTGAAAAAAAATACAAAGCGCAGTGGGCACATTTTGGGGCAAAAGTGTTATGTCAGGCAGGTCGAAAGTTGTTGAAAAAGTATCAGGCGCACTCAGTAAATCCCAAAAAACAAAATCTGTTTCAGGTGCCCCGGGTGTGGCTGGCCAGAAATTATCTTTGAAATTGTTTTCATAATTAACTGTATGCCAGGCATAGGTTGCAAATGCGTTTTGATTGCGTAATGATGAATCGTTGATTGACATGCGCATGCCCGGAGAATCTCCCCAAAACAACTGATATACAGTTATATTTGTATAAGGTGATTCTATTGCCTGACCATAAAACGTTAAAGAATCGCCATTTTGCAAATATGATGCTTTCGCATCAATTTTTAATGGTATTTGTTTATCATTATGCCATAACTGAAAATACGATGCTGGCTTATTCGTCACTGGAAATTGAAGTTGCTCCAGATCTGTATAAGTAATTTGATAGATCGCATTTTTGGGAATGAATACATTTAACTTTGGGTTTAAATCGCTTGATTCTTTTTTGAGTGCGGGTGGATTTCTTTTTTGAGGCGAATAATTCATAATGAGCTGAGATTTAATTGTATCTATTTGAGTGAAACTATTTTGTTTCGTAATGCCTGACACCTTTTTGGTACAGTTAATTGAAAAAATCATTTGATGAATAATTTTCAATTGATTTGTGACTGGATTCCATCGAAAAGGACGAATTAAAATTCTAACAACGTCAGTGCCAGCCCATTTTGATGGGGGGTCAATCTGAAAGATGGATGATGGATAAAACTGATCTGTTTCGTAAGCCTGCATGTCTTTTTCGTAAACAAATTGTTTTTCTGATATAACAGGCGCAGGCGGAATATCATTTACGTAACATTGTGCTTCTTTTATATCGATGATATCAATTGAAATGGGTTCATCGCTTTGGAACAAAAAACCTGTCTGAGGTAACTGTGGTTTTCCCTTTTCTGATGTCATGGCCCAATGGGGAATCCATTGCCGATGATCCAAATTATACGCAGGTAATACAAATTTATATTGAATTTGCGTATTGCTTTTGTTTATAGGGATGATATTGGCAAACGTATCAATTTGGGATATGATAGATATCAGACAAAAAAAAACAATGGATTTATGTTTCATTAAATTTCCAACAAATATTTTATATTATAATCTCTTCGAGTTGAGATAAGGCATTAATATGATAATCCGCCTGAAGAGACTGATTTTGAAAAGCAACAAAATTAATTTCTGCCCGAATGGCAGCCAGTTCATCAACACGTGTATCACCAATGTATAGCACCCGATCTTTAGCAGTTTGAAAATAGGAGATTATATCAATAATCATTTCAGGATCTGGTTTTGCGTTTTTCACATCCAATGCTGTCATGATTCTATCAAAATAGGGCGATAGTTCAAACATATCTATTACTTTTGGCATTGTATCAGATCTGTTTGTTGCAACAGCAGTTCGGCATGGCGGACGAATTTTATCAATTAATGGTTTTAGTTCAGGATCTAGTTTCATGTGCTTGATATATATCGAATAATTGATCCTTTTTAAATAGTCGATTACATCTGTGTCTGCGATATTGTGGGGTTCACATAAATAGCGAATGGCATCTGCTGCAGAATGAGAATGCGCATATTCAAATTGAACATCATTCATTTCAGGCAATTTGAAATGCGCAAGCATATCATTATAATATAGTCGGTTGACCCATCGGGTATCAAACATGACACCATCACAGTCAAAAATAACCAGATCGTATTTCATTGTTTACGCTTCCTGTATTTTATTAATGTCTTATCATTCAACAATCTTTTTCCCCGAAAAAGCACCATTTTTCCCTGTATAAGTAGTATAAACTCCCATAATAGAGCCATCTTTTTGAATGCAACCAATAACAGTCACACCATTATTCATCTTACTAAATAACGTATTCAGTATTATTCTACCATTCTTTGAAATTTTTCCATCCAGCGTATAGGAATTATTATTAATATTTGTAATAACTCTATGAAATTCTCCATTTTCTATCGTGGCTTTAAAACTGGCCACGCTGATACCATCACTGATCAGATCCAGTTGATAAATACCATCATATTGCGTGACGATTTCATTTTTATTTTTGGTAAAACAAAAACCATAAAACTCACAATTTCTAGTGCCTACCTGATACGTACCTTGAATCATCCCATCTTTATTAATAGCGCCAACAGCTTCAACAGGTTCATCAGATTGAGTTGTAATTGTTTGAAATTTTAATTTTCCATTTTCAGTAACTGTGCCTGTAACACTAAATGTTTGCTGTTTTAAATTTTGGATAATTTGCCCTTCAATTGTTCCATTGATTATATCAATCGTTGCATTGGCTACGTTAATATCATTGCAAATAAACGAAACAGTATAAGAGCCATCATATTCGGTTATTGCATTGATTGATTGAATTTCTGGAACCTCCTGACATGAAGAAAAGATGAAAATTGAAAACCATATAATGATACATACATGGCTTACTGGAGAGAGTGCAATTTTCATGGTGATCCTCCCAGGCATGTAAAATGCCTTGCATATTTATAGAATGCTATTTTTTTAGAATTCTATAAATTTGAAACCAAATAATGCATGGCCCATATCACATCTGTCAATTCCAGTTGACCATCTCGGTTTATATCATAGTATTGTATTGGAACTGGTTTACTTAAAGATAGCACCTGGATCATATTGATGATATCAGATACAGAAATATTCAAGTCGGGTCTAAGTGCGATATCATGTCTTGATGCATAGCCATCTGAAATTTGAACATCAGTCAGATATTGGGTCACATACCCATCTGCTGAAACAATGAGATTGTAAACACCAGGTAATAAAATGCGGTGATAATCGCCGACATCGGGATCAGTATACACACGAAAATCGTTTTTTTCAACCTGAATACTCGCATGAATCGGTTCACCGGTTATAGAATCAGTAATAATTCCACGAATCCCCTTTAGCGCCCAGGTGAAATAGTTGAACATGGCTTCTCTGTTGTTATCCCATAGCTGGGATAATTTAGAATAAACTGGCCATTTTTCGTTATCCAGCTCAATCGTAACTTCCATACACCCCATCCAAACATAACTCCAATCCTGCATGCCGCCATACACCAGATACCATTCAACCCCATTGGTTATGCCTGATTCAAACGATGAGCTATTTCGCATGGTAGGATTCAAGTTGGCATATGACAGCGCCATTTCGCGAAATAATTTGTCATCAGGTGTAGCAGAATATCTCGCATAAGGATTGAAATCAGAATCATATGGATAATTAACAACCGCTGTACCCCCATGAAAATTTACTGAAAGAACTGATGAATGCGCAAACTCCCAGTTCATCACATGTTGAACTTCAACAGCACGACCTGCTGTCGTATTATTGTTGTCATTAACTCTGTCAGGAAAGTTACGATTGAGATCAATGTCTTGCATATTGAATCGTTGGTGATGAACATAACCATCAGGATTCATCAATGGCATAATCCAGATTTCGAGATTGTCGATCAATTCAGTAATAAATGTATCTTGATTATATTGTGTTAGTAAATCATCAATTAAATTCAAACAAAGAATGAGGCCAACCGGTTCATCTCCATGCATGCTTGAAATGTATTTTACTTCAGGTTCATCTTCTTCAATATCAACATGATCGGAAATTTTTAGGAAATACAAGGGGCGTCCTTCATAGGATTTTCCAATTTCAAATAATTGACAAAGCTCAGGATAATTGGATTCAAAAGATTGTAAGGTTTGTTTCAGTTGATCGATCGAGGGGTAGCCATCAGTGTTGATTTTTAGTCTATTCTGGGACAAAATTCTGTAATTAAGTCCCATGTTATCTAAGATAGAAATTTGCTCAGGGGGAATATATACAGTAACACTTTCTTGTTTTACGTGATCAATGATCAATCCATGCTGTGTGAGTTCTATTAGCTGTTGTCGTGAAATATTATTGACAATAATTTCAATATACTTTGATTGTGCAGCAGATGCAATAGATAATAACAGGTGCATAATCAAAAGACTGGATAAAACTATTTTTGTTGTCTTGTGATGTTTTACTATCATATTTTTGTTTTAAAATAATGCGTTATAATTGAATTTTTGGTTTGAATAAAAGTTATTCCAGTCAATTTTTGAAAACAGATTATTAATTGCTGTTTCTAATAACTCGTTTTGCTTTTTAAGTATGGCTGAATCCTTAAAATATTTGATTTCTTCGGTATGTACACATGTAATCTTATTTCTTTTATATGCTTTGATTGATAATTTAACAACATGCTGTGTGTAGTTTTCGATTTTATTTTTTTGATGTGAAAACTCGACTCTGAAAGCATTTCCAGATAAAGGGGATTTGGAAACAGACAGGCCATTTTTGATTAGTATTGTTTCAATTTCTTTTCGCAGTTGATTGTTGGTTTGGGCAAGTGAAACAAAAATAGTAAGCCCTGATGGAATCAGCGTGACGAAATAATCTTTTTTGTCACCTTTTGAAATGTAAAATCTTGCTTTTTTAGTATGATAGCCATTTTTTGAAATACATAAGGCATATTCTCCTGGTTTTATAAAAATGGGAGTGAAAGGTTTATAATCTTTATTGTCAATAGTGATATATGCATCTTTTGGCATTGGTTTTATGGTGACAATACCATGAGTCAATCTGATATATATTTTTTCTCTTACTTGTCTTACCCTGTTTAGCAAATCCTTATTAAATGCACTGCATTTTGTCGTTGTTGTTAAAATTGCATCCAGATATTCAACATAAGCAAGAATGTCATTCAATTTTATCCTTGATCTGTTATCCAGGTTTACAAAGACTTTTCCTTCCAAATAGCGGATTGTGTCGTTATATGCCTGTTGTGATAAGACGGCTTTGCACTGGTATTCATTGTCAATTTTTTTATATGGATAACATAAAACGCCTTTTAATAATGTTTCTGATTTTTCGTTTATATTATTCATTACTTCATGAAATATTTCATTGTTCTTTGATCCAAAATGTTCTATCCAACTGCTTTTTATTTGAATAATAATAATATTGCTCAGTTCCTTTCTCGCGTTGATTCGTGCGTCATTGATACTTTTTCCATAACCATCTGCTGACAGACAGGAATTTTTTAATTGCAGGTCTTGCTCTGAAGAAGGTATATCTGGCTGAAAATGGCTATTATTGCAACATGGTACTGATAAAAATACTGAACAAATCAATAAGAGTTTAAACCGGTGAAAAATCATAGCACCTCACTCCCTGATTCATTTGTCAATATTAAGAATGCACCTTTACCAAACTCCTTTTTTAATTTTCCGGGACCTGCGTAATGACTTGAAATATCGTCAAACAATTCAATGGTATTGAGGATCTTTTTTAAGCAAACAATGTAACTGAATTGTTTACTTCCTGAGCCCAAAATTCTTACTTTTGAATTGGACATTAATTTTAATGATGCGTACAGATTCTTATTTACAGCTTGTGCATTTCCAGATGAGACAAACAATACGATTTTATATGCTTTCCCTTTGTCATTTTGTCTTTTTATTTGGCGCGATATTTGATTGATTACCTTATTTGAAGCCAATTGAGAAGCTTCCTGAACAAGAGATTCACATGCAGGTGTATAACGTTGCTTTGATTGCTCACTGGTTGAACCAATTTGTTTGTCTGTTGCAGTATCCAGGGCTTCCATCGTTATTGAAGATTGTAACGTAGTTACGCCGCTTACTGTGACTCTTTGACAAGTAATTTGGGTAATTTTGATATAAATGTCAGTGCCGAGCTCAATAGCCATTTGGTAGAAAGGATCTTGCTCTTGGCCGATAATTTTTCTTGTTAATTCGCTTATTCTGTCGCTTTTGGACATATCTGTCTGAATAAAAACATCATATCCCCTATCAATAAGAAATCCCTTAACCACTGAAATTGCAACAGGACTAAATTTATTGCCCGGATTAGATGAAAGAACAGCTATTGAGGGTTGAAAAGGGGGTTCAGGAGGGAGTTCAGGAGGTTTAATCTCTGATTTAAGCATTTCCATGTCTATTTTGTATTCATAATCAACAAATGTGTTACCAGCAATGACGACCTTCTTTAAGCAATCGCTTTGCCATCGAATATATTTTTCAGGAGAATGGTTGCACAGAAACTTTTCAGAATGCAATTCATTGACATCAGTGATTTTCACAATATAATTAATCGCAAACCAGATAACAGCAGTTTTCGAGTCTTCATATGCTTGAGCAAAAGACTTGCCATTACCTGTTGCGCGACATATGATTTCGGTTGATGAAGGACTAGATATATAAGTTACCTTCCTTGAATTTGGCAAACAGTTTTTATTCGGTATGGCTTTTGGCGAAATTAAGCAAGAACAAGAATATATAAAAGACAGGAAAATTAAAATAGAAATTATATGGTTGAAATATTTCATAATAACTCCATTTACTTTTAATGGTTGCCGAATATATTTGCCCATAAACCGCCAATAACAGGCGTATGAAATGCAAATCCGCATTGAATGACCAGACCGCTATCGTCAAGATCATCCTCATTGAACAATTTGTTATAAGCCATTGATATGAATAGTTCCTGATCAGGTGATATATTGTAACCCGCATTTACAATAGCTTTTGCAATCATGCTATTCGTTTCATATTCCTCTGAATAATAACTGATCATAGTTCGTCTGTACTCAAATCCAAGACCCGGAGCAATATAGATGCTTAATGGACTTAAGTATAACCTCTTATATACGTTAAAATTTACAGCATAATATGTCGCATCCAAATCTAATGTGACTTCATCAGTACCAAATTCACCAAAACCATAGATTAAGGCGCTGTCAAACCAAATCTCAGACAATAATTTCTGATTTGCGGCATATCCTAAATCCAGATAACTACCAATCTGCAATTTTGAAAATGAACCCCCTGAGTCATCCTTTCCAATGGTGCCATAAGAAAATACGCCAGTCCAGGGGTGAACACATCCCAAATCCTTCTCTTCAACTTTACCACCAATTAATTGATAATTATTTTTTTGGGTTTCATCATCAATGTTAACTGACACATGGCGCGCTTTTCCCCATCCTGAAAAAACTATATCTGCATCAATGTATTTTTTTACATTTATAGGGGCATCCATTCTTATATTTGGCATTCCTTTGCTGAAAAAGGTAAATCCCTGCACATCTTCTATAGAAAAGCATGATAAGAATTCTCGCTGGCTACAGTACAAAGCATTTGCAGCAAGAGCATTTGCGAATTTTTCTAAACAATTTTCAAACAACTTGCGATCATTATAAGTTTTATTGTTATATTCCTTTGATTCAGATATTGATCCCGACCCTAAAATAATTGGATTCGTAGTGTATTTAGTTGTATATAAAACAAATTGATTGGTATTGATATCTAAATAATAAATCAACAGTCTTGCTTCTGCATCAATCTCCATTGTTGATTTATAATAAGTTCTTGTTTGTTTTACTCCATTTTTTGTATATGTTTTTTTAATTTCATCAATATTAATAACCCCCTTTAATTTGGGTACATGAATTCCAAAAGCATAACATGTTTCCATTAATTCTTTTAATTCAGAGGCGGATAGCCCTCTGTTATCTATTCGATCAATTTTATTACCATATCTGTCTCTGTATGGCAGTGATTTAATCAGCAATTTTTTTGCTGGTCCTTGAATCCGCTCATTTAAGTATGTATTTAATTGAGAGGAAAATTTTTCTAAGGTCTGTTTTGGCTTGTCCCAATAAATACCACCATTATACGAAACGCTAACTTTTTTCTTTCCATCAGGTAAATAAAGAATTAATTTGTTCTTGATTATTCTTATCCTGTCAAATTCGTTTGAAAGAAACGTTTCTATAATTTTCTTGTTAATGTACTTTTTTTGTTTTGGATATATTTTATATTTAATGGTGTTTATAATACGAGAATTATATTTAACATCAAATGACACATAATTTGATTCAAAATTGGTGTATTCAATATGAACACCGGATTTTCTGACAGAATGTCTTTGAGACTCATGGACTTCTTGACTGGCAAAGCTTATTGGTATTATTGCCAGATATAAATAAATGCATAAAAAAAAAACATTACACTTTTTAAAGCAGATTGATACAAAATTGCCCTTCATTTTTTTCTCCTTGTTTTAACTTTTTTGACTTTTTAATGAAATAATTTTTGATATTAAACGTATTCTCTTATAGAGTTTGATAATTATTAATGTTCTTTATACTTACTTAATATAAAAAAATCAAGATTTAATTCTCGGGCGAATAAGAATACTTTTGAAGATTTATAAAAAAAATGTTGCACATTACAAAAAAATATGATTATTAGTATTTTTATTAATACTGTAGAGATCGTAACATTTGTGATGTGAATTACATTACAATGTTCATATCGACAAAATTAATGCCAGAAAATTAACTTGAAAACAAAAAAAATAATGATGAAGGTTTATTGTAGTTAAAATTCCAGAATTGAACAATTGTTGTGCCTATCAGGTAATAATCTGGCACTATTTCTCATGATAAGGATAGTTAATTATGAAATTATTGAATAGAGTAGCAATACTGTATTGTTTGATAACAATTATTACCGGCTGTGGCGCCTTGATTAATAAATTAACACACAGATCTTCCAAAGATATTCAAACGCCAATACGCTCAGAAATAAAAGATTATTCACATGAAGATTCTGAATTAGATAAACCTGACTATTCAATTATTAACAAAGACGTGCAGGAACCGAATAATATTAAACCAATTGATCCTGAGCCTGAAATATTAATTCCAGAAAAAGATATTGATAACACAGTCAATCTTATTGATGATTATAGCGTATCAATGGCAGAAGCAGACAATACAATTATAGATGACAAAAGTCATGGCACAAATGAAGATGAAAACAGTGCAGTTAGAGCGAGTCACGATTATATACGTGACGATTATCCTGATGAAATCAAAGAGGATGATGAAATCAAAGAGGATGCAGAATCTAATGAATCAAAAGAGGACGTAGAAATTTTTGAACTAAAAGAGGAAATAAAGCCTGATGATTCAAAACAATCTGATACTGAAAAACTGAAAGATAGTAAAATTAAGGAAGAGACACTCAAAAAGACACTCAAAAAGAACCCACCCATTCCTGTTTGCACAACAGGTGAAAAAGTAACAAATCATTGGCATGAACTGAAAAAGGTGGTTGTTGTAACAAATTTATTAAATATTCGAAGTAATTATGGATCGAATCAACCTGTCATTGCCGGGGCTAAACGTTGCGAACACTTATTGGTTCTTGATAAACATGTGGAAAGAATAAAAGGAAACAAAAGCTTTAAGAGCAGAGGTTGGCTTAAAATTCAAACACAAAATGGTACAACTGGATGGGTTGCAAGCTGGCTTACTGAATATCTTGAAAACTAACGTATATTTATGTATCGGAAAAAAACATTTAGAAACAGCCTAATAAACATAAAAACAGACTTAAAAGTTAGGCAAGCCTAATAATAGCCCGAAGGGCATTATGTTCTAATAATGAATAATTAATTAAATAAAAGGTTTATTATGAAGGTAAAATACTATATCATTACAGTTATCATAAGTTTTTGCTTCGTTTTTTCAGTAAAAGCGTCTGAGCAAGAAGAATTTGAAAAATACTTGCGTCAACAAAACGAAGAATTTGCTTCGTATCTGGATGAACAAGAAAGGGATTTTAAAAAGTTTAAAGCAGACATCATGCAAAAATGGGGAGAATTTGTTGGCTCAACCCAAAAAGAATGGGTTATGTATGATAATGACAAATCATCCAGAAGCCATGTTGACTTTGAGAAAGGAACTGTAACCATTGATATTCTCTTACCTGTTGAAGAAAAGGAACCTGTTAAAGTGGCTGAAAAAAAGATAAAAAAACAATTAGAACAAACATTGTCAAAAGAATGGCCAACAAAAAAAAATCCATTGGCAAATCAAATATTGGTTGAAAAAAAACAACCCCTTTCAAAGGAAAATATGGAAAAATTTGTTCAAAAAGAACTTAAACAAAGTATCAAGATTACCAAACTACCGCCAACAAAGGATAAAGTAAAAAAACAAAAAGTTTCGGTTTCGTTTCAACTGGTTCCTGATCATTTAAAAATTCGAGCCGAGCAATATAAACCCAATGTTCTGAAATATACATCAAAAAGAAATATTGATCCTAGTATTGTTTTTGGAATGATACATACAGAGTCATGTTTCAACCCGATGGCCAGATCGCATATACCGGCATATGGATTGATGCAAATTGTTCCAGCCTCTGGTGGGATAGATGCATATCAGTTTGTATTTAATGAAAGAAAAAAGCCTTCACCAAAGCTATTGTATCAACCCGACTTTAATATTCGTTTGGGTGTTGCTTATATTGATAAAATTAAAAATGTCTATTTTAAAAGCGTAGAAAATGAAACATCAGCTTATTTGATGACTGTTGCTGCATATAATACAGGCATTGGCAATGTTTCAAAAGCGTTTACAGGAAAAACATCAATTGCCCCGGCAACAAAAATAGCAAACACGATGACCCCCAAACAGGTTCATCGCCAATTATTGGATCATCTTACTTATGATGAGCCCAAGCATTATATCCAACGCGTTTTTGGGCGCTCAAAAATGTATCGATAGTAAATTTTTATAAATAACTTTTTTTAAAGGAGAACGTTATGAAAAAGTCATTTTTTATGGGGATAATTTTAACATGTGTATTTTTGTTAACTGCATGTACCACACCGAATGCACCTTACGCACCTTCGGCACAGGCGCCAGATGCTTGTGTTCCAGAGTGGGCAGAAAAAGCTAAGTTTGCTGAAAATGCAATATATGGTGTTGGCGATGCAAAACAAATGAGCCGGTCTCTTTCAAAACAAGCAGCAGATGCCAGAGCAAGAACAGAGATTGCAAGAACTGTTGAAACTAAAGTATCTGCG
>Ga0272440_1001826_pt1 | contig 17053 bp, 17 predicted proteins | sample SSMMMBAug17_FD_192440 | JGI IMG/M metagenome (GOLD analysis project Ga0272440, IMG submission 192440) | Marine sediment archaeal communities from Little Sippewissett salt marsh, Falmouth, MA, United States - SSM-MMB-Aug17 | ecosystem: Environmental > Aquatic > Marine > Wetlands > Sediment ... | reverse complement strand
TCTATTCATTTTGAACCTGGATTACGCTGAAGAAGATGAATAAGATGAAATCAAACACTTTTAATTCATCTTATTCATCTTCTTCAGCGTAATCCAGGTTCAAAAATAGGAATTCAATATATTCAATATATTAAATGGGGAAATTATTTTCAGAGAATTCCTAAGCATTCTCAATCCATTTGTATCAAACAGGTCCGACTTGACCGAACGATCCAAATGATTTCAGTATTTTCAAGATAAATATGGAGGAAATAAAATGAAGGGAATCATATTAGCTGGCGGATCGGGTACTCGCCTGCATCCGATCACCTATGTGGTTAGCAAGCAGTTATTACCTGTGTATGACAAGCCTATGATCTATTATCCGCTATCAATACACTTGCTGGCGGGTTTGAAAGAAATATTGATTATTTCAACACCGCATGATTTACCTCTTTATAAAAAGTTATTGGGTGATGGCTCCCAATTGGGAATCTCATTATCATATGCAGAACAACCCAGGCCTGAAGGTCTTGCACAGGCTTTCATTATCGGTCATGATTTTGTGGGAGATGACTCTGTTTCATTGATTCTGGGAGATAATATTTTCTATGGCCAGGGGTTGCCATCTATTTTAAGAAAAGCTGTTGCCGATAATAAAGGGGCGACTGTATTTGCCTATCAGGTAAAAGATCCCGAACGATATGGCGTTGTTCATTTTGATAAAAATGGTACGCCTATTGAAATCGTTGAAAAACCATCAAAGCCAAAATCCAAAATGGCAGTGACCGGATTGTATTATTATGATAATCGCGTGCTTGAAATTGCAAAATCACTCAAACCATCCGCACGAGGAGAGTTGGAAATTACAGACATCAATCAGATTTATCTTGAGGAAAAAAAGCTGCAAATTGTTTCTCTAGGTCGTGGACAAGCATGGTTGGATACTGGAACGAATATGACACTTATGCAGGCATCAAATTTTATTGAAGCCATCGAATCTCGGCAGGGTTTAAAGATTGCATGTCTTGAAGAAATCGCTTTCTACATGGGATACATTGATCTTGAACAGCTTGAAAAATTAGCTGAACCATTGATGAAAAATGAATATGGAAAATATTTAATGGAAATCGTTCAGTCAAAAAGGGACCAGTTAAATGAAAGTTATTGAAACAGAGATTCCGGATGTAAAGATATTAGAAATTGATTTTTATCCTGATGATCGAGGTTTTTTTTGTGAGACCTATCAGGAAAAACGTTATCAAGCAAATGGGATCTCTGATAAATTTGTGCAGGACAATCAATCTTATTCAAAAAAAAATGTCCTGCGGGGGCTTCATTTTCAAAAAAGATATCCACAGGGCAAGCTGATTATGGCCATTGCGGGTGAAATTTTTGACGTTGCAGTCGATATTCGTATACAATCCCCTACCTATGGCAAATGGGTTGGGGTAGCATTATCTGACAGAAACCATAAACAATTGTATGTGCCTGAAGGTTTTGCACATGGTTTTTGTGTGATCAGCGACTATGCCCTTGTACACTATAAATGTACTAATTTTTTTGATTCCGAGGATATGAGTGGAATAAAATGGAATGATCCGGATATTGGAATAGATTGGCCAACTAAAAATCCAATTGTTTCACCAAGAGATGAGCAACTGCCAAATTTTAAAGCATATATCCGATCATAGTTTTTCGCATATCCGCTTGCATATTTAAATTTAATATGATAATAGTTAGCGTTTAAGATTTTAAAAATAGTCAATAAAAATATTGATAATACACACGCGCCATGCGCAGCATTCAGGTGCTTTATGTTTAAAAGTTTGATTGCTGCCACACAAAACAATTATTGTAACATGGCGCGGCGGAAAAAAACCAAAAAGGAGTTTTTTAATTTATGGCCTATGTAACAATGAAAGAATTGTTGGAATCAGGTGTCCATTTTGGACATCAAACCAAACGATGGAACCCGAAAATGAAACCCTATATTTTTGGGGCACGTAATGGTATTTACATAATAGATCTTCAAAAAACAGTTCGTATGTTTCGTACTGCTTACGACTTTATTGTCAATACCACTGCACAGGGGCGAAGTGTCTTGTTTGTCGGAACTAAAAAACAGTCTCGGGACGCCATATATGAAGAAGCCAATCGCTGTGAAATGTATTATGTCCATAATCGATGGTTAGGCGGCATGTTGACCAATTATGCAACAATCAAGAAAGGCATTGATCGACTCAACTATCTGAATGACATTAAGAATGATGGCACCATTAACATGTTCCCCAAAAAAGAACGTCTTAAAATGGAAAAAGAACGTGTCAAATTGGATAACAATCTTGGCGGTATTCGTGGTATGAAACAAATACCTGGCGCGATTTTTGTTATTGATCCCAAAAATGAAGCCATTGCTGTACGTGAAGCAATCAAGCTCAATATTCCTGTGGTGAGCATTGTAGATACCAATTGTGACCCGGACCCAATCAATTATCCGATTCCTGGAAATGATGATGCCATTCGCGCCATCCGGCTTATTACATCAAAAATTGCTGATGCCTGTATTGATGGACGTGAAAAATTCGAAGAAAAACAACAGGCTGAATCAGATAAGGAAAAAACAGCTACACCCAAAAGTAAAAATGTAAAAGGTCCCAAAAAGCAAAAAGAGAAACCAAAGGCGGATAAACCTGTTCAAGAGAATACAATTGAAGGTCCAGATGGCTCCATTGTTGAAGTAATCAAAAGAAAACCTGATCTTGATATATCAGAAACACCGAAAGAAGTTGAAACATCTGATCCCTCGGAAAAATAATTTATTGAGACTTGTAGCCTTAAATATATGATTAAACGCATTCAATGCTGGATAAAATACCAAAATTGAATGAAAGCCATAGATAGGAGAAAAAAATGGCAACAATTACAGCAGATATGGTCAAACAGCTTAGAGAAACCACAAGCGCAGGCATCATGGATTGTAAGTCTGCACTAAAAGAATGTGATGGCGATATGACAAAAGCTGTTGAATTTTTAAGAAAAAAAGGTCTTGCAACAGCTAAAAAACGTGCCAACAGAGAAACCAAAGAAGGACTTATTTGTCCTTATATTCATATGGGCGGCAAACTTGGTGTACTCGTTGAAATAAACTGCGAAACCGATTTTGTTGCAAAGACTGATGATTTTGCAGAGTTTGCAAAAAATATTGCAATGCATATTGCAGCCGCAAGCCCTCTTGGTGTAACATCTGATGATATTCCTGATGATGTCGTTGAAAAAGAAAAGGAAATTTTTCGCGCCCAGGCGTTGGAGACTGGTAAGCCGGAAAAGGTTGTCGATAAAATTGTTGAAGGTAAGGTCAAAAAATTCTATGAAGAAAGTTGTCTGATGAACCAACCATATGTCAAGGACACGAACCTAACGATCAGTGATTACCTGAATGATGTTATTGCCAAAACAGGTGAAAAGATAACGATTCGTCGATTTGTTCGATATCAAATAGGAGGATAGCACGTGATTCCTCAATACCATCGTGTAGTGGTGAAATTGAGTGGTGAAGCACTTATGGGTGATCTATCATTTGGTATAAGCCCGGAAATGCTTGATTATGTCGCAGAGGAAATCAAAACAATATATCAGCGTGATGTTCAAATAGCACTGGTTGTTGGTGGTGGAAATATATTTCGCGGTGTAAAAGCCGGCGCTTTTGGCATGGATAGAACATCAGCAGACCATATGGGAATGCTTGCCACTGTAATGAACAGTCTGGCTTTACAGGATATACTTCAAGGCAAGGGCGTTCCAACACGTGTGCAAACCGCAATTCATATGCCTGAAATTGCAGAACCATATATTCTCAGTAAAGCCATTCGGCATCTTGAAAAAGAAAGGGTTGTTATATTTGCTGCTGGCACTGGAAATCCATATTTTACTACTGATACTGCTGCGGTTCTACGAGCCAAGGAAATTCAGGCGGAGGTCTTGATCAAAGCGACGAAAGTTAATGGTATTTATGATCGTGATCCTGAGAAAGATCATCACGCGAAGAGAATTGATAAAATCACTTACCGGGAGGTTATTGAGAGGCAATTAAGGGTTATGGATCTGACCGCAATATCTCTTGCAATGGACAATAAATTGCCCCTTGAAGTGCTTAGCCTTAAAGATAAAGGAAATATTGATCGTTTTGTATGCGGCCAAACTGTTGGTACATATATTGACAGTTAAGCTAAGGAATGCTCTGAAAATAACATGCTCATTTTTCTTGATCGTACAAAAAAATAAGGTCGTGTAGAGACGTAGCATGCTACGTCTCTACAGTACAATTACCTTAAAACGAAACAATATCAATAATGGGGAAGTTCTTTTCATCGCATTCCTAAAGATATCTTTAAGAATAGTATAGGTAAGCTCTGAAAACAACCTTCTCATTTGTATCAATCCGACAAGTCAAACGTTACTGACTTTTCGGATTGATCGGACATCGCTGACTTATCCGATAGGAGAACTCGTTTTTCAAAGTTTCCTTATAATCACGTTATATTTTGAATAAAGAAGGGTTTGGGGATTATTACAATCCAGTTTAAACCCTTATAGATATAATCAACCATGCGAATATCCGCATAATCAGGAGGAAAAATTATATGTTAGAGATGGTATATGATGAAACAAAAGAAAAAATGGATCAATCAAAAGAAGGGTTTACAAAAGAGTTGCAAAAAGTTCGTACAGGCAGGGCCTCTCTTTCACTGCTTGATGGTATCCGTGTAGATTATTATGGCACACGAACCCCTCTCAATCAAATGGCAACTTTGTCAGTTCCTGAAAGCCGACTGATTACGATTCAGCCCTGGGATGCTTCTGTGATTGGTGATATTGAAAAGGCGCTCTTAAAATCTGATCTTGGTGTAACACCGGCCAATGATGGCAAAATTATCAGGCTTTCTATACCTCCCCTAACTGAGGAACGTCGGAAAGAGCTGGTTAAAAAAGTTAATAAAATGGGTGAAGAGCGAAAAGTTTCTGTTCGAAATATTCGACGCGATTCAAATGAAATGCTCAAAAAAATGAAAAAAGATGGTGACATTACTGAGGATGAAATGTTCAAGGGGCAGGATGAAATTCAGAAAATTACCGATGACTATGTTGAAAAAATTGATTCTCTTTGCAAAAAGAAAGAAGAAGAAATACTTGAATTTTAATAGTTTCGCCTTTGATCAACGATTCGGCCATTTGTTTCAAAATGCCTGAAACGTTGATCAAAGCCATATTTTCTAATTGAAAAAAACGAGTTTCATAATGATCCAAAATACAGGTCTCCCCAAGCATGTTGCGATTATCATGGATGGCAACGGCCGATGGGCTAAGAAAAGAATGCGCAACCGAACACAGGGGCATGAAAAGGGCGCTGATACTGTTCGTACAATTACCCGAGTCACTCGAAAATTAGGCATTCCAGTTTTGACGCTTTATGCATTTTCTACAGAAAACTGGCAACGCTCGAAAACTGAAGTTTCCGCATTGATGCTCTTGCTAAAAAGATATCTGAAATCTGAAAAAAATGAAATGACAGACAATAATATCAAGTTAATGACCATTGGCCAAACCCATCGACTACCCAATGATGTTCAAACAGTACTTCATGAAACAATTGATGCAACATCAAATAATGATGGCATGATCCTGAACCTGGCATTAAGCTATGGTGGTCGTTTTGATATTGTTAATGCCGCACAACAATGTGCAAGATCTGTTCAGACTGGTGACATGACGCCTGATGACATCACTGAAGATTTGTTTCAATCTTTTTTATCTACAAAGGGAATTCCTGACCCTGATTTATTGATTAGAACAAGTGGAGAAATGCGTGTCAGCAATTTTTTACTCTGGCAAATAGCTTATTCTGAAATATTTATTACGCCAACATTGTGGCCGGATTTTACTGAAAAAGAATATTTGTCTATTTTGGCAAATTTTCAAGATAGAGATCGTCGATATGGTAAAACTTAGATACTATTCGCATGAACTACTTTTCAGATATGATTTTTTACACAATCAAGAATGAAAAAGAATGTCAAATGCCTTATAGTGCTTTTACATTTGATTCGATGATAAATGTGTTAGAAATTAGAAATAATTGGAAATTTTTACTATTAGAAAAGAATTGCGTAACAATTGATCTTAAAGAATGGTTTATTCAAGATCTAAAAAAATAATTGCAATATTCCATGATATTATTGAAAGCAGTTCTAACGAATGAATACGTTTTGTTTGTAAATAATTATAAACAAAAATATGTGATATTTTTACAAAGGAAGGCTCTGAAAATAACATACCCATTTTTCTTTATCGTCCAAAAAAATAAGGTCGTGTAGAGACGTAGCATGCTACGTCTCTACAGTACAATTACCTCAAAACGAACAATATCAATAATGAGGAAGTTATTTTCAGAGCATTCCTAAATAAATACAGGTATAAAATGGATTACGATTTAATTATCATAGGTGGTGGCCCAGGGGGGTTAACTGCCGGAATATATGCCATGCGGGCAACATTGAAAACATTGCTCATAGAAAAAGGCGCTTTTGGCGGACAAATGACCATGACTGACATGGTTGAAAACTATCCAGGTTTTGACCATATTAATGGATTTGACCTATCTCAAAAATTTTATGATCATGCAAAGAAGTTCGAACTCGAAACGATTCAGCAAGAAGTAATGTCTGTAAAACCATTAAAAACATCAGGTTATGAAGTTACCCTGACAAATGGAACAAGTTTTAAAGCCCATGTTGTCATACTGGCATGTGGTGGACGTAGTCGAAATCTGGGCATTCCTGGCGAGAAGGATCTTTATGGTCGCGGCGTATCATACTGCGCAACTTGTGATGGTTTCTTTTACCGAAATAAAACTGTTGCAGTTATTGGCGGGGGAGATACAGCAGTTGAGGAAGCCCTTTATCTGGCAAAACTGGCGCAAAAGGTTTACTTATTACACAGAAGAGATGCGCTTCGCGCTGGTGCCATTTTACAAAAAAGAATTATGTCTGATCCGAAGGTTGAAATATTATGGAATAGCATTCCGATAGAAATAAAAGATAATGGTCAGTCTGTCAATGGCCTGATTTTGAAAAATACCAAAACTGATGAAACCAGAGACCTGATTCTTGATGGCGTGTTTATTTTTGTTGGTTACATTCCCAACAACGCTATTGTCCCACAAGAACTTAAATGCACAGAAGATGGCTATGTTATTACAGATGATCAATGCCGGACGAATCTTGATGGACTTTACGCTATTGGTGATTTACGAAAAAATTATGCCAAACAGATCGTTATTGCTGCTGCCGAAGGATGTATTGCCGCATTGGATGCAGCACAATACATAGAACATCATAAAAACAGTAGCTAATGAAAAAACTGCTTCGCTATGCTGGAATTGCGCTGCTTGGTTTCTTTGCGCCCATTATTATTATTTTTTCTATTATATACTATTACCATATTGGAATGGCTGATATTGTGGCAAGCACTGAAAAAATTATATCATCATTCATTCACTCCTGGAATCTAACCGATGATAGCGATAATTCAAATACAACAACCAGAACAAAAAATATGGCCAGGCAGAAACAATCCAAAAAAATGGTTCATCTATATTTTGCTGATGAAACCGATCAATATTTAAAAGTTGAAGATCGTGTTTTAGGTCATCCAGACAGCCCATGTCAGTTTGCACAAATTTTATTGAATGCTTTATTTGAGGGGTCAAACAAAAGCTTGAACCCTGTTTTGCCGAAAGGTGACTTTTTACGAGCAGTATATATTGAAAATGACAGCCATACAGCATATGTCGATCTCAAACAAATGATTGTCGCACATTTTCCCGGTGGTGTTACACAAGAATTATTAACCATATATGCCATTGTAAACACGCTGACCCTAAATATGCGTGAAGTGAAACAGGTCAAGATTATCATAGGTGGTCAGGAGGCAGACACGCTCAATGGACATCTGGATATTCGTTACCCATATACAACAAACATGTTGATAGTACGATGAAAAAAAAGAAACATATTGATTGCTTAAGAAATATCGGTATCATTGCCCATATTGATGCGGGAAAAACCACAGTAACAGAACGTATACTGTTTTATACTGGTCGCTCCCACAAGATGGGTGAAGTTCATGATGGCGAGGCTGTCATGGACTGGATGACTGATGAACAGGAACGTGGAATTACAATAACATCAGCGGTAACTACATGTCAGTGGAACAATAAGGAAATTCAAATTATTGACACCCCTGGGCATGTGGATTTTACCATTGAAGTAGAACGATCCTTGCGCGTTCTTGATGGTGCAATTGGTGTTTTTTGTGCGGTAGGTGGCGTTGAGCCGCAATCAGAAACAGTATGGCATCAGGCTGATAAATATCATATTCCAAAAATTGCCTTTATCAACAAAATGGATCGAATCGGTGCCAATTTTTTCAATGTGATTGGCATGATGAAACAACGCCTCCAGGCAAATCCATTGATTCTTCAACTACCTGTTGGGGCAGAAGATAAATTTAGCGGTATTATCGACCTGGTACATATGCAACAAATCAGTTGGGACAATGATATCCTTGGCAGCACATTCAGCAGCGATCGAATACAAGATGACATGATAGACATTGCGAATGAATATAGGGAAAAAATGATTGAATGTCTTGCTGATTTCGATGATACGCTTATGGAAGCCTATCTTGCAGAAGAAACAATATCCGAAACTGACCTTATTGATGCAATTCGTCTGGCAACAATCAACCTGAAATGCGTGCCAATCATGTGTGGTTCAGCCTTAAGAAACAAGGGCATCCAACCCTTGCTTGATGGTATTGTCAATTATCTGCCCTCACCTTATGATGTTCCACCGCTGCATGGTTATTCTCCGCAAACCAATGAAAAAATTCCATGTCCACCCGAAGAATCCTCATCACTGACAGCACTGATTTTTAAGGTTTCCATGATAGAAGGTCGAAAGCTTTCATTTGTCCGAATTTACAGTGGAACAATGAAAACATCACAGGATGTTTTCAATTCTGTTCAAAATAAAAAAGAAAAACTCTCACGCATCCTTGAAATGCATGCCAATAAACGCAAACGCATTCTAGAGGCTGGCCCTGGAAAAATTGTTGGTGTTGTAGGCTTAAAGAACTCAGGCACAGGTGAAACCCTTTGCGATCCAGCAAAACCTATCCTGCTAGAAAAAATTGATAGTTATGAACCTGTAATTTCGGCAGCAATTGAACCAAAATCGCATTCTGATGAAGATAAACTTGCCGATGTCCTTGAAAAGCTTTGTATGGAAGATCCAACATTCAAGACATTTGAAGATGAAGAAACAGGGCAAACAATTATTTCTGGAATGGGAGAGCTACATCTTGAAGTGATGGTCAGCCGGATGGAACGTGAATTTAACACACAAGTACGTGTTGGTAAACCTCAGGTAATGTACAGGGAAAGCATTGAAACTGGCGTTGATGTTGATGCTGTATTTGAAAAAGATATTGGCGGACAATTCCATTATGCAAAAACGCGTTTGAAGCTAACGCCCTTAAAACGAGGCTCTGGAAACTCCTTTACATCCAGTATATCTGATGATAATTTTCCTGAACTATTTATCACCGCAGTTGGGCGGGGTGTAACAGAATCTCTTGAAAGTGGTGTTGTCATGGGATATCCTGTACTTGATGTTGGCGTAGAGTTGATTGATGCAGTTATGAAAGAATCACAAAGTACAGAATTGGCGTTTAAGGTTTCTGCATCAATGGCCTGTAAAGAAGGGCTTCAAAAGGGCAAGTCTTTTCTGCTGGAACCGATAATGAAAGTTGAAATTATTGTACCAGAAGACTTTATGGGCGACACCATTGGCGATATCAATTCTCGTAATGGCAAAATTTTGGATATTGAACCTCGGAAGGGAATTCAAGTCATAAAAACCATCGTTCCATTGTCTCGGATGTTTGGCTATTCAACATCGTTAAGGTCTACAACACAAGGCCGAGGCACATTCTCCATGCATTTTTCTCACTATGATCGACGTGTGGAAAAATTGATAGTAAGTTGAACATCTTAAATCCCGCTCGAAGATGATTGTAAATAATCAATCAATCATATTTTTTGGGTGGTTGAACCTTGGCGCATTCCCAAAAAGTCGGTACTATCATTGAAAAATTTAAATTCCGGCAAACCCACGTCCGCATGGGGCTAAAGCCCCACGCTACATATGGGGAGAAGGACGCTAAAGCGCCCTCAAAGACCATAAGCAATTTATCAATGAATAGCCAATATGTTTGTTGTTGACAATATAAGCGTTGACCAATAAAGCACAGATACGACTTGAGGGCGCTTTAGCGTCCTTTTCCCATATGTAGCGTGGGGCTTTAGCCCCATGCGGACATGGGTTTGCCGGAATTTAAATTTTCAATGTTCGTCTCGAACAAAAATCAGTAACAAACCTATGAGCAATGGAGGGGCATTATATCTGGTTTTGCGTTATCGCGTTGAAAAAGAAATCAAGCAACATAAACCAGATTTAACTTACTAAAGAAAGCCTGACAATTAATTGCCAGGCTTTTTGTGAAAGAATCAGGCATTCATTTCATAGGTATCTTTCAGGGCATATACGTGGGACGCCAGGAATCTTTCAAATCGTTCATTATCTACAACTGGTTTTTTGAGCATTTTCAGGCAAAGTGCCATTTGTTTTTCAGTGCTGTCAGGTTTGGAATATAATTGTAATGCAAACTTTGAAAAATCGCGTACCATGAAATCAAAAATTTGCTCAATCAGGTCATCTTCGAGGTTTTGCATTTTGTATTTTTCGAGTATAAGCTGACCATATGCAACAAGTGTAAACAATTCACCCAGTGACAATAGAAAATCAATATTTTTTGCCTGCTCTTTATCAGGCGTGGCAGTCATCAAAAATTCTTTTAAAACTTCAATTTGATCTTTGAATATCTCCACATTTTTCAAATTAACATCATTGTATGCCATATTATAATCATGGAATTGAATTTTTCCCAACCCTTTGGTCGCGCCTTGATTAAACATAAAATCATCATTTTTGGGATCATGACGTAAAGGGATGTCAGGAAATTCTGCAGGATTGAAAAAGAAATTGGCCATAAATTTAATGATTAAAGCCATATTTACATGAACTGTTCCCTCAAGTTTGGGCAATGATCGAATGTCCTTGACCGCCATTTCAAAATACATGTCTTTTTCAAAGCCACGTGCAGCTATGACATCCCACAACAAATTGATAACTTCCTCACCCTGTGTCGTCACTTTCATTTTTACCATAGGATTGTAAAGCAGATAACGACGATCATCTGCTGATGCAGACCGCATGTAATCAGTTGCACGTTGCGCAAAGAGTTTCATGGCAACCAGGCGGGTATAGGAATCTGTAAACAATTGCTTGATATGTGGAAAGTCTGTAACGAATTTTCCATAAAGATTTCGATGTGAGGCATGATTCAGGGCTTCGTAATAGGCATGGGTGGCGATACCAATTGCGCCCCAACCAAGATTGAATTTGCCAACATTGATTGTATTCAAAGCACAATCCCATGCGTCACGACCGGTGGCAAGAATGTCATCATCAGTTATAGGATAGCCATTTAATGCATATTCAGCAACATAACCTTCCCATTCGACAACATTTTTGATCAGGTCGTAATTTTCATGCTCTGGACTGACAACAAAAAAAACATATTCATCTGTTTCAGAATTTTTGGCAAATGTTGAAACCAATGCGGCTTTATTTCCATTTCCAATGTAGTATTTCCCGCCATCAGCGACATATTTATTCTTTGCAAGAGGGGTCAACATCATTTCCGATGAATATAAATCCGCACCATGTGCCCTTTCAGACAACCCAAAGGCAAAAATGCCGCCATCTTTCAGCATTTGCGCTGTTTTCTTTTTGACATCTTCGTTATTGCCCATAAAGATCGGGCCAAGACCCAGGATGGTTACCTGCCATGCATACCAATGAGACAGGTTATAAAAACCCAGGATTTCATTAAAATCACAATTTCTAAATGTATCCCATCGTGTATCCGGATCGCCATCAGCATATTTGTCTGGTGTCAACAACGTTGCAAAAACCTTGTTTTCTTTAAGAAACTGAATAAAATCATCATACCAGATATACTCATGACTGCATTTTTTTAATTGTGCCTTCCCTTTGGATTCAAAAAACTCAATTGTTTTTAACATGATTTCTCTGGATCTGGCGTCCAGATGTTCATATTTTTCTGTTTTGGGATTGAGTAACATTCGATAAATTCTCCTTTTCAAGATGTTTCCAAACGTTCGCTGTTAAATATTGAACAGCAAAATTTTCAATAATTGGTTTTGTATATATATTTTATTTACGAATTATGCAATGAAAAACGCCACGCACAAAACCATTCATCAGGATGATCATCTGGCGGACATCCGATACAAGTGGTTTGAATTCGAGAATCAATGCTTTCTGCAAATCGTGGATATTCAGCCATGCCGCCGGATTTGCATGGATAATCATCAAGTCCTTTTCGTTTTCTTGATGCCTGAACACGACACTGATTCATTTGAAACTCAAAGCTGGTTTCTGTCTCATTGACAATGGATTGGGTATTGATCGTTGCGTATAATCGCAAGTCAAGGGCTTTTTTTAAGCCATCCAAACCGGGGTTTTCCGATAGTTTAAGAAGCCTTTTTATTGACCAGGCTTCAAATGGAGAAAAATTTGACCAGCATGAATCATTGACACGCTTGGCATCATACATGCCTCTGGAAAACTCAAGCGCCTGAAACCAGACACCATCATTGGCCAACCAATTTATAGCCATGCTTTCTTTAAATGCGGTCAATGTTTGTTCATCCAAATCCAAAAGAGGCCTGGGGATATCATTTTCAAGCTCAAATCCCAGTGTTTTAGCCATGCGATTCATTTGAATATGATAACTTTTGTCGTATGCTTTTTGTAAAACATCATAGGCTTCTTTGTCGCCCAGTTGATGTCGCACTTCTGAAAACCAAAGTGCGTGATGCATCATTAACCGATGAAAAAAATCAATAATCAGAGTCGCCTGATCCATTTTATTAAGGGGGTTCATATCTCTCCTTTATTTTCATCCATAAATAATTGTATCAACATATCAGCAATCACATCTAATTTCAGGATATAGTCAACCTTTGTTGAAGCAATGGCAGCCAGTGGCATGGTATCCACTGATGCTGTTTCAGGATCCTGAACGATGGCCAAGCCATGTCTTTTCTTAATTATTGAAAGCCCATGACTGCCATCATTATTGGCACCAGTTAATACAATTCCGACCAGGTGTGCACCAAAAATATCAGAAGCACTTTCAAACAAAACATCAATGGATGGACGAGAATAATTAACATGCGGATCAAGTGTCAATGAAAAATACATATCTTCTTCGATCATAACATGATAGTTGGGCGGTGCAAAATAAGCAAAACCTGGTTCCAGAGAGGTTTTATCATTTATTTGCCGCACATTAATCTTACAAATATCATCCATCGCATTTTCCAACGAATCGTCGGAAAATGGATGTCGATGCTGAACCACAATAATGGGAACCGGAAAATTTCCGGGGAGTTCAGGCAATATCTGTTTCAATGCTTCCAACCCACCAGCAGAAACGCCGATGACAATAGCTTTGTATTTCATAATTTTAATTTGTTTTTATCCCAATTACACAACCAAAACGCCCAGAAATTTTTTGTCTTCGATATGAATAATACAATTTTGGACAACATTTTGTACACATTTTTGAAATTTCGATATTATTATCTAAAACGCCTTTGTTAAGTAATTGCATTTTTGATATTGCCCAAAAATTAAAATAATTGGGCCTCACTGCATAGGCCCACATATATTCAGGCAATTCCTGTTTATAATGAATAAATTCAGCACAACATGGTCCCAATGATGGGCCAATTCCAGCAATTATGTTTTCTGGCTTGCTACCCAAGGCTAACATTTTTGCAATTGTTTTGCCAATAATGTTTTGAACGCTGCCACGCCATCCAGAATGAATGGCTGCAACACATTGATTTATGGGATCAGCCAATAAAACTGGCTGACAGTCTGCTGTTTTGATTATTAATAAGATATCAGGCTGCATGGTAATCATAGCATCACCAATCAAGGAATCATGCTTTGGCATATCTATTACATGGATCTGAGAGCTATGCGTTTGTTTCAGCGATTGAAATTGGGACAATTCCATAACATCAACAATACGTTGCGTATTTTTTCGCACGGCAACCGGGTCATCACCCACATTGAAACTGATGTTTAAACTATCATAGGGTTTGTTGCTGTAACCGCCAATTCGGGTAAAAATGCCATGTACAAAATTTGGCAAGCCTTCCATTCGTGAGAATTGAAAATAGTTTATATTACTTTGTGAAATTTTTTTCATACATTTTTGTTCATACGCCCCATATTTGGTCCTACCCAACGAATGGGGGAAACAAGTTTATCTAAAGATGATCATTGTTGCTGAAAATTAATTCTTGGATCAATCAATACATAACAAAAATCAGAGAGCACATTGCCCAACAAGCCCAATAATGATGTCAATGACAAAATCCCCATAAAAACAGGATAGTCTCGTCCAACAATGGCCTCAAGACTCAGACGTCCCATACCCGGGATTTCGAAAACCTGTTCGATAACGACTGAACCGGCAAACATAATTGTGAGTATTGAACCAATTCCTGTCGCTATTGGAATCAAAGCATTTCTCAGGGCATGCCCCCAGACAGCGCGTTTTTCACTTCCACCTTTGGCTAATACCATCCGCACATAGTCTTTTCCCAATTGTTCCATTAAGGAATTTTTCATCAATATAGTCAGCACTGCAAAATTGCCAATAATGTAGCAAATTATGGGCAGCGCCATGTGATGTACAATATCAAAAAATTTTTCATACAATGACAGGCTGTCAAAGGCATCGGAATGAAATCCTGTGACAGGAAAAAAATCGAAAAAGCCGTCTACAGTGCCGCAAACCATCATTTTTAATATCATTCCAAAGGCAAATGGGGGAATGGCATAACCTGTAAAAACAACGATACTGGAAATGACATCAAATGATTGACCATGACGCAACGTCTTGGCAATTCCCAGTGGAATACAAATAAGGTAGGATAAGATAAAACCTGTAATTCCAAATATTAACGACACGTGAAACCTTTCCCGAATCAGTTGCCAGGCAGTCTTGTTTGGAAAGGCATACGATTGCATGTGCATCCCCACAAGATCTGATACCAGCCATTTAACATACCGATAATATATGGGCTGATCAAAACCAAAATGCTTTTCAATGGCATCTCGTTGCACATTGGAGATAGATTCCGAATGCTTACCAGATATCGGGCCTTCGGATGTTGCCATGCCTTTCATTTGTAGAATCATCTGTTCAACAGGACCGCCAGGAACAAACTGAATTAAACAAAAACACATGAGGGTGATACCAATAAAGGTTGGAATAATCAACAGCAATCGACGAATAAAATAATCAAAACGCACCATGATCAATTGTTCCTAATGATTTTTGGGCCTGATCCAGTAATTTGTTCATATTTAATGAAAAAACTTTTTCAAGGGCAACATCAGAAGAAGAAAAGGCCTGCATCACACAACTGATTGGTACAGCCGGGTGGTACATGGGCCAATCTGTCCCAAAAAGAATACGATCTGTACCAATGACGTGTCCTGCTTTGGCGATGTTTTCCGATGTTTGACCACTGGTTTCCAGAAAAACATTATCATATTTTTTTGCAAGTGCAAGGGTTTCCTCAAATTCTGCCAATCCAATATGACTGAGAATAAAAGTAAGTCCTTTGAAGTAGCTGATCGCTTTTTCAAAAAACGCTGCCTGGCTCAGCCCGGTATGTTTTACAGGCCATCCCACATGACATTGGACAATCAGTTTATTTGCCTGACAATGTTCAAACAAAACGTGAGCTTTGTCGCTATCGGGTCGCGTACGTTGAAAGTCTGCATGAAATTTAAATCCGCAGGCTCCCATTTTTTTGAAATGATCAAATTGTCCGGCCAGATCGGGATGATCAGGATGAACGCTGCAAAATGCTGGCAATTGGTCAAAGCCCAGACAGGCTTCAAGTGTCGCCTGTGAAAACTGGTCAAAACGATTGCTTGCTATGGGCAATACTACAGCTTGCTTAATCTTGTAGGTTTCAAGGTATTTGAGTAGGTTATATCGGTTCGCCTGCTCAAGCCCATGGGGAAATGACTTTAACATGGACAATACCTGCGGAATGAGCGTCAATGGAGAGCGCGTATTCAGCCCAATAAAAGCAGGTTGGTTATATTGAAAAAAAGCTGGAAAATCAGTTAACAGGTAAACAGGCTCAGGGCCCGGACCCAGGAGGTCTGTTTTAAGAGGGGCCACGTTGAATATATCTTTTAATACTTGAAGCAGATTGCATGGAAAATCGGATAATAGTTGGGAACGATGCAATAAAAGTTCTTGAATATGTTCTCTTAAATTTTCGAGAAACGTTCCCGGGCCAGTAATGTTCAATTGAGCAATCCATAGGTTAATTGTTGCATAGACACCGAGATGGACGTGGGCATCAATTGCATTATCCGGTAGGTCCCCATGAAGTTTAAATTTTCCTGGGCCTTCCATGCTTAAATGTTTATTTATTTGTTGTGTCATCTGTTATTGTCTCATAGATCAATGTTTAGGAATGCATGAAAAATAAAGAATGATCTGAGAATAACTTCCTCAATTATTTTTCCCTTTGAGGTAATTGTACTGTAGAGACGTACATACTACATGTCTACAAAACCTTATTTTTTGTAAGATTATGATAAATTGCGCATGTTATTTTCAAAAACAAACCTTAGGAAATCTCTGATAATAAGCTCCTCATTTAATAAATTGCATTCCTTTTTTTTTGAACCAGGATTACGCTGAAGAAGATGAATAAGATGAATTAAAAGTGTCTCATTTCATCTTATTCATCTTC
>Ga0272440_1001825_pt1 | contig 17072 bp, 3 predicted proteins | sample SSMMMBAug17_FD_192440 | JGI IMG/M metagenome (GOLD analysis project Ga0272440, IMG submission 192440) | Marine sediment archaeal communities from Little Sippewissett salt marsh, Falmouth, MA, United States - SSM-MMB-Aug17 | ecosystem: Environmental > Aquatic > Marine > Wetlands > Sediment ... | reverse complement strand
TGTCAGCAATCGTAAAATGAATAGGTTCAGAGATGGTATCTTCATTTATAATTATATCCGGAATCTGAGTGATAGTTGGAGGGTCATTTATAGTGATAACTGTTAAATCAAAAGATGTTGTTGCAGTGAGGCTTCCATCACTCACAGCAAGTGTAATCAAGGACGCCCCATATTGATCTTTTTCTGGTTGAATCGTAAGGGTTTTATTCTGTCCATCATCTTCGATTAAAATCGCACTGACAGGTAATAAATCTATGTTACTTGAGTTTATTGTTATCACCAGATTTTCACTGTCAATATCTGATACAGTAAAAGGCGTTGGGTCTGATATTGAATCTTCATCAATGGTGATGTCATCAATTTCACTGATCTTTGGAGAGTCATTTATTTCTAAAACAGTTACTTGAAATGATGTTGTTGCGGTAAGATGTCCATCACTTGAAGCAATTGTAATTATAGCGTTTCCAGACTGATCTTCAGCGGGTTGAAGAACAAGAGAATATTTACCGCCAAGATCATCAATGATTATAGTATCATCAGAGACCAGTTGGTTATTACCCGAAACAACTGTTATTGTTAGTTTTTCAGAATCAACATCTGTAGCAGTAAAAACAATAGCATTCGAAACAGAATCTTCAGTCATTGTTAAGTCTTGTATTTCGGTGATTATTGGAGCGTCATTCAATGCGATTACAGTTAATTGAAAAGAAGTTGTCGCTGTGAGGCTACCATCATTAGCTATTAAAGTTATTTGTGATGTCCCAAATTGGTTGTCAACAGGAATTATTTGCAATGTACGAATTTCTTGCGTACCTGAAAGGGTTATCGAATTTTCTGATATTAAATTTGTATTTGTTGAATTTACTGTGATTGAAATAGAATGAATATCAGAGTCAATATCAGTAACTGTCAATTGAATTGGACTGCTAATCATGTCTTCGTTAATAATGACATCTGAAATTTGTGAAATTGTTGGGGGATATTCAATAATCTGTATTATTTTGTTTTGAATTTCGGAATAGGTAGCATTTCCATGGATATCCTCAGCGTAAACCCTAATAAACAAATAATTATTTACATAATTTTTCCATGAAATATCTAATATACCAGAGGTTTCATTACTAAAATCATTCCATGCAATGATGTCAGGTATTTCGATATCTGTTGTACTTGCAATGCCGTATTGTAGCCTTATCGCATCATTATTAACGCCAGATTCGTCAATGACAGCAACTGATATTTGTTTAGGATCACTATCTACGCCTTGTGGAATAAGGAGGTCATTAAAAGTTGGTGGTGTTGTATCAGTTTTCAATGTGCCTGTCACTTCAATATTTTCAGCACCTGCAGTTCCGATTACAGTCAGAGAATATGAATAAAAGCCGTCTGGAACAAGTTGGCCATTACTGTCATAACCATTCCAGGTAACAGAGTTTTTGCCTATAGTAGATGTTTGATCTTCAAGAAGTGTTTGAATAATGTTACCTTGACGATCAATTATTCTGAAATCAACGTTTGCAGTTCCGCCAATCAGGTTAAAACTAATTTCAGTCGTATCGTTTATTTCATCATTGTTCGGTGAAAAAACTTCAGCAGAAATGACGACTTCATTCACCTGGACTTGAGTTTTTACCCAAATATTCCACATACCATTTCTTGTGGACTGAATTGCAATGTTATCACCAATGGGACATATTGCAGGTTCGGAATCCCACCATTGCGTATTTTCAAGGTAGGGTGCATCATTACCCCCATTACTATCAATGACAAATAAAGAGGTTATGGTCTCATTTCTTTTTGAAACAAAGAAAATCTGATCTGTCTCAACAGACCAGGCTGGAAGTTGATCCCGACCACTTTCAGTTAAAATGCGTAAATTTGTACCATTGACATCTATACAGGCAATTTCATCAACATAAAGAGATTTTGTGAAAGCTATTTTGGAACCATCGGGTGACCATGTCGGATCAATATAATTTTCAATTGTTGAAAAAGTGATTTGTGTTTCAATTGAACCATTAGATTTCACAGTCCAAATTTCTCCATTTCTAGAAAAAGCAATCAGTAATCCATCTGGCGACCACGTGGGATGAGAGTCGTCATCGCTACCTTCTGTGATTTGGAAAAGTCCGGAACCATCAGCATTAATAATATAAATATGATCATATCCGTTACGATTTGATACAAAAGCAATGCGGTTGTCAACCGGAGACCATGCAGGGTGATGGTCGACCATTGGATCAATGGTTAATTGTTTTGATGAGTTTCGAAGTTCAGCAAAATCTGTAGACTCAATAATCCATATATCAGGATTACCTGTTCTTTCTGACATAAAAGCGATAAAATTTGCATCATATGACCATGAAGGTGTGTATCCACCAAGTGAGGTTAGCAAAGATAAAAATCCTCCTGTTAATTGAGAATAATCAACAACCCACGTCCATGCTACAATTTCTTGAAGATGATTTCCTGCAAAATCTTTTACATCAATTATCCTTGCATTAATTGTATCTCCATCATTCCATGCTATAGAATCAGGAACTTTCCATAAAAAGAATGATAATATTTCTGTTTCTTCATCATAAGCCAAACCACCGGAATCCATATCGTAGACAATACCATTGACTTCTAAGCGAATTGTTTCTGAATCCACACCACTTCCTGTTCCATCAGAAATTTTAATATGTGCTTCAAGTTTACCTGATGAATTTTGAGGCAGAGGTGAACTCGCAATGGGGCCATTGGCATCAATTTTAATTTGATAATGATTGCTATCTCCCCAATTATTACCACCATCGAGAGATTTGGCATGAAAGTACCATACACCATCAGAAATATTGGTATAAGAAATAGCATCAGAAGAACCTTCAGAGATTTGATCAGGAATGGTATCTGGTATCTGATCTAAAACATAACTAAATCCAACGACACTTGAGTCATTTGGATGAATGATAAATTTAGGTGAATTATCAGATTTTCCACCTTCTGAAATAATAAAATTGTCAACAAACCATGTGGTACCCACTGGATTTTCTTCACCCATTTTAAGTTCCATCCAACCGGGCAAATTATAGTCTGCAAAATATAGTTCTTCAACAATATATTCTGATTGTTGAGGGTCATCATTCAGAAGCATATTATAAAGGTTAAATTCAATATAGTGCCATGTATTATCCGCGACAATATTATTTAATTCTCCTATGGTTCGATAAAGATCCTCGCCATCGCTAAGGCTGTTATTCAGGGTTTCAACTGTTTTTGGATCATCAGTGAAAATAATTTCTTTCCACATACCATTTACATAAGCAACCAGATTTACTTTAAGATGTTCAGGGATCTTATAATAAAAGCTAATAATTGGATATTGTCTGGTATCAAAGGATGTCTTTCTAACATAATTTGCGCAATCACCGCTTTCTCCGGTATTCATAATTTTTAACGAATAGATGCCAGAGTGTGAATCCTCAGAAGTTCTACTGACAGTTGCGCCATAAATATTGCTTCTATTGTCCCATTCTCCCTGGTTATATTCAAAACTGTCCTGGCAAAGTGAAGGATGCGTTGTTGATGTTATCGTAGGTACAGATGGTGGGTTCTTATCTATTGTATTAACAGAATCTTGCTGGCTCATATCAATTTCACTGAAAATCAAAATGCTTTCTATTTGATTTGTTGAGACCCCAATTTTTCCAGATACTTTGTCACTGTCTGTATCAACATGGACAGTTCCTCTATAAAAACCGCTGTTTAAATCTGTTTCGATTAACTGTAAAGAAATCCCAAGAGGATCGCTTATAGTTGTTTTAACTGTAATCATCACAGAATCAATATATGAAGAGTTAACATCTTCTGCTTTCATTTCAATATATAAAGATTCACCAATAGCGACTGATTGTGTTAAATCTTTTGAAAAATCAGATGTTTTATAAGATAAGGATTCAATGTATGAAGGTTGGATTAATTCAACCAGAACAAGTATTTCTTCAGATGAAGGACTTGTATTTCCCAAAGGATCAGAAGCAAAAGCAGTGATAACATTATTTCCAGGAACGAGTTGAACACCTGCCTTAAAAAATCGACCTGTATTCTCATCTGCTATTGTTGATCCTTGAGAAATGCCATTAACAAAAATCTCAACCTTTACACTTTGAGCTGCTTGACCAAATATATTGATTGTTCTTAATAATGTCGGGCTTTCAGGCTGGTATATTATTGGCGGAGGAGGTGGATCTGAAATGACTGCATAGTATACGACATGATTACTAAAGTGTGAAATTGTTGTTGTCAGTTTGTTTTCACTTTCATCTAATTCTGCAAAAACATAAATCCATTTTTGAATAATCGGGTTCCATCTATATATTTTTAAAGTATCTTCTTCCAACTCACCAAGTTTATCTTCTTCATATTCCAATGTTAAAGTGCAGTCTTTAAGAAAAGTATAGTTTGCAGGATTGAACTTATAAATTTTATCAATCAGCGTCAATTCCGGATCATCTACAGGCGGCGCTTCAGGTGCACTCAATGTATTAATTGAAAAAAGATCTGCATCATCAGCAACGGCACCATTAGGAACACTCAAAACAGCCATTCCGTCATCACTAACAACTTTTCCTCCCCAGCGTCCGACTAATCTGGCAACATTAACAGTAACGGAATCTTGCTTAAAATTATCATCCTGATCAAAGACGGTTAAACGAATCGTATATATTCCCATTGGGACATCATAGGTTTCCCAGCTTGCGATGTTTCCAAATATTGTTAATGCAGGTGGAATGGGCTTATAATCATCAAATACTTTTGAGTTTGATGTTTCCAAATTGGTCCATTCAGAAGGATGATATCCTTTGCCATATTCCACTTCATAACGTGCAAATAATCTGGCAGATGCAGTGCCAAATATTGGTACTGTGGCATAAACCATCGAATCCTCAAAAGGAACTCTTATTTCAGCAGTGATGTTTGAATGTTTAATTGCAAAGCGAGCTGGTGCGAGTTTTACAGTTTCTGCCCCATTGTCATTTGAAATCAATAAATGCGCATCTTCATCAAAGTAGATGGCCTCCGGGTTATGAATATCCAAATTGTCATCTTTTGGGACAATGAGGTTATCTTGTTGCGGTAATTCTATGGAATAATATCCAGACGGGTTAATTTTTATAATAACGTCATTTTTTTTATCTGCAACAAACAGATTGTCATTAATATCAACACATAGTGAAACAGGGCTCAAACCAGACATCCCAACACTATTTGCGGTTATAGAAGTAATAAGTTGATCCGTAATATCATACTTTTCAATTGTATTATCATTAACAATCCAAGTATTGTTTTTTGAATCTGTTACTGATGTTTGTTTTTGAATTATTTCCGAAGACCAATCTCCTGGGAGTAAAGCATAAAGATTACTTTCAACAGGCCCATCAGGACATGTAAATTGAAAATAATACTTACCATAAGGAACTTGCAGTCCATAACTATCCGTACCTTCCCATATGGCCTGATAGGAACCCTTTTCTTTATAAGTATTAAATATTTCATCAATATAATTATTGCTTTCATCGTATACTGATAATGAAATTCTTGCATTCATAGATATTGAATAATTAATAAGGGTTTGAGTAGTGTCATCTGCTGTAATACTTGAGGCGGAGATACAATATTCTTCCTGAATTTCATTTAAAGCAGAACTTTTAGTTGTTTTATCCCAATAGACTTTTCCTTCATATGCAAAAAAAGCCATCCCTTTTATACTTTTTCCACTTAAGCCAATCACTGAAGCTGGAATTTTTAAGCGCAACCATTGGCCTGCTGCAGGAATTTTTCCCATATAATAAAGGGACCATGATCCAAGTCGTCCATCGGTTGGAATAAGATTTTTTCCCCAATAAGCTCTATGTTCTGTTGTGCCGGTACCTGAGTAAAACTGAAGAAGTATTTGCTTGGGGATGTTAAAGGGATCAATATAGATATATTGAATAATATTATCGTCGGGGCCTAGTTCTAATACATCATCTGAATGGATAAAATAATGACCTTTATAATCACTTGTTACAGGAGCTGTATGTGATAATAACCCGCTATAACGAATATCTGAACTCCATACCCAGTCATTGACAGGGGTTGCACCAGTTGGGAGTTTATCATCAATCCATACATCTGTATTGTCCGAAGTTACAATATAGCCATCTTTAGCTAATGTGGTATTGTATTGTATAGAATTTATATGGATATTTAGGGCATTTGTATCTGAAATTATCTCTAAAGGAGATTCTTTAACAGATACATTCCCTGCCAAATCTTTAACAGTCAGCCTGATTGTATATTCACCATCTTCTAATTGGCTGGCATCAAAAGAACCCAGATGATTGTCTTTTACAACAAGATCACTATACTCTACAAATACATGTGTTTGATCATTAAAGCATTCAAGAAAATAAGTGCTGAAATATTCATCATATGCAGTGCCAGAGATCGTATAATGTGCATAGTTTGGGGTATCTTTTTTGATATAATCGATTTCTGATATCGGTGAAGTATTATCGATAACAATTTCTCCGGACATGTCCCAATAGTCAGTTGCATTCATTATATTGACGCCATTTACAATAAACTTGTAATTACCATCCGATAAAAGTACATTATCGTCATCTGTTCCATACCATGTTGACAGATTACTACCAGCATATTGTAATGCCCTGTTTTCTAGTATTCTAACGAGATTACCTTCTGAATCATAAATAAAAAAATTAACCAGAGAATCATTGTCTAAAGAGTATTCGATATCAATATAATCTTTTATTTGAGGACTTGAGTCAGGAGAAAAAATATAGGGGATTTCCTCAACATAGGCATCTCCAACACCAATTGAGTATTGGATATAAGTTGGATCATGATTAATGATAATACAACTGGGTTCTGTAAATTGTTGGCATCCTTTTTCAGGATCGCAACGACCAAATGTGCATGGCTTGCCATCTTCACAATCAATTGGAACAATTTTGCCATTAATACATTCTTCACATTTGCTTAAAATTTTAGGTTCATAAATACAGCCTTTTTCAGGATCCAAAGTACTATTAAGGCATTCATTTCCATTTTCGCAGGAAATCGGAACGATTTTACCATTTTTACATTCATGATTTTTATCAATGTCTTTTTGTTTTGGCAATTTACATAGACCTGTCGCCAGGTCGCAATCATTTGTTGTACATTCATTTCCATCATCACATTTTTCAATAATTTTATTGTTGACACACAAATGACACTTATCAAGGTCTATTGGAACATGGCTTTCACATTGGCCTGTTTCAGGATTGCAAACATCCTGTGTGCATTCATTTCCATCGCTACACTTTTCAACAATTTTGCCATATCTACATTCGTGGCAATTATCTATTTCTAAAAGTTCAACTTTACCATTATTGCAAACGTGGCACTCATCCAACTGATTTTCAACAATTTTTCCTCCGATACATTCATGACATTCATCAAGTTCAGCAGGTTTGGTCGATTTACACTCACCGGTATTAATATCACAATCAATTATTGTGCATTCATCTCCATCATCACATTTTTCAACAATTTTTTTATCCTTACATCGATGACATCTGTCCAGTTGCTTTTTTTCAAACCGACAAATTCCATTTACACATGTGTCCAGTGTACATTCATTATAATCATCACATTTTTCTAGTGTAATATCCAAAGAAACGTCCCATGAATCTGGTTGGCTTGATAAACAATCGATTTGCAAAGCAGGATTTAAGTTGAAACGAATGGTTCCAGATGCTCCATCTCCATTTTTATTGCACTTTACTTTAAAAATAAGTTGGCCAGTATCTCCAATAGCAATCTTTGTAGGGAACGACTGGACTATTGTTACAAAAGGAGGATAAGAAAGGCTAGTCAAATTTACAGGTAAATCTATTTCACTATCGAAACTGTTAGTAGCTTTAAATGTTATTGTTTCACCAGGTTTTACAAGGTGCGCTTCAATATGGACAGCTTGAAAAATCAATAGATTTATTAGTATGAAAAATATTAAATTTCTGTTAAGCATTTTCTACTCCATAACACCAGCCTGAATCATCAGGTTAATAATTTCATGTCGATTCAGCTCAAGAGCTACTCTGAGGGGGGTTTTTCCATCAGAGTTTTTAATCGTCAATTCTTTGATGGTTCTTTTTTGAATAAGTACTCCAACAGTTTCAATTTGGTTGGACTGAATTGCGAGATGTAGTGCTGTTCCGCTGTTTAAACACTTTTCTGAAAAAGGCGCAGAATGATCCAACAACAACTGAACAATTCGTTTTTTCCCATTTTCAGCTGCAATATGTAGAGCTGTTCTTCCTGAAATGTCTTTTGCATTGATGTTTGCTTTATTTTTCAGGAGTAAGTTACTTACATCATAGTTTCCTGATTTTGAGGCAATATGCAAAGGTGTCATGTCATAAATATCTTTTGTATCAATGGGAACTTTCTTTTGAATAAACAGTGTTGCAATTGAGGATGCTTCGGGATGTATTGACAAGGCGGTAGCATGCATGACAGATTGTTTGTTTATGTTTGTTATCAGAGGGTCAGCACCTGCATTTATCAAGAGCTGAACTGATGTTAACCCGCTGAAATTTGCAGCAGTAAATATCAATGTTTCTCTTTGATTATTCATTTCTTTGATATCAATAAAGTCTGCATAGTTACAAAGGATTGTTTCAATAACTTTTATTTGGTCATATTGTAATGCCAGTCGAAGTGGAGTATAACCATTCAAATTTTTTTTATGTAAAGTTGACGTGTCTTTTTCAATCAAAGAGCGAACAAAAGAATCTCTTCCACCCATTGCAGCATCATGAATCATATCAGCTAAAAGAGAATACGACATGAGTTGATTTAGTAGAATAATAAACAATAACGCATATGTCTTTTGATTCATTTCATTATCCTTTTTTCTTTTGATTTAACATGGGAGTTTGAAAATTTATTCATTTTTTGCAAATAAAAATAGTCTTTTTCCATATTATACAATGAACGCTTAGCAACATAAGATACTGCAACTACTTTAAATTTGTGAATCATATTGGGTTCTAATTGATCAGCGATATATTCTCTTACATTTTTACCTGTAATATCTTCATCAGAAATCAGATTATTGTTTTGAAAAATTTGAAAACCATCCAGTTCTCTAACATTTTGATATTCCCATTTAATCTTAATTTTTCCTTTGCTTAGTTCCATTAATTTCAATTTTTTGATTCGTGGCATTTCATTGATCGGGATATAACAGAATGTTATGGCCATATCACCGATAACGCCTGAATTACTTTTTCCTGCAATGCCAAAACATATTTCTTTACCGCGAATTCTACCGAGTTTATACTTATAGCTCGTTGACTTTATCAGAGGTATGCTAGCTTGTCTGATCAGATTATCCTTAGATGCAATGTCAGTATACACAACAAAACCAGAATGTTGATTAAGATTGATTTCATCATAATCATCCCATTTTAAATAAACATAAGAAATATCATTTCGTTCCTGATATTTCGCAGTTATAATTTTTGGTGCAGGTAATTTATATACATATTGTAAATGAAAAGCTATTGGAGCTGTGTGTTTTATTAGACTTTCTTTACCAATGACTTTTATTCTGTAGTAGTAAAACTTCTCATTTTGTGATGTATGAATGTTATCAACAAATTTCCTTGTATCGGGTGATAAAAATTGTGAAATTGTTTTCATATTTTTTGACAAAGCAGTAGATCTTTCCACAAAAAAACCGTTCACAAGCTTTTCATCTGCGCTTGGTAATGACCAATTTATCGCAACTTCGTGATCATTTTGTTGCGCCAAGCTATCTATTTGTATGTTAAGTGATCGAAAATTTTCATGGTATGTTTTTTCTGAAGTAAAAATTTCTTTTGTGTGAAGAAATTCCCGCCATAATATATCAACAGGGGCCACTGAGTATGTATATTGTTTATTGTTATTTATTTTCCTATCAATATAATGCCATAGCCAACTTTCACCTTTTTTCGTTAATGTCCCTAAAGGCGTTCTATTGAGCTTTTGAAAGTTGTTTTTCTCTTTTTCTGATCGATATACATTGTATCCAATCAATGCTCTTTGATGATACTGATTGATATCGTATGACCATCTAACAATTGAACCTTTATTAGCTTTGTCCACTTTGAGATCAACCAAAAAGCCGGGATCATTTTTATTATATTTTTTTACAACAAAAGTAGATATTGGTTTTTTATGCATTTGGTCGTCTGTATTTACTGGAAAAAGTCCATATTCATAAACATCTTTGTGTGAAGAAAAATGCTGGTCAATATAACCAAAGCCTGATATCAATGCATTATCGTAATCCTTATAACTAATCATATTATAACCTTGTAATTCATCAATTGAAGAAGTCATCAGGTAAGTTAGAAAATCATCTTTCGTTACTTCTTTCAATTTACCTTTAGTAATCAAATCCCTGGTCTTCCTTATTATATCTGTTTGTTCTTTGTCTGTTAGTCCCAAAAGACCTAGATTTTTTGAAAGAGCTATTTCAGGAAAGATTGTATCATGCGTGATCATCTCCCATTTTTGCATTGATTTCTGCTGTTTTCTCCGCATTATCTTAAAACCAGCAATAACATCTGGCCAATAATCATTTATCACCCATTTTAGTTTAGTACGCTTATTTTCGACAGTTCCAGTTAATTTGATCCACTCTATCGTCGGAGATGATAATGTAATCTGAATTTTTGCGATTGGAATTTTATCAGCCTTGTCTAAATATACAGGAAAGAGTCCATATTCATATTTTCCTGAGCGTGTATTTTTTGTATCTACACAACCAAATCCATTTATAAAGGCATAGTCAAAACTATTTTTGATATTATTTAAAAGAGTTAGAAGTTCGCTTCCTGTTTTAAGTCTTTTTATATATTCTTTTTTGTTCGTTTTTTTTAACTTGTTATTTTTAATCTTATAGATTGTTTTTTCTTTTAGTCGGTTTTGTTCTTTTATATTATCATCTATTAATGACCAGTCTTTGTTGATGGAAATTTCAGGACATATCGGTAATTTATTCAAAACCTCCCATCGAATAATTTTATTCTCATCATCAGAAAGATATCTACGTTTAATAATAAAACCAGTTAAATTATCTGGCCATTGTTCGATAAACCATCTTAGCTTGACTTTACCTGGCTCTGTATCACTATAAAAATATACGTCGGTGTTAGCAAACACATTATATGGTATTGTGATACAGAAACCTATTGTTAGGATTATATTTTTTATATTCAAAATCATATACTATCTATCTTTATAGATTATTAGCTTATATAGCTTCACTTTATTATTTTATTATTTACAGACTGTGTTATCTAAAATGCAATATCAATATCAATGCCTTTACTTGTATTTCCTCCACCAACAAATACAAGCTCACCTTTAATTCTAAAATTCTCATCATCCTGCTGAGCAGTTAATCGCCCTTCTGAGCTCATTGTATACAAACTAACACAGTCATCTCCACAAGAAAAAAAGCATGGCCATTTGACTTTTGCTTCACTACTCATAAATACATAAATTGTAAAATAACCAGTAACTCCATTATCCTTCAAAGATATATTTGTGCTACTTTCAATATGGATACTGTATTCTCCTTTCATTCCAAATCCCCATATAGTATCCGTATCATCCGCAGCATCACATGAGGTTGGATCAAAATGTTTTGGATAAACTATTTCATAATTAAGTGAAGCTTTTATCGAGCCATCTAAAAAACCTCTCATTGACTTTATTGGTTTGGAAAGCGCTCCATGCAGATTGACCATTCCTTCAATTGAAATATCTTGATTATCAAAAAATATTCCTTTCATTTCACCGCTGTAATACCATTTTTTATCTTTTACTTCATAGGTAGCTGTACATTTTTCCATATGAATAATACTTCCATCGGAAGGTATTTTTAAAGTAGCATCAAGTAAGACACTAAAGTCAGTTTTACCAAAGATATACATAAAAACCAAGTCGCCAGCAAAATATTCTGTATTAGCAGTAACTTGGAGGTTTCCTTTTAACTCCATTTTTGTTGCGTTACCTAAAACCAATTTAATATATCCGCCAAGCATCATGAGTTCAGCATGATCACTTAATGCGAGTCCAAAACCAATAGTGTGAGTTCCTTTACTATATCTGGATGATCCATCCGCAGTCAAAGATGCATCATAATTGTAACCAAATTCTCCTGAAATTTCTTTTATTTTTAAACCACTTGTGCCAAGGCTGATATTTGTTCCTACTTCAAGTTTCAAATAAGCATATGTAAATTTTGGATTCTTTTCTATAACACCAATTTTAACCATTCCATTTATTCCAATGTTACCAGTAAATTGACCTTGAAATAAGCCTGAAAAATGGTTTTGATCAAACTTAGCTGAAAAACTAACATTAACTGGTTGACGATCAATTGCGCCCGCTATTTCGTTCATGGTTATGTTGCCCGATTTATCAATAACAAATTCATCGATGGCAATATAGCCTATCCCATCAATTATCAAGGCAATATTAAAAGCCAATCCTTTATCATACGAGTAAGCAGCGTTATCTATGATCACATCAAATAATTTCCAACACATAATCGCATGGCTTATACTGAATGTCTTCAGAGAACCTTCTTGAATGATTATTATAATGTCTTCAAACACAGAATCAAAATCTGGATGTTTGGCATCAAGTTCCCCTCTGAATTCATCCAATTCAAAGTGCATATCAAGTGATCCAATTAATGAAACATTGCTAAATTCCATACCAAAAGCCGACAATTTAGTTGAATTAATCGCTGTAGTCATTTTATCTTGATTGATGGCCAACTGCATATCTATTGATCCATTCAGATCGATTATGTTTTTTACTCGAATGGTACCAGTGCCATCAATTATTTCTATTTCAGTACTGGAAATATCATAAGTAAAATTTATAGTGAGTTTATTTGGAGGGACTTCAACAGTAAAACCTTTGGATTGATAAGTCTTACCACCAGGCATTGCGGTTAAGGTGGAAGCTAATACTCCTTCGCTGGAAAAGCTTCCAGTTGCAGTTGCTATGATTGTTTTATTCTTGATCAAATCAAAATGGATGTTTGATATTCCGGCAAAATTCCATAATCCATCTGACCAGTCTTCTGCATTAGAAAAAGACAAACTGACTTTTCCTGTAACACCTTTTCTTAAACAGATGACTTCTTTAACCTTAATATCTCTGTTAAGAGAAATCTGAAAATCAATATTACCACTTAATTCACCAAATGGGTTAATACTATAGTTCAACTTACTCAAGTGTGCATGAAGTAATCCAATATCAAAAGATATACTTCCTTCCCATATAACGCTGACATTTCTTGGCTTATCTTCACTAAGTAGATATTCAAATTCAAGTGTGGCACTTGTTATCTCCATTGGTTCAATGGATAATCCTTCATGAACAGGTTCAAAATTAAAACTTGAATTTGAAATACTGTATACACAGTAACCATCATCAGTTTTTCTATCTGGCTTTGCTGTGTCTGGAAACCAAAAGGTATATTCACCAAATGAAATAGAATTTTTTAAATGAATGCATCCTGATATTTCCAATGTCATCGTCTCAACACATAAAGGATTTAACGAAAATGTAGCTTGTAGCGTATATTTTCCTTCTGAAGACCCAAAATTGACAATTCCATTGTTATCTATGGTCGCCTCTTGACCTTCGGTTGTTGTTATAGACCATGATACAGGCAACTGTGATTGATCCAGAAGATTTGTTTTTGCATCATATGAGCCACCTTCAGACCATGTTTCGTTTACAATAGGTTCATTAAAACCTAACTGAAATATCTCGAATACGGTAGAAAAGCCATTGCTTGCAAATGAATTTTCTACAAAAATAAAAATTGATATAAGGATTAGGAATAGTCTGGATAAGCTATAAAAATATGTTTTGTTTTGAGATTCCAAAATATTCAGTCTCCGATTTTTGATAAGTATGTTTTTCCAATTTTAGTTAGGATTATGGACCCCACTCCAAACCTGGTTGAGGTGAACATTTTTCCAAGTCACTTCGTTTACTTTCCTTGTGATAATGATCTACTGATGTTACATGATAATAATATGTTTTACCATTAATCAGGTTGGTATCACAAAATTTTGTTTCTGTAAGTACGCTATGATTAAGGTGATGTCCATTTCTGTATATATTATATCCCAGGACATCTGTTTTTTCTGCCCAGATGATTTCTATCTGTGTATCACCGGGTGTTGCAATCAACCAATCTGGCGGTAATACTCTCTCGTAATATATAATAGTGACTGGCTCTGAAGACTTGCTTTTTGTTCCATAAGCATTTATGGAAAACGCCATGATTACATTGCCGCCATTTAAAAGTTGGATGTCCGACATACTAAACGTGCCATTATTATTTGACAACACTGTTTCTTGTAAAACAGCATTCACAACAATTTCTACTGTTGAACCTGGCTCGGCACTTCCTTTAACATTTATGTAAGCATCCTCAACTGAAAAGCCTGTTTTCGGAAATATTATTGTTGGAGGTGTACTTTGAGTGATTATGGTAAATTTATTCGAAAAAACACTTTCATGACCAAGACGATCAACAGCAACGACAGTATAAACATATTTTTTTCCGCTTAAAATATCGTCATAATAAGTAGTTCCCATGTGGAGCCTGGAGTTAAGTTTTCTCGCATCACGATATATATTATATCCTGCTAAATCAGTTTCAGTATTTGATTTCCACGATAGAACAATCTGAAAATTTTTCTGGGTACCAATTAACTCAGTCGGTTTATCCGGAGGCGTTGTATCCACTACAAAAGAATGTTTTGAATCACAATTCATGGCATTTCCATTCTGATCTACACCATCACATATGGTAAGACTTTGATAGCCATCATAACCATCTGTAATCATATATGTCCCAGACCAGGTGTTACTATTGACAAATTTTCCTGAAATATATTGATCATCGTTAAAAAAACAGGTTAGATTCTTATCTTTATTCATATTCTCATTGAACGAAATAGTAAAAATAACCTTACCTTCTTTGACAGGAGAAGGTGGTGAAATATTTAATGTCGTAACTACAGGTGGTATAGTATCAATCGAAAACTTATGACTTGTATCCTCAACGAGTTGATTGCCCGCAAGATCTTTTGTACTAAGAATATGAATCGTCTGCACGCCATTTAATCCATTAGTGATTAGCGTTGTACCCACCCAAACAAGCGCATTAATATAATGTCCAATAAATGTATTACCATTTTCAAAATTTACGATTGGATTCTTCTGCATGTTCATTTGTTCATTAAACGTAATGGTCAGTGTCAGTGGGCCACTTTTAACCACGCCAGATGGATTTAGCTGAACATTAGATACAACAGGAACTGTTGCGTCAATCTTGAAATGCTGATATTTGCTATAGCTCATATTGTTTTCATTTTCATCTGATGCAGTAATGTAGTAATAGTATATTTTACTATCTTCAAGGTCTGGATCATTTTCTGAAAGATGATATGTCGTTTCAGTAATATCTTTTTTTGTAAAAAAATAATCACTTATAGAGGAAGGCTCAGACGTTTCAAGGATATTGAGAACATATCCTCCGGATGCACCAGGAACCTCATTCCATTCAAATACAAAATCCTCACCACTCATTAGTTCTTCAGGTGAAATAATAACCGGTATATCCAATGATGCCCCTTTGGTTGTATCTTTTTTTGTGACGAACAAACTATTGGCCACAACAGAAAAGGTATACTCTAAACCTATAGCATTATTTGTATTTACCCATGATGTAAATACACCATCATTTTTTTGAATATCAGGGAGAATTCCATTATCTTTCAACACTGAGGTGTATGCTATGCCAGGCCCTTCAATAAAGACAGAATCAATAAGATGCCTTCCAGGACTATATGAGACTGAAATTTCCGCTTTTAATACCTCTCCATCAGGAAAAAGATCAGGTTTCGGATTTTCACTAAATGAGTGCTTTTCGAGCTTTGTATGATTAATTATTGGTCTTTCATAAATTTCAAAATCCGCTTCTTTTATTTCACCTTGTTGAAGATGTATAAAAATGGGTTTATTATTTTGTAAACTCGGGTCTTGATGAATTGTATAAAACCCATAAGGTTCTTCAGGGTCAATATCGACTATTTCTAAACCCCCCTCGCCATCTGTGTCCAGATATCCGGCCAACAAATATTGATTCGGAGTAAGCTGCATTAAATATCTGCCATGAGAATTTACAGAGATAATATCAACTGGAGATGTTGTTTTCCAATTCTTGTCAGATGAAATATTCCATACACCAACATAGAATGTTCCTTTTGCATCACCTGAATATCGGATTTGTCCATGCAGTGTCGTTGGAGGGTTTTCAATAAAAACTAACGAGTTAGAGGCACTTCCTTCGTAAGTGTTTGACGTTTCAGAAAAGGAGACATTTACACATGTCATACCTGGATCAGCGTCAGTTTTTAACAAAAACTTCATTGATGTTAACTGAGAAGGAAGTGCTTTATCTGGCCAGTTTGACCCATTCCATGATATGGATACGATTTTATCAGTCTCTGGATTATTATCTGAATTATGACTATCATCCTCTGGTGTTGAACGAACTTCAAAAATATCTTTATTCATCATACTTTCAAATTTAAGGAATTCAAGTACTGAAGAATCAAAGTGAATATTAATCGCAAGCCCATTTAAGGTATTATTTGAATCACTGACATTGTAAAATGCTGTTAAATTAAAAGAATTACCGGCTGAAACATCAAGCGTTTGTGGATACAATTGTATGGATTGAAATTTAAAAATCGATTGAATGTTAAGGGAAAATGCCCCATTTTCTGTCCATACAGGAGGGGTGTCTGAAGGAAAAAAATAACCCAATGGGGAGCCTGGGGTTAATTGTATGTGATCCGCCTCACATTCAATAGATTTGTCTTTATCCCAAATTTTAAATGTCAGCGTTTCGCCTTCAGTCGCTCCTTCATCAACATCCT
>Ga0272440_1001824_pt1 | contig 17081 bp, 16 predicted proteins | sample SSMMMBAug17_FD_192440 | JGI IMG/M metagenome (GOLD analysis project Ga0272440, IMG submission 192440) | Marine sediment archaeal communities from Little Sippewissett salt marsh, Falmouth, MA, United States - SSM-MMB-Aug17 | ecosystem: Environmental > Aquatic > Marine > Wetlands > Sediment ... | reverse complement strand
TAACACTTTTTCTCGTTCCCAGGCTCTGCCTGGGAATGCATACTTGGCGGCTCTGCCGCCTAAACATTGGTATAGGCGGCAGAGCCGCCGGGCATGCATTCCCAGGCAGAGCCTGGGAACGAGAAAAGTGTTAACTGGTAAATGAAGGATGCCACACCAGGCATATGCGTACCAAACTGTTCATTCTGTTTTTTGAACCATGATTACACTGAAGAAAAGACCTGCCTGGATATGGCCCGCACCAATCAGGCAAAGTATTTGGCGCGTATATCCGGTTAAAGCCTCGGGTGTCTCGAGGGAATATGGCATTCAGCGAAGGACTTTTGTCTGTTGCATTGACTTTATATCAGATTCAAACAGGCCAGGTTCTGATTCAGGAAACCTCAGAAACAGTGGCCGCATCCGCTTATGATGAAAAACATATTCCATGGGAATAGATGATCAAGGATATATTGGAAAGCAACTGGTTTCAAAATCTTGGTCAGCAGTTTCCTGGATGATTCGGTTAACATTTTCTGCACTTCCTACACATCAATCTGCTCTGGCTTTAAAACTGATTTTGCATATTTTAAATAAATACCCGATGAAACAAACAGATCAAAAAGATCTGGATCAACATGCCCATTTTCACTCATGGATCTCAAAATATGGATGGCTTTTGATAATTTCATGGGACCGCGATAGGGACGATCTTGGGCAGTGAGTGCCTCAAAAATGTCGGCAATGGCCATGATTCTGGCTTGAATAGACAATTCTGGCGAATCCACGCCATAGGGATAACCGGTTCCATTCACTTTTTCATGATGGCCGCTGGCATAAATAGGCACATTCAGAAGATGTTTGGGAAAGGGCAAAGGTTTCAGCATGTTATATGTCATAACAGAATGGTTTTCTACAATTTTTCGTTCCTCTGGTGTCAGGGTTCCGGTTCGGATACACAAATTGTCAATTTCATTATCGGTGAGATATCGGGATTCTTGCCCCTCGTACATATAGGTTTTATGTCCAATTTCTTTGATTCGTGCAATTCTTTCATCATTCATGAACACCCCGGTTTTGGCGCATGATTCAATAAACGCGAGTTCCTCTTTGAGTATTTCTATTTCCTGCTTACGTTCCTGAATTAGTTTTTCCAGGCCCGCCTTTGACATTTTTTCCAGGTGGGCTTTGTGTAATATTTTTTCGTGTTTGTTTTCAATTAACTGAGTAATGAGTTGAAAGCGCATGACAATTAAATGAATCCGATCAAAAACAGTTTCCAGCTTGGTTGATTTATCTACCACAAATTCCGGTGTTGTAATTTTACCCACATCGTGCATCCAGGCGGCCAGGCGAAGTTCTTCCATTTCATCTTCGTTAAAAAACACATTGGCAAATTTTCCGGAAGTGGTTTCATTGATTCGATCAGCAATCATCATGGAAAGCTCTACCACCAGTTTAATGTGACCACCGGTATATGGCGATTTTTCATCAATGGCTTTTGCAATGATTTCAATAAATGAATACAAAAGCTCTTTCATACTCTTGACCAGTTGAGCGTTGTTCAATGCCACTGCTGCCTGTGATGCCAATGCGCCAATGAGAAGATTATACTCTCTGGCAAAAGGGATCACTTCGCCTGTTTCCGGGTCTTGTGCATTAAGCAATTGCAAAACGCCAATTACATCACTTTCATGATTAACCAATGGGTGAACCATCATGGATTTAGAGCGATAACCCGTTGTCTGATCATATTTTCTTGGGCCTGTAAAATCAAAATTTTTTGCGATGTAAACATCTGGAATATTAACTGTTTCGCTGGTCAAGGCCACATATGATGACACATTGGCAAAATTGGGCTGGTTATCGATATACAAGGGCACTTTGGGTAAGTTAATCACTTTGCCACTGCTGCCACCCAGTTTTGTGCCCATTGTATCATTTTGCAAAATAGCAAAATCGAGATGCCTGCGCGCCTCATCACAAATATAAAGTGTTCCGGCATCAGCATAGGTCAGGACACGGGCTTCATCGACAATTTTTTCCAACAGTACATTGATATCTTTCTCAATTGACAGCGCCAAACCAACCTGGATTAATTTATTGAAATTATCAAGATGTGTTTCGCCATATTTTTTTATTTTGTCAACCACATCTTTTAACAAATTGCTACGTGGTTTCTCAGAATGATGTGCATCATATTTTTGCGTACTGTCAATAACAAACTTTAACAAATTGTTTAGGGTTTTGTCTGCTGAGAAAGTCATCCCAGAATCAAAATTGATTTCATTTGAAGTCGTTTTTTGTTCACTCATGCGTTTACTCTCGCTCAATAATTCGGTTGATAATCGTTGTGGTAGAAATATTTCCAATCAAAGGAATCCGCATCACCTTGCCGCCATTTTCCTTGACAATATCTGCGCCAACAATGTCTTGTTCGGCCCAGTCATCACCTTTAACCAGGATATGCGGTAATACTTGTTGGATCACCATTAGTGGATCCGGTTCATTGAAAATTGTAATATAGTCCACACAAGACAGTGCGGCAAGAACAATGGCACGTTGTTCCTCATTAACAATGGGACGTTTGGGGCCTTTTATGGTAGAAACTGAGGTATCGGAATTCAAGCCGAGTACTAGAATATCTCCTGCATTTTTGGCATCTTGCAAATACTGTACATGGCCAGCGTGGAGGATATCAAAGCAACCATTCGTAAATACAATGGTTTTGTTCTGATTCTTTAACATTTGTATGACAGGGATCAGGCTTTCCAGATCACGAATTTTTAAGTTCATTGTTTTTCCTTAAATTTTAGGCCCTTGCCAGAGTCAAAACATGGACACATTTTGCCCCGCCTTCGCGCAAAGGGACTGAACAGGCATGTACTGTCGATCCAGTGGTGTAGACATCATCAACCAGAAGTATTCGTTTGCCATCTACAGAAATGTTGGGATTCAGACCAAATGCTGAAACCATATTTTCCATGCGCTGTTCGCGTGTCAGGTGGGTTTGTGTTTTTGTGGGACGATTTCGGATCAGTAATTTGGGAATAATTTTTGATTTTTCTGATCGCCATTGCCACAACATCAGCAAAGCCTGATTGAAACCGCGCGTTCTCAATCTCGATATATGAAGTGGCACAGGTGCAATGAAATCTATCGGACCCAATTCCTGACAGCATGCCAGTTTTTGCTTGAGCATCCTGGCAAATGGTTTTGCCAGTTGGCGTTTATTCTTGAATTTATATAAATGAATTAATTCTTTAAAAATGCCCTGATACATACCCACAAAACGCACTTTATCAAAGGTGTTTTGAAATCTTGCACAGGCATGGCATGTTTCAATTTGTTTGTTGTTTTTGATTGATTCGCCGCATCGTAAGCATCTTGGGGATTCAACTGTTTCAAAATCAATCATACATTTTGGACAAACAAAAGACGCCATTGCATGCCAAATATCTGTTGCAATGGCGTCTTTGATATCTGTTTTTGTTATTGGCTGATGACAATTCAAACACAGCCGAGGAAAAATCAAAGAAAGCACTACATCCTTTCCATGATTGCATCTGCAAATTCGGAACATTTAACCTCAGTGGCACCATCAATTTGACGTGCCAGGTCATAGGTCACAATTTTATCGGCAATTGTTTTTTGAAAACTGTTTCGGACAATTTCAGCGGCCTCAGTCCATCCGAGATAGTCTAACATCATGGCACCAGAAAGAATCAACGACCCGGGATTCACCTTGTCCAAACCGGCATATTTGGGTGCTGTGCCATGAGTGGCTTCAAATACAGCGTAGCCATTACCAATATTAGCGCCAGGTGCCAACCCCAATCCACCCACTTGTGCAGCCAGGGCGTCAGAAATATAGTCGCCATTCAGGTTCGATGTTGCAATCACGTGGTATTCATCTGGCCGAAGCAGTATCTGTTGAAACATCATGTCTGCAATGCGATCTTTGACAACGATTTGCCCTTCTTTTTGAACACCATTTTGTTTTTCATACAGGTCATTTTCAGAAATACAAACATCAGGATAATCTTCTTTGGCGGTCTTGTATCCCCACTCTCGAAAAGCCCCCTCTGTAAATTTCATGATATTGCCCTTGTGCATCAATGTCACACTGGGCAATTGATGTTTGATTGCATAATCAATGGCCTTGGAGACCAGGCGACGCGTGCGTGTTTCAGATATCGGCTTGATACCAATACCAGAATCTTTTGGAATATCGATATCCATCGAAGATTTTAAAAATGAAATAACCTTCAAGGCTTCATTGGTACCGCGCTGCCATTCAACCCCTGAATAAACATCTTCGGTGTTCTCACGAAAAACAGTTATATCAACTTTTTCCGGATGTTTCACTGGGTTGGGAACCCCTTGGATATATTTACAAGGTCGCACACAGGCGTACAGATCCAGAAGTTGTCGAAGGGCCACGTTAACACTGCGGATACCCTCACCAACCGGTGTGGTCAATGGGCCCTTGATGGCAACGATATGTTCTTTGATATCATTCAATGTTTCTTCTGGCAGCCACTCACCTTTTTCCTTAAAGGCTTTTTCGCCGGCCAGTACTTCCATCCAGGCAATTTTTTTCTGTCCATTATAAGCGGTTTCAACTGCCCGCTCCAAAACCAGTTGTGTGGCTTTCCAGATATCCGGCCCAATGCCGTCACCCTCAATAAATGGAATGATTGGTACATCCGGTATATTCAATGTACCATCTTCATTCATGGTAATTTTATTGATTTCACCCATATTACACCAATTTTCCTTCAAATTTTGCTTTGCGTTTTTCTAAAAATGCACTTGTTCCTTCTTTGGCATCCACATTGGCCGAACAAAGTGCAAAGGCATCGGTCTCAATTTTGCAGCCATTGTTCAGATCAACATCAAAACCACTGTTAACCACTCGCTTGGCCGCCTCCAGAGAAAATCTTCCCTTGGATGCAATACTTTTTGCGGTTTCCATCACTGCGTTCATCAGTTCATCGGGCGGACAAACCTGATTTACCAAACCGATGGATAACGCCTCTGATGCAGAAATCATTTTGCCGGTAAAAATCATTTCCTTGGCAACATTTTTTCCAACAAGCCTTGCAAGGCGTTGGGTCCCCCCATATCCAGGAATTAACCCCAGGGTGATTTCCGGTAAGCCGAATTTGGCTTTTTCCGATGCATAGATAAAATCACAAGACAGCGCAATTTCACATCCACCGCCCAGGGCAAAACCATTGACAGCAGCAATAACAGGAATAGATAAAGCCTCCAGTTTAAAAAAGATACTCTGCCCTTTTTTTGAAAGCTGACGCGCACTCAAGGCGTCGCAGGCTGCAATTTCTTTGATATCTGCACCAGCGACAAAAGATTTTTCTCCGGCACCTGTCAGAATCAATACACGAATATTTTCATCTGCTGCAATGCCATCCAGAACAGATGAAAGTTCATTCAGTAAAGCATCGTTGAGCGCGTTCAATGCTTTTGGACGATTAAATGTAATGGTGCCAATATCGTCCACCGAATTGTAAGTTATATTCTCATAAGTCATTATGATTAACCTCCTGATTAAGGATAAGCAATCCAAGCTACCGGAAACGATTTTGTTAGCATGCAAATCCGATAATTTGGGTTACACTTGATTGAAATCAATCAGTATCCATTATTTTGTTGATATCTTTACCAAAAAAAACTAATAAATCAACACTTTTTTAGCGGCTTTCAATGCCAACGCCTATAACTGTCTGGTACTGATGCCTATTTTTTTTATTTATATTGCATTAAACTGTAATTCAGTGTATTTATAGAATTTATAGACGTTCGCCTGAATATCGGGTAAAAAATACATTCATCATGGAGAATTATAATGATATCAAATGATCATTGGTACACGATCTGGATCAGCCTTTTTGTCGGCTGTATTACCATTTCATCCATTTTAGCCAATAAAATTATCACAGTCATGGGACTGTTCGTTCCCGCAGGTGTGATTGCTTATTCTGTCACATTCATTGCCACCGATGTTATCAGCGAGGTATGGGGAAAGGAACGTGCCAGAGAGGCGGTATTTGGGGGGTTTATTGCCCTTGTTGCGGTATTTGTTTTAATTCAGGTCAGCCTGATCTGGCCCAAAGCACCATTCTGGAATAATGATGAAGCTTTTCAATCCATTTTGGGAAGCACCTCCAGGATCATCATTGCATCTCTTACCGCTTATCTCGTCAGTCAAATGCATGATGTCTGGGCGTTTCATTTTTGGAAGCGCGTGACAAACAATCGTCATTTGTGGTTGCGAAATAATTTATCCACAGCTGTGTCCCAGTTTTTGGATTCATTTATTTTTGTGATGATTGCTTTTTATGGTGTATTACCTGTGTGGCCGCTGATTTATGGTCAGTGGCTGGTCAAGTTTATGATCGCAGTTTTGGACACACCATTGATTTATGCTTTTGTTCATATGATGCAAAAAAGGGATCATATTTATGCTTAATTATTTGTTACAAAAACATATAATTTATCTGGATAGGTAGACGAATAAATATTCCAAAAAGAGGTTTTATGATAAGCACAACACTTATAGGAGAAAAAGAAACGTTTCAAAATTTTGGTATTCCCTATAATCAATTTATTGAACTGGATTATGTCGTTAAATTAATAAGGGATAAACTTGAAAAAGAATTTTATGATACATATGACTCTGGTAAAGAAATACTCATTGCCCTGAAGAATGTAAAAAATGATGAAATTGATAATCGGCACTGGAGAGAAGTTTTAAATGAAATATGAGATCATTTTTACTCATTTTTTTAAAAGAAAAATTAAGAAACTTAACAAAAAATATAAAAACATTAAAAGCGATTTAGCACCTTTATTCATTAACTTGGAGAAAGGTAAATTAATTGGTGACCCAATCCCAGAACTATTTAACCAGGTTTTTAAGGTGAGAATACCATCATCAGACATGAAAAGAGGCAAGAGTGGAGGATTTCGTGTAATCTATTACTTCAAACAAAATAATAATAAAATATACATGTTAACAATATATTCTAAAAGTAAACAAGAAAATATATCATTGAAAGACATCCACTTAGTACTTAATGAACTAGAAGGCATGAATGTTACAGGTTTTTAATCCAATTAAGCTCCAAATCGACTTGATTGCACTTTAACGTCCTTTTCCCATATGCGGACAGGGCTTTTCCATATTTAAAATATTTTAATGACAGCAATCGGAGGACATCATGATTATTCGTTACACGGCCCTAATCTTTTTCCTTTTACTCACTGTTGCATCCGCATCAGAAAATAATAACAAGCTGGTTTTTCTCAACTGGCCCGAATATATTCATCCGGATGTGATTGCCTCATTTGAAAAAAAGTATTCTGCTGATGTTCACGAGGTTAACTATGAAACCGACGAACTCAAAGAGGAAATGCTTCTGGCCAATGATGCACGCGGTTTCGATGTCATGGTTGGCTCTGGAATTACAATGGTTCAATATATCAAGCGACGATGGATAGATCGCATCCAGCCTGAAGACATTCCAAATTTGAAACATATCAAAGATCGGTTCAAAAAGATTTTTCCGGATTTGAGTAACCATGCTGTGCCCTATTTATGGGGCACATTGGGAATTGGCTATCGAAAAGACAAAATTGCATACCCTGTCACTAGCTGGAAAGACTTGTTTCGACCCAAGGAAACCCTTCGCAAAAAAATTTTGATGATCAACGATTCCAAAGATACCATTGGCGCAGCTCTGAAAATGTGTGGTCATTCCTTGAATTCCAAGACTTTAGCGCATTATGATCAGGCGTTTCATATCTTGAAATATCAACTCGGATTTGTCAAAACATATGGTTATGTTGATCTTGAAAACAACTCTCCCCTTGTGACTGGTGAAATCTGGATGGCCATGATGTACAATGGTGATGCTCTGGCGCTCAATGAAAAAAATGCCAATATCAGTTTTTGTATACCATCTGAGGGTACCAATTTGTGGGTGGATTACCTGGCAATTTTGTCTCAATCTCAGAATAAACCTTTAGCCAGAGCTTTTATCAATCATATTTTATGCCCGGAGAATTCCGCAAAAAATTCCATGTTTCTGAAATATGCAACCCCCAACCAGACAGCAGAAACCCATATGTCAAAATCTCACCTGGAGAATCCAATCATTTATCCGCCTGAAAAAGTTCTGGATCACTCAGAAATATATCGTAATTTACCGCCAAAAATTATTAAAAAGAGAAACAATATTTTTTTAAATATTGTTCACGAGGCAAATGAACGGTGAAAGTACAAACAAAAATAATGGTCATGTTGATTCCATTGATGCTGATCCCATTGCTTTTTTTGGGATATACTGCCTACCTGCGAATGCATCATATTGTTAAAAACGCTACTGAAATGCAGATTCAGACAGTCATTAATGAAACCCGACGCAATATTCACCATCAGCTTCAAACAGCTGAGGCCAATGTCAACCTGTTTTCAAGTTCTCGCCTGCTTAAAAAATACATCCAAACCAATGATGCTGAGGAGCGGTATTTACTGGTTCAACCGGCTTTATTGAGAGAATTCAAGACGTATCAGGAAACCTATCCGGATTTTTATGATATCTGGGTTTGCATGGCTGATGGTACTGAAGATGCTCGTTCTTTATCCAAAAAAAGGATGTTATCGATTCCCAAAAAAATTCGTCAAAATTTTTTGGATATATTTAAATCCAATTCATCAGAAATTTTTTTCAGGTACTATCAAGTCCCTTTTCCGAATTTAGAGAATGTTCAAAAAACGATCCTTATTATTGGTAAAAAACTCCTGAATAAAAAAAATCAACCCGGCGGCTTTTTTATGGCTGCAATGGATCTTTCCTTTATTGAAAAACAGGTCAACACCCAACAAATTGGCCATCATGGGCTCTTGTTGATTGCAGATAAAAAGCGAAACATTTTGTTTTCTCACCTTTCACTGAAAAATTTAAAAACATTGCCAGAGGCTTTATTTTTTGAGGACCAAGTTGAAAATCAAATGATTGCTGATTATTACGCCAATCAAAAATATTTATTCAGAAAAGATACCATCACAAACGATTTATTTGTTGTGACAATGATTCCAGCCCATGAGTTGACAGAAGCCAGTCAGGATATGGCCCGGGTTGTTGCGATGGTGACAGGGGCAGCAATCTTGCTGACCTTTGGTGTGGTTTTTTGCATTATTCGTTTGGTCATTATAAAACCGATTAACCAACTCAACAAGGCAATTGATGTTGTGGGTCAGGGCAAATACGACACAGAAATTGACATTCAAACATCGGATGAAATCGGCTCACTTGCATCCGCATTTAACCAGATGTTGCAAACCATACGTGAGCGAGATAAAGAGCTTGCAGCATCTGCAATTGAGGCCAAAGAAGCACGGGTGGCAGCAGAATCAGCCAATATTGCCAAGAGTGAATTTCTGGCCAATATGAGCCATGAGCTTCGAACTCCGCTGAATCACATTATCGGATTTACAGACCTGATTTTAAACAAGACGTTTGGGGATCTAAATGTGCATCAGGAGGATTATTTGTCTGATGTTCTGGATAGCAGCCGCCATTTATTGTCTCTGATTAATGATATTCTGGATTTATCCCGCATTGAATCCGGAAAGCTCTCTCTGGATATTACGATTTTTTCCTTACCGGAATTGGTTCAAAGCTGCCTGACAATTGTCAGGGAAAAAGCCAGGAAGCGCAATATTCAGTTGACATTTTCTGTAGAAAAAATTTCTGATGAAACCATTGGAGATATGCGGAAATACAAACAAGTCATGTATAACTTGTTGGCCAATGCGGTCAAGTTCACCCCCGATGGCGGTAATGTGCACCTAACAGCTGAAATCATTGACACGCATGTGCTGGAAACAGAATTTCGACATCATCCACAATTCAAACAATTTGATTTAAAAGCGCAAAAGGAATGGATATTAATTTCTGTAACTGATACCGGTATTGGTATTTTGCCAGAAGATCTGGAAAGAATATTTGAACCCTTTGAGCAAGGTGATGGCTCATTGAATCGTCAATACGAAGGCACTGGGTTGGGCTTGTCGCTTTCCAGAAAATTAATCAATAAATGTGGCGGGCGGATTTGGGCAGAAAGCAGCGGTCAAAATGAGGGCAGTATTTTTCGTTTTATTATTGCTGAGAAATTGGCGGCTTAGCGGGTTATCAAATTACATCGTGCGGCATATTAATTGCAAAAATAAACATTCTGGGTTAAACGTTAGACCTGTGTCAATAAAAAAGCGCCAAGGAGTTGAAAATATTTTAATGAAAGTATTAAACTCATATTTGAGCTTTAAATCATTTGCACAATTTGCGTAGCCGGAGTAGAAACTGCTATGGATTACGATTACGATGTATTCATAAGCTATCGAAGACGCGATAAGTGGCCGTTCTGGGTCGAAGAACACCTTGTACCATTGCTAAAACGATATCTCAATGAAGAGCTTGATTGGGATGTAGGAATATTCTTTGATCGTGATTTAGAAAAAACGAATGTGTCATGGCCAAATGCGCTTGCCAAACGATTAGCACATTCAGCCATTCTTATACCCCTTTGGTCAAAATCATATTTTCGTAGCCCATGGAGTGGTGCTGAGTTTGCACATATGCGATACCGAAAGCGAGAGTGTGGGTTTAGAACGTCCGAAAATGAAATAGGGTTAATCTCTCCTGCAATAGTGCATAATGGCACGGAGAATCTCCCTGAAGACGCGCGTATGATTGAAGCAGTAATGCTTCAGGAATATGCACTGGCAAATTTGCAACCAAATACCAACGACGCATTGGAACTCGAAAAACTTATTCGCGACTGGGCACCGCAGATCGCGTTAGCTGTTGAGAGTGCCCCGCCTCGAAAAGACAGTTGGGAGAAGCCCTTGGCTGAAGAATTTGTTGCGACTTTTTATCGTCATTCACGACGCCAAAGGCGACCTTCATGGAGCGGAAAATGAATTTGATTGTGACATTTTATTCGTTCAAAGGTGGTGTCGGTCGAACAATGGCATTAGCCAATATCGCTGCACTGCTGGTTAAACGTGGTCTTAAAATTCTGGCTGTGGATTGGGACCTCGAAGCTCCTGGCTTGGAGCGATATTTTACCGATTACGAATGGAAATATTCAGGTGACGAAGATGGTTTGGGATTGCTTGACTTACTTGTAGCAGCGAAAAATGCGCCATCAATTAATGAATGGCCTGATTGGCGTCAATACTTGGCAACAGTCTCTTTACCCGTGAGGGAACTAACAACAATAATGGCTGGACGGCGAGATGAACGCTACGCAGCAGAATTAGAGAATTTCGATTGGACTGTTTTCTTTGACAAACATGATGGTGGTGAATTTTTCGAACAGCTTCGCGAAGAATGGTTGATGAACTATGATATTACACTGATTGATAGCAGGACCGGACTAACCGATACAGGCGGTATCTGCACTATCCAAATGCCTGATGTCCTTGTCGCTGTTTTTACCGCAAGTTATCAGAGTTTGCATGGTGTCCGTGATGCAATACAAATGGCTCAGGATGCTCGTCAGAACATGCAATATGACAGGATGCCACTCACTGTTCTCCCATTACCTTCTCGTTGGGATGGACGGGCTGAGGTTGAAGAATCAAAGGAATGGCTAGAACGTTTTTCTGATACTCTTGGACATTGCTATGATTCCTGGTTACCGACACAATACTCTTGTCATCAGATGATAGAACGAACAAAAGTTCCTCACGTTGCCCATTTCAGTTTTGGCGAAAAACTGCCTGCAATTACGCACGGTATCAGCGATCCTGAATTGCCCGGGTATGCTTATGAAGCTTATGCGTCGCTGCTCGCTAATAAATTCAAAAATGCTGGACATATTCTTGGACCGCCATCCGATGAAGCACCTAAACGAGTCAAGCGACCATCCAGCAGAAATGGCTATGAATATGATGTCTACATTAGTTATAGACGTGATGTGTTAACCATGCGTTGGATTGAAGAACATTTCTTCCCTATGTTTCTAAGCTTTCTCGATATGGAATCACCAAACGGTGCTTCTGTTTTTTTTGATAAAAGATCTGTCATGACAGGATCCATTTGGCCTTTGGAGCTCGAAAGATCTTTGCAACGTTCTCGTTGCCTGTTACCATTATTTACTCCGGTTTATTTCAGGTCAGAATTGTGTCTGCGTGAATTGTTTACATTTTATGAACGTGAAAAATGCACAAGTACTCAGCTGATTGTGCCACTCGTATTGTTTAATGGGCAAGTATTTCCAGATTACGTTAAGTCACTTAAACAATTTGACATGCAACCATTTTTCATAACCGGGTCAGCTTTTTCAAAAACGTCAAAATACATTGATTTTGAATCAGCCATTCGGGACCTTGCCAAGTATGTTGTAAATATTGTTGAGAAATCACCCCCTTTTAACGCCGATTGGGAGAATAATGCGGTAAAGATTCCTCCATTTAGTCGTAATCAGGGCTGAATTTAAGCCAAAAACGAAACGTGGAGCAACTTTTTTTTCTATGATATTTAAAGGATTAAAAAAAACGAATGTCTAAAGCAAAAAATAATATAACAAGTATGAATGCGATCACTACATTTCTCAAAACAGGAACTTGATCAGAAACATTGTTGAGAGTTCTCAACAATGCATTTGATCATCCTTTGAAGATTGAAGAAAACGCTGTGATGCCCTTGGCCGGTGGGATTATGCAAAATGGTTACCAATGTGGAATGCTTTGGGGAGCAACACTTTCCGCAGGTGCGCATGCATATAGGAATTGTGGTAACAACATTGAAGCTGAAATGATGGCCATGAAAGCTGCTAAAAAACTCGTTGATACCTTCCAAAATATGCATGGAGAAATCAATTGCTACGAAATAACCGATATAAACAGATCCTCATCATATTTAAAGATGTTCTATGTTTTTCTAATCAAAGGGAAAACATTTGGATGCTTTAACATGGCTGCAAAATATGCAAAAGCTGCATTCAATGAAATTAATTCAATTCATTGTGATCAATACACAGACACACCTTCACAACCAGTCAGTTGCACAGCAGAGTTGGCACGTAAGGCCGGATTATCTGAAATGCATATTGCTATGGCGGCAGGTTTAGCCGGAGGTATTGGATTATGTGGTGGTGCATGTGGTGCATTGGGCGCAGCGATATGGATTTATGGGATGAAGGTCCTGAAAAGGGGTGGCAGTAATGTTGATTATAATGATACAGGAGCATTAAATTTAATCGATTCATTTCTAAAAGTAAATGACTATAAATTTGAATGTGCTGAAATAGTTGGTCGAAAATTTGAAAATATAGATGATCATGCTACATTTTTAAGTAAATCAGGTTGTGCTGACAATATTGATATGTTGGCTTCTCAGTTAGCATCAATTTAAAACTTCTTCTTTCAGTCACTTTATCATGTTTTCCTGTCAAAACGTCTTTAGGATAAACAAAAGAAACAATTTACTATCAAGTGTTCATTTTAGACTCTTGATGAGGAGTAAATTTTAATGAATGATATCAACATTTGTGCAAATGAACGAATTCTTTCAGTACTGAAGTCCATAGAAGAACTGAATACCCTGAAAGATGTAGATGCTATTCTGGATAAAATTTTATTTGAGTCCAGAAAACTTGCCAATGCTGATGCTGGATCAATATTTCTGGTCAAAGGTGATAAGCTAAGTTTCAGTTATGTACATAATGAGACCCTGTTCTCAGCAAATAAAACCTCAGCAGATCTATACATGGATATTAGTGTGCCAATGAATACTTCATCGATTGTGGGTTACACTGCGACAACAGGGCAACCCATTAATATCGAAGATGCCTATAAGATAGATCCAACCAGTCCATATAGTTTCAATCGTGATTATGACAAACGTTCCGGCTATCATACCCAATCGCTTTATACCCTTCCGCTAAAAGCTTATGATAATCGTGTTGTGGGAGTCATGCAATTAATTAACGCCCGAACCAGTCAAGGAAAAGTCATCCCATTTTCTCAGGATGCCCAAACGCTGGTCCCTTTATTTGCCGGCAATGCCTCCCTTGCAATTGAACGGGGCAAAATGAATCGAGAGTTGGTGCTTCGGATGGTTAAAATGGCTGAGTTAAAAGATCCGGCTGAAACTGGTGCCCATGTGCAACGTGTTGCAGGATTTGTTATGGAAATATATGCGCGTCTTGCCCATAATCGAGGGATTGATATTCAAACAATCCGAACAAACAAAGACAACATCCGAATGGCATCCATGCTTCACGATGTTGGTAAAGTGGGGATCACAGACCTTATCCTGAAAAAACCAGGAAAATTGACCGACGAAGAATACAATATTATGAAATGGCATACCGTGCATGGCGCTCAATTATTTCTCAATCCAACATCGAACCTGGATCGCATGGCACGAGATATTGCCTTGAATCATCATGAGCGCTGGGATGGTAAAGGATATCCAGGGAAAATAACTGACCTGAAAGCACAAAAAATTGAAATGGGCAAACCCAAGCGTGGGAAGGAGATTCCACTGGAAGCCCGTATTACTGCTTTGGCTGATGTTTATGATGCCCTTACGTCCAAACGATCTTACAAAGAGCCCTGGCCAGAGGAAAAAGTGTTAAGCATTATTGAAAAAGACACCGGCACACACTTTGATCCTGAAGTGGCTGAGGCATTCTTTCAAATTCACGATGTGATTGTTGCCATTCGTGAGAAATATAAGGATCAGGAACTCATTGATGTGGAAGAGCGAATCAAATAAAATGGTCATTTGATTCTCTGTTTCTTGTTCTGGTGTTGATTCACGACGACTTGTCTTCACTAAATCGTTTAAGCCGCTTTCCTAAAGCCTGCCGACTGATCCCCAACATAGGTGCTGCAATGGAAAGATTTCCATTGGCGCGTTTTAACGCTTCTGTAACCAGCTGCTCTGATGCCTGCTTGATTGTTGGCAAATTGGTCATTATTTTAAAAATATTTTGGATAGTTTTTTTGAAATCACTACTGTCAAGGGTGTCCTGATTGTGTCGATTGATGTGCGACTTGAATGTATCCAATGACAATGAGTGGGATTTATGTCGACAAAGGGCATCATCGATCATGGATTTCAGTTCTCGAATGTTGCCCGGAAATGAATAGGCACTGAGCAACTGAATCATTTCTTTGTAAATAGAAGGCTTTTTTTTGCTCAATTCGCGTGCCCCTTTTTTTAGAAAATAATCAACCAGAATGGGTATATCATCCAATCTTTCGCGCAAAGGTGGTACATGGATGCGATGCGTATGCAGCCGAAAATATAGATCCTTGCGAAAGTGTTTGGTTTCAACCAGCTTATCCACATCGCAATTCGTCGCAGTAATGACTCTGGCATTACAATGGCATGGGTGATCACGTCCAATGGGATAGTACTGCCTTTCTTGCAACAAAGTCAATAGCTTGAGCTGAGACAAGGCATCAAGGTCGCCAATTTCATCTAAAAAAAGAGTGCCTTCTGAGGCTTTTTTACATAAGCCGGGTCGATCGGTGTTTGCACCCGTATACGAGCCCTTCACATGCCCAAATAATGTATCCGCAAACATGTTGGCATCAATACCCGAAACATTCACATGAATAAATGGCCCTTTACGTTGAGATATTTTATGAATGGCTTCAGCCAGCAACCCTTTGCCGACGCCTGTTTCACCTGTAATAAAAACAGGATACATAGTGGGTGCTATAGATTCAACATATTGAAAAATGGAAAACATGGAATCATTTTGCGAAACAATATTTGAAAATATATCTGGATACAACAATTCTTTTTTAAGCACATGGGTTTTCAAGGAAGTCAATTCACGATTCATATCCCGATATTCAATCGCTCGACTGATACTGGTAAACAAACGACTATCACTGACTGTTTTAGAAAGGTAGTCAAACACACCATTTTTAACACAACGAACAGCCGTGTCAATGTCATCCATCGAAGTCATCACAATAATTGGAAGTCCTTGAAACTCATTGATAATTTGGGGGATTAACTCTTCACCACTGATGTGAGGCATCCGGATATCCAAAAATATTAATTCAAACTCTGTCTCCTTGAGAAGTGAAAGAACATTTCTGGAATCATTACATATTTTAATATTTGTAAACCCGAGCTTTTCAAGCTTTAACTGAAATATTTGGGAAGCCATGACTTCATCATCAACTACTAAAACAGGATTTCTGGGATATACCGGAGCGTCTTTATCCAATAAGTCATCAATGGTAACATTTTTCGAAATTAGATTGGCATTTTGATTCATACTGTGCCCACTCATAGTCAATAATTCCTTTTGTTTTTATTGCGGAATATGGATCGTAAATAAAATTAAGAATATATTAAAAATTGCATAATACATTAGAATAGATAGAAATTCAATCGAATTGTTTTAAACAATCATGAACAGTTTGAACAGGAACACATCCCCAAAAGTATGTCAGACTTTTTTTTGAGAATGTGCCCTACAGAGCTAAGCTCAGGTATGAAATTGTAATGGTCATATTTGAATGATAAAATAGGAAGGTCAAAGCGTTCTATCTTATTGATGATAAAAAAGTCGATGCTTGAAGCAAAAATTAAATTTTGAGTTTTCCTAAGGAATTCAAAAAAAATAACATACCCGTTTCTACCGGATCATAATTACATGCAAAATCGTGTAGAGACGTAGCATGCTACGTCTCTACGGCTCGTAAACCTCAATACGAAAATTTAAAATGGGGAACTTATTTTTCGAGAATTCCTAAGGTAAACTCAAAAAATATGTTCCTCATTTAATAGTTGTTCATTTTCGTTTTTGAACCATGATTACACTGAAGAAGATGAATTTAAAGTGTTTTTTTCATCTTCTTCATCTTCTTCAGTGTAATCATGGTTCAAAAAACAGAGTGAACAGTTTAGTACTACAGGCAGGCAGAAATAACGTCCCTGTTTAAAAAATTAAAACAAAATGTACATTTTATGGAGACATTTCATCTTAGCCCCGATAGGGGCGAAATCTTTGTAGACTGGGGCGTTAGCCCCAGA
>Ga0272440_1001822_pt1 | contig 17098 bp, 33 predicted proteins | sample SSMMMBAug17_FD_192440 | JGI IMG/M metagenome (GOLD analysis project Ga0272440, IMG submission 192440) | Marine sediment archaeal communities from Little Sippewissett salt marsh, Falmouth, MA, United States - SSM-MMB-Aug17 | ecosystem: Environmental > Aquatic > Marine > Wetlands > Sediment ... | reverse complement strand
AATGCCACTCCTGGATCTCCCCGTTCGAGGCTTCTCCTCGCTTTTCCCAGCCGGAAGTCAGAACATGCCGCCCTGGTTTCAGGACTGCGCCGCAGCGGTCGCAAGCGATCTCTACCAAGAAGGTCCTGCCGTCGTCGGTTGTGGCGTAAACCATCATTGAACGCGATTACTCCTTTATGTCAGTTCTCGGATTACACGCGTCGCGACCCAACTTACTTTGCGTGTGGTGGGTTTCTCTCGTCTGCTCACTCGACACCAGGTGCTCTCCTTTGGTCCTCTCCCTCAGCCCCTCGATGATTCTATCGGCCTCCTTCATCGAATGGCTGGGACCGTACTCTTTCAAAAGAACCCTCACCAAACCCACCCACATCTCTTGCTCTTTTTCACTTTTGAATATCAGCATTCATTTCATTCCGTAGAATTGTTCTGCCTTTACTTTGGCAGTGTACTCCTCACCTTCCTCCAGCGGTGTGAGTGAATCTTCGAGAGATCTGAAAATGTCCCAAAACTCCTCATAGATATCCTGCCCCTCTAAGTCCTTCACCTCAGCGACCCAATCTTTGAAGAACTTCAGCGCGTTTCGCGCCTCTTCTTCAATCTCTATTGCCCTCTCGCATTTACTTCTCATCTTCCGCCTCGTTATTTCAGGTCTAACTCTTCTGTCACTCTTTGAACCATTTCTCGTACGCTTCTTCCTCCTCATCGACCTGACCAGTGGCCGCGTATCTCCAGCGTATATATCCCAGCTCTAGTGCGTCTTGTACGAAGCTACACGCGTCGAAGGTGCTGGATACTGTTAGTTGTCGGGGAGAAGAAGATCCGAGCTCTTCTACGATGGGCAGTGCCTCTATCATGCTTCTGTTGGCATCGGCACGTTTTATACGCTCAGCCTCCTCCTCGGTTACGTAGCCTACGCCACGCACCATTACTTTCTTCTTCTTTTCCATGGCTCTTCTCCATTACTTCGCCTTTACCCTTTGTCGTCTCCCCATAATCTGAATAGTTCATTCCAAGACTTCTCCGGGTAGAAGGAGTACATCTGGAACAGTGTGCAGATGAAGTTGAGATCGTCGCCCCGTCTTCCGCTGAGCCACAACAGCGAACGAGCCAGTCGGGGTCTACCCTTCTTCTGTTGGCGGTAGGCCATCCTCAGTAGCTTGCTCTTCATCTTCTACCTCGTCACAAGTGTGCGCGTAATAGTCCGGGCTGTACTCCGCGCGTACCCCCACTTCGTACAGCTGCCCATTGGCAAGTCGAACGCGAACAGTATGTCCGCCGTCATAAGTGTTATCCCCTCGTCCGTCTTCATCTTGTTCTGCGAAGAGCACCGCCGTCGCTTCGGCGTTGTATTCGTCGGATAGACACGGGTGCTGCTCAAATAAGGCTATCTTGGGCTCCTTTCAGGGTACGTAGTGGTTCCCATGGAAATCGTACTACTCACAGGAACCATCACTTTGAGTCTGGTTTTTACTGGATGGATGGTCTGGAATTCGGTGAGAACGGGGCGGTAGAAGCACACCGTCTACGGTGCCGCCCCCATCATCTTCACCCACTCGCCCTTGTACACCGACTCGTAACCCCCCTTTAGGCCTGGTCCTTTGGCCTTCTCTTCACTCATCCTTCCGTACCACCGGTACCAACCAGGCTCAGTGGGCACATCGGGGATGCCCAAGTCGTCCAGGTTAGACCCTGCAACCTCCACCGCTCGTTCCCAGAAATCTCGTGGTTCCGCCTTGGTGATGGCCGCGGTGCCAAACAAGCCAATCACCACGTAGACCTGAAGCTGCCCGAGCTTTCTATCTTGAATGTCATCAACAGAAGGCCCTCCAAGTTCACCACTCATCTTCTTCCTCCTCGTGGTTCTCGTCACCCCCACATGTCGTAGTCCATCCGGGACATTCCGCACTTCAGGCACACGGTGGACATGGTGCGCTCGTCGATCTCCATCAGCTCTTTGCCCCACTCATGCTTTCCACCGGACTTACAGACATCAGGCCCGCACACGAAGACCTCCACCTCTTTCTTATCTTCACTCATCCTTCTGCTGCCTCTCTGAACTTGTTCTCGAAGAACTCAGCAGGCTTTGCCTGGGTCAAGTCGAGGTCGAAGTTCTGGTAGGTGGGCTCATCAAACTTTGCTAGGAACTCTCCGGCTTCTGTCTTGGGCAGGCCGAACTCAAGACCATTGAACCCTTCGGGCTGACGCAGGAACTCTCGGATGATCTGCATCTCCATTCGGGAAAAAGTCTTGGCGTAGAAGTGGTAGTCCTCCCACGCTTCGAAAGAGATGGGAGCAAGACGCTTGGCGATGCCCGCCAAGACGTTGAAGTACTGCCTGGTTTCCCACTGTGCGTGCAGGTCACAGCGGAGAGATAGGGCGTGGAAGAGGTTGTGCAGATCTATCTTCCAGGTCCAAACGGTGTACGTGGATAGCGGAAGGTCTATCCTCGCCAGTTCGCGAGCGATGTCATTCTCCGTCGCCCACTCATAAAGCCTGCTCGTACTATCCCTGCTTTGGTCCAGGTCATGTGTCCATTCCCAGACAACGGATTTGGGCAGCTCCCCCTCTCGTCCCTGCTTGTTGCTTTTGGACTGCCTTTTTATCTGTTCGTCTGTGGGCGTGTAGAAGAGCATGGGCATCAAAGAGTAACGCCCTGACAGTTCAGAGACTGATGCAGTCCGATGCCTGATCCATTGGCGCGCCACAGCGATGGGCATGGCGCAATGGACCACCACCTCCACGAACTCAGTTGGAGAAGTGTGCCGGTGCCGAGTCAGGTAGCGCAGAAGCTGACGCTGGTCAGTCTTCTGTCGGTTGCCGTAGGCGTAGGACCCACGGGCAGCGCCTTCAATAGAAGCGTCACTGCCCATGTAGTCCCGCACGCCTATGAACCCGTGGTCTAGTACGGGAAAGTACAATCCAATAAGTTCTTCAACTGCTGAGACAGTTACCCTTTTTGTTTCCATCCTGCCTCCTAGAAGTGAAGTACCATCCAGCCCTGCTCACCCTCTATGCGAACCTTACTGCCCGCCTCGGGGATAAACTCCACAGGGCCCAGCTCTTCTATGATTTGCTCTTGAAGTTGTTCCGGACAGAAGTCAAAGCCCTCAGCTATCAACTTTGCACGGACAATGGTTAGAACGTTCGCTTTCGTAGCTTCGTCGTACTCAGGTTTCATTCGCCGTGGTCTTGCTCCAACAGAGAGATGATGCTCTCGTACCACTTGAGCTGAAGGACGGGCGTGCCGTCACCGCGTGCCTTCCCAGTGTCCAGCCAGCAGTACAACCCGTCTGCTTTGACCGTGGGGGTCCACACCAACTTTCCTGCATGGTCTCTACTGTCCACCTGATACCCCGAAGCCTTCAACAGAAGGTTGGCGTACCGACCACTAGACAGACCTAGGCGCTGGGCAATCTCGGTGGCAGTAATGTGCCGCTCTTGCACTTCGGCCTCGAGATGGGTGACTCCAAGAAGCTCCATGGGATCTATCCCCGTCAGAGTCTTGGTGGCTCTGTTGGCGGCCAGCTTGGCGTGGTTGCCCTTGAGGTCGAACTGGCCCGCCATCTTCAGACAGGCGTTGTAGGCAATCTGTGCCTTTTCGATTGGGTCTCTGGCAGGCATGAAGTACGAGCCCGTCTTTCGGAGCTCAGGTAGGACATCACCGAAGACCCAGTCCACGAACTGTTCTGCTTCAGGCTTGCGAGACTTGAAGATGAGCCTGTACAACCCCTGCTCGTTGATGAACGTCATGTTGGGGTTGCCAGGAATACCATCAGTAAAGCATATAGTATTCTTTTCTGTTGGTTTTAGCGCACTTACGGCTTGAGGAGTGTTGGCTATGCCCAAAATCGTGCACACGTCATGGGCGCACCACCAGATATCTCCTTTCTCGTCAACGTCGATGCGTACCTGGTTACTTTCGAAGTGTTTGATGATTTCCATTTGCTTCTCTCTGCTTCTAAGAGGCCCACAGCGTGGACCAGTTACTTGTAGTTACCTGAACAAAGGTTACGTCCGGAATCCAGACGTTATCCATGCTGCATGTGAGGCCGGATCCAGGTTTGAGGTACTGGTCCGTTTATGGTCCCTTGTTGTACAAGGCTCGTACCTCTTCATAGCTCAGCTCCTTGTTGTGCACCTGGGCGTCGAACTCGCCCACATAGTGGCTGCAAAGCACGGTACGCACCGAGTCCATAGCATTCTGTGCGCACACAAGCAGTGTCCAACGATGCGCCCTCCCCCGTGCTCTCTTCTTCCGCCTCTTTTCTTGGTATTCGACTCTCTTCCTTCGTTTATTCTCAAGCCTGTCCTTCTTCTTCATCTACCCCCCTCCTTCTCAACGTAGGTCAGAAGGTGACTCTGCTTCTTGAGCGGGCAGTCAGGGTCTACCCCAGTAGTAGTGTTGTGTTCCAGTTCTTCGTCCATGAGCTTGCAGGTGCTGGTGCCCCAGTCATATTCCACGTTCCTGAACGGACAGTGGACACAGCAATGGATGAGCAGCTGCTTGTACTTGGGCGCTGGTTTGAACGGTTCGGGCTCGGGGCACTCTTCTTCTGCCGCGTCTATGTTGCCCAAAACCAACTGCGCGAGCCGTTCTGCATCCCCGGGGTCAATGTAGTCATCCCCGTCCAGAATCTTTCTAGCCAGTTCAACTTGTTCTGGGGGCGGCTGTTTGGCAGAGACCTCACCTACTGAATTCAGAAGCTGCCAATCAACGAGTGCGAGCAGCGCCTTGTCTTCAAACTCTGCATCGTCTTTGATAGTCGAGTCGTAAGACAAGTCCCAATCAAGATCGTGCGCTACCTTGCCAAGGGCACTCGCTAGTTCTTCGAAGCGCTTGGCAAGCTTAGGGAAGCGTTCCTTGACAGCGGAGTCTCTAGCAACATCGTTCAAGAAGGACTCCATCTGATGCTGGCCGTAGTTCCAATGTCCTCCACTCACTGGTCACCTTCTTCCTCTTCTTCATTGGGTGTTCTTTTGTACACGTCATCCATGTTGAGTAGCATGAACGGTGTGTCCTCCACCTCTATGAACCCAGTGTTCTTGTAGAAGGACACAAGTCTCTTCTTTAGCTCTAGGCTTGGGTCATCTGCCCGTCCTATACGACCCTCCACCTTCTCTAGTGGTATTGGGCGCAAGAACACTCCACTACAGCCGTATGCCACCTTGCCCAAGAAGCTTATAAGGATGTCCTTCCCGGCTCCTTTGCTTCTGTGTTCTGGTTCTATATACATGGTCTCTATGTAGAACATGTTGATGTAGATGTCCCCAAGGTAAAGGTCCACCCAACCATCATCTAGGTTGTACGCAGCATGGGCAGCCCTGTGCAGTTCACCGGATACAGCATCCGCTGAGTCTATTACCCCTTCAACCCCACCGTGCTCTGCCATCAGTACGTACCCACCGAGGTGCCCCACAACTTCCTCTTCGTTGCCGCCTGCACTGCATGCGATAATGTCTGCTCCGAAGTAACGCGCCCACGGGGCTTCATGGCAGTCGTACAGGCTACTGCTAGTAGGTTGAAGTCTGTATTCATAGTATGTGTCTTTCATTGTTCCTCCAGTTCTATGTGCCCTTCTAGGAAGGCCTCTTCTATACCCATGACCGTGCAATGCCCACAATCCATGCATGGGTAATGACGAGCATCAGGCTCTATTTCGTAGTAACGGGTAATGTCGTCACAGACAGTGCAGTAGCCATCAAAGTTCTTTCTATGTTTGATGTACTGCTGTTCTGTCATCTTCATAGTGGCTGCCTCAACGGTTCAGAATTGCTGAGTCGGCCGCCTTCGCCGCCAGTAGCTCTTTGGTACCCCATATCGGCGCTTGAGCCGTACGCAGTTTGGCGTTTTGGGAAAGTAGCCACCGCCAGGTTGCCCCACCCCTACGCATGAACTGTTCTTTCTGTTTCCTGGAAAGCCTCTTCACCCTCTTTTCGAGCTTCAACGCTTCCGACTTGTCAGTGCAGGCGACTTCGAAAACAAGTAGAACGTACGGCCATCGATTGGCGGTGTACCTGCCACCCTTACGTAGCTGGTGTTGAAGAACGCACTGGCTGACATCAGTGGCAATGCCGGTGTAGTAGTATCCCTGCTTCCCACAGGACAGGATGTAGAGATGCCAAGTCATTGCCTGAATGGCTTATCGCTGACGACGTCAGCGTAGAACTGTTCTGCCCTCTGTCCGTTCGTTAGACGGAAGTCTTCAAGGGGTGCCAGAGCATTCTCTAGGTCGCCGACCATCTGTAGTAGATCGGCGTGGATACTCCGTCCTCTGTGGTCTAGAGTCTCTGCAACGAACTCTCTGACCCACGCTACTAACCCGTTTGCCTCTTCTTGTATCTCTCTGTATCTGGTGTGTCCGTCTCTCATTACTCCTTCTCCTGAGTCTTGCCTTCTGTTGATTTAGCTTTCTGCCTCTGAAGATGACGTACCCTGCTTCTAACCAGCGCATCTGCTGAACAGGGTCTGCACCACTTCTTCCCAGCCTTTATAAGCGCACCACATCCTTGGCACGGATGTAGAGGTTTTCTATCTGTGCTCATTGAGTCTCTCCTCGTTTAGTATGGTGTATATCTTTCTTAGCGATTCCAGTGTGTAGTCCCCAAAGTTGACACTGTGAGTTAGGAGACGAGCAATCTTTCTTCTCTCTAGCTCTTCTTCTATATCTCGAGTTATTGGCGACAGTGCCTTCAATGAAGAGCCACACCTACCGGCTCCACACTCTGTACCGTTAGTTCTTCTATACCTGTGGTCATCAAGTACTATCTGTGTCTTTGTGAGGCGCTGCACCTTAGCTATCTTGACCACATTCATAAGCTGGGGAGAGTGCTTGAGTCTTGTGACTACTGCGACGTCATCCCCTACTTGCAGCGCCTCTAACCACTGCTCATCCATCGTTCTCCTCCTAAAACCTAGACGGACTACAGTAAAAGGCAGGCGCCACCCGAAGTGACAGCCTGCCCTTTACCAAGACACAGATTGAAGTCGTACTACTCTTCTTCTTTTACATCTTCGCTATCCAGCTCATCGTCGTCGTACCCTTCATCCATCTCAGCTATTTCCTTCTCGGCACCTTCTTCATCCGCTACATCCTCAAGGTAATCTAGAGCATCATCCTCTAAGTCGTCCTCCTCAATAAAGGCGGTCAGAAGTTTCAGAACCTTCGCATCTGTCCACCCTTGTTGCACCTGCAACTCCCTATAGAAGCTCATCAGTCCCTCTCTCAAGATAGAATGTTTGTGGTACCGTAAGTGACCCTACTTACTAGTAGTTTCGTTCCCCATTACCTAACTACGCCTTCTTGCCACCATGTCTGAAGGATCTGGTGGCGTTGTACGCCATCTTGCGTTCTATGGCAGATTGGATGGGTACGTTCATCTGCATCGCTACATCAAATGTACGTATGACTATGTCCGCCAGTTCTTCTTCTGCACAAGTCAGTGGTTCGATGCCAAGAGCTCGCATCTTCTCAGCCTTGTCACAGGGTTGGTGTAGTTGGTCTAGTCTGTAGGCAGTCCAGAACTCTGAAACTTCTTCATGTATGTTGGCCACCCAAGCAGAAGTATGGTTGTTCACTCCTTCATCATGAAAGCCTTTATCTTCTGCGTGCTGCCAACACTTCCTTGCGCAACTTAGAATGTCCATCGCTTACCTTGAACCTCCTACACGTAAACATGTTCCAATGCACCATCCCTGTAAACCCACAACGTGCACATGGAGCTCTCCAGTATTCAGGTCTGTGCACACCTCTGATGTACGCCCAGACGAAAGCAATTGGGCCAAGAGGCCTACTGTGTTTATGCACCATCACCATCTCCCCACATACGAGCCAAGTAGCGCGGCAATTTCTCGGTGGTGCGCCAGTACAAGTAACACCAAATGCAGACCGCAATGAGGCGCAAGAGCTTTTCCTCAAACTTGCGGTTCTCTTCTGGGCGCCCAGAGAACTGAGTCAGGTCTAACGTACGGTAGACGATGAGCCCCATCCATGATGGAGGGGCAGAGTATAAGGCTTGGAGCATCTTTTCGTAGTCTTCCCGAGTCCAGAAGCTATTGGTGCCCCACTTCATCAATCTCTGGTCATCAGCACGCTTGAGCTGCTCTTCCGCTATGTAGACAGCAATGTCATCGGCTAGGTCGGCGACGTCTTTAGACAAGGTCATAATGTGCCCTTCTGTCTAGCAGCTCACCGACCTCTGCCACCAGCAACATGTCAGCATACCGAAGACATACACGGTGTTTTGCGTACTCAGTACGGACCCAGTACCCGTTCTTGTCTTTGTACAACGTAGAGTCTATAAGCTCCCCGGCACGTGTCTCTAGTGCAAGCTTGGCTTGATCTTTAAGCAGACCCTGCAAGACCTCGTTGTAAGTACCCTCAGTACAAGAGATGGGGTAACCATCTTGCATGATAACAAACATGGCCCCCTCATGTAGTATGACTATTCAGAAGATAGTCTAGCTCTTGTACACGAACTTGAAGTCTACAAAGCTCTTCGTACTTGTCCGTGGCCTTCTGCTGTAGTTGAGCTATATGCTCACCCAGAAGCTCATTGGCTACAACAAGCTCCTGTAACTCGTCTCTGTGCTTAGACATAGCAACCTCCTTGTGAGGCTGTTATCCCCGAATACAGTTACCTTGTTGCAAGCTTCTTCATCAGCTCAACGGTACGTGCTGCTCTATCAAATGCCTGGCGAAGAGAGCTCAGATGAACCCTACGCCGCACATGAACTGTGGTGATACTCAGTACAGGGGGCTTGGAGCGCTTGGGCTTAGAGGGGGCTCTACGCGGAGGGACATCAACAGACTCCATGTGCATTTCTGAGCACCAGGCATCAATCTCAGATATGAGGTTGTGCGTCTCAGCTGCTTTCTTGCTAGGGGTCTTGTTGTTGCGTCTGTAGGTAGGGGGTCGGCCAGTAGACAGAATGTCTTTGACGGTCAGCCTTCGAATGTAAGCACGGACAACATCTGGATCCAAGTTGAAGACATCACAGATGCTGACGAACGCAGTGAGCTCCATCTTGTTGATGGCCCTATTGGAGTACAGAGCCGTACCTGGCTCTTCTACGAATATCCAGAAGTAGGCTTCTTCAGCGCTCTGCTTTTGGGAGGCCTTGCTGCTAGTGCGGTACAGCACCCAATCAGCCGCGGCCCGGCGCATGACCTCCAGCAGCAGGGCTTTGCAGCCCGCTGACTCAAAGGTCATGAGAGAGGAGACGTCGTCCTGGGTTAGAGGACGCGGATTTGGATCCCATCCGTCAGGGGCGGGTCCGGTATCCTCACTATCGACGAGTCGGAGCGGGTCGCTCTGAGCGTCGTGGTCCCTCTTGCGTTTCCGTAGAGCGTTAGTTTGTCCCATTCAACTGTCAGTGAGGCGATAGTATCATCTGATACGGTCCATGTTACATCTTCTCGTCCGGTGCCTTCGATGAGTTCGTCCGTGGTCGTGTAGACCTGAGGGGTGATCTCGATGGTCTGCCCCCGACGCACCTCATAGGACCCAGCATCGAGGCTGACACTACCCACCGTCTTGAACAGAAGGTTGGGGAAGTTGCAGGAGGGGGCGTCAGGTACCGCAATCTCCCGCTCCATGTCCTCGTACCCCTCGATGATGACGTCGTAGAGGCCGCACCTGATAAGGGGCATGCAGACGTAGCCATTCTTGTCGGTAACAAAGTGGGAGCGTTCAGTCAGCACCCCCGTGTTATCCACGAGCAGGGGGCTGAACTTGTTGATGACGTAGATGTCCACCCCTCGAGCGGGTGTGAGGCTCGGGGTCCTAAAGTGGCCCGAGCACATGCAGATACGGGGGTCGGTAGAAGCGACCACCTCTACCGGGTGCGCGTTGATGGTAAAGGTGTTGGGCAGGGTCTCGGAGACATCCATGATGATTGGGTTCTGGATGCCCACCTGAAACTTGTAGGCTCGGACCTGGTAGACCCTTGGAGCGTACAGCAGGAAGGATGCCAGGCCATCAGCGTTGCTGTTGACCTGCCCGTAGACCTTCTTACCCTCCTCATCGAAGACCTTGACCAGGACCCCCTCAACGTATTGCCCAGGGTTCGTGAGGTCTGCGACGTACACGTCAACAGGAACGTAACCAGCCATGTCATACACCCGTGAGGTTGCGGGCAGCGATCTGTACTTCGGGCACACGTACCACGAAAGCGTCATCGGAGCCCACGGACGCGTCGAAGAGGTTGAAGCTATCAACGTCCGGAACAGTGATCCGCCGAGCCAAGGCCGTACCGGCAACAGCTACATCTATCTCGGCCCCTTTGAGCAAAAGCGTGGAGACGTACCCCTCGCTGTCGCTGGTCAAGGTCTCATCTCCACCCACCAAAAGCAGCCCTTCGATGATGGTGTTGACGTAGGGACAGTTGAGCAGAACGGTTCGACCAGCCACCGGACGTCCGGTCATGTCCACCAAACGACAGTACCCCCTGGCGAGCTGACTGGGGGAGGCCAGTCGGGTCTTGTTGCGCTGAAAGGGATGGGAGAATTCGCTCACCGCATCGGTGGACGAGTTGTAAAGCCGGGTCTTGTAGAACCAGCCCTCCTGTCCCCAGATATCCCTGAACTCGTACGCCCTGGCTCCCGTCAGACGGATGCGCGCATCGGTGCCGTAGGCTAGGTTCTCGGGATATTCGGTAGCGAGGCCGATGATGGGAGCTGCATCTCCACCAATGCACTGAAGCCTGGCTGCATTGCCTGGCTGGTTGGTGGTCAGTGTGAGCTCGGTGCCGTCAACCGAGCTGTACAGTAGGCCCGCTGCTGCCTGTACGATTTGGGATCCCACGTCCGAGGTGGACAGTGGGTTGGCCCCCGCAAACACAACCTCAATGTGCGTGCTACCCACAAGCAGCTCTAGAGCATTGTCGACGAGGGTGTTGTTCCCAACTGTGGCTACTAGCTGAGCTCCCCGCCACATAGGGCCGGTAAGCTCAGTGTAGACGCCCCCCTGTCCAGTTTCAGAACGCCAGACCTGCATCTGGTCATATCCGTCGGCCTCTTCGGGTTCTACCCACACCTTGATGAACAGAGAGCGTGTATCTTCGAAGGCTGCGTAGTGGGGCTGTGTCATGTTTTTCTAGCTAGCCAAGAAGTCAGAGATGGCCGAGACGACCAGTTCGGAGGTTCGCTTGACCGAAGCCTGAGCGAGCCTTTCCGAACCAGTACGTCCCTTGAGCAAAGCCTTGTTGATAGCAACGCGTGCTTCTAACTGCTCGATCCGTTTGTCCGCCCACTCTTCAGTGGCGGTTTTGAGCTCTTCAAGACGAGCTTGACGCTCTATCGACTTGGCGGACATGCGCGAAGGATAGCACAGCTACAGTATGTGCGGGTTGTCCAGGTAGGCGTGGGCAAGGTTTTCCTTACGCATCGGCGGTACTGGGGCATCTGGGTATTCACGTCTGTACTTTGAGATCTTGTACCGAACTACAATAGCATCTACCTCATCCGCAATACGCTGCTGACGATGTAGGATGACAGCCTTCATTCGATAGTGCCACTTTTCCTGAAAGTCCCACCACCCATCCAACCTCCTAAGCACCTCTCTCATACTAGTGCGGCCGCTCTTCTTATTGCCTAATGCCCGCAGCCAGCGACGGGTCTCCGGGTCCCCAATGTACCGACTCATAAGCTTCTGCTCACGCCAATCTAAGTCGTCTGGATCTCTAAGAAAGGCAGCTACACCCCAGCATCCAGTAGCCCCTGACCAACTACTGTGCTTGAGCTCGTACTCTGCAACCATGCCCCCAACAGACAAAAGGCCGTGTCCTGCAAAGAACACGGCCCCTGATGGGTGCACTAGTATTTCGTGTCTCTTTCTTCTTCTTGTATTTCCACAGTCGCAGAACATAGAGTAGGTCTTGCAGACCTGCTTTAGCCGTTCTACCTTCTCTTTGTACTCCTTCTCCGCAGCTTTATGTGCTTGTACTTCTTGTTTGGTCCTTTTTCTTTTCTCAGTAGTCCCAGCTGTATCGTACGGATTCATCATAAAACCAAGTCCCGACACACGGAGTAATGAACTCGTCAGATGTATAAAAGGTCTCTTCTTCTGTAATGCGCCCACGACGAAGCATTGCGTCTAGCGCGGCCCCGTACTTTCTTTCTATCCTGTACTGGTTCCTGGCTAGTGTTAGGGTCATGCGGTAACGCATGGCTGGTGTAGAGTGTGACATAGGAACCATCTCTCGTGCTCTGCACGCATTAGCGATTATCGCTCTCCGGTGTCTTACACCGTTTAGCGTATTGACAAATGACCTGGCCCCTTTACTCAACCACTCTACATCTCTTGTATCAACAGAAAGATTAATAGGACCTACCTTATTCTGAAACGTGTTGTAGATGGTCTTATCCGGGTAGCACAGTCTGAGTGCAGCCCAGTAGACGCCTTTGGGGTCTTTCATCAGAAGGGCTTCTTGTGCCAGCTCTTTCAAAGAAGAGTTGTACCCCTGGACTTGGATACTGCCTTTATACAAGTGTATCCAGACGTACTTGTTTTGCTTGTCTTCATTATCTATGTGCTCCTCACATGCAGGTATTCTGAACCTCTTGTCCGGCTTGCACACGTATGACTTCTTGCGGGAGGCGCGTCTGCGCTCCCTACGTCGTTCACTGGCCATAGGCCCTCCTAAAGGTGTTCTTTGTACTTCGCGCCTATAGAAGACTTGATGCGCGATATCTGTGACGGGCTGGTACCAAGCTGCTTGGCTAGAGCACCAGTGGATGTGACTTTGGGCATGCCGCCGAATCCGTAGATGTGGTCGAAGACCTTCTGCTCTTTGCTATTGAGCGTCTCTCTAAGAAGAGGAAGGATCTCCTGCTCTCGGATTGCGGACTGCGGTTCTGGGTCCGACTCCCATGCTGAAGAAGGGATGTCTGCCCGCATAGACTTGATGATGGTTCCTACCCTGCGGGTGGGCAGTCCTATCTTCTGACCGATCTCTTTGTTGGTGGGCTTGCGCCCGAACTGTTCGGTCAGCTCATCTTGTGCCTTCTGAATAGAACCAATGTGCTGTACTGCCCCTTCTGGGATGTACGCCATGTTCTGGTTCTTGATGACGTAGCGCTTAGCCTTCTGCAGCCTGATGTTGGCGTGCGTGTTGAGAGAAGCGCCCTTGTCCGGCTTGTAACTGTGGATAGCTTTTATGAGCTGCTTGTTGAGCTCAGCCTCAAAGGCGCTCTTTGGTATGAGCGGAGGCTTCCAGTCTCTGGTCTTTGCCCCAACCAGGCCGTTGAATTGTTCGAGTAGAGGCTCTATGTCCTCCGACTTACGACCGCCCTGGTCCCACTGCTGCCATAGCTGCTGCGTCTGTTCACGCTGCTTGGCGTACCTGTTCTTCTTGGCGTCGAGAAACCGGTCCATGGGGTTGGGGGTCAGCTGGCCAGGTCTTGTCATGGCTCTTATCCCACATTACTCAGAGCTTTACTATGTGCGCGACCTTCTCTACTAAGGTCTGCTTGCGCATGGCGTAGCGCTTAGACTTGGTGTCGAAGTACTTGTCGAGCTTCTTCTTGTCGTTGTGGGCAATGCCTTCTTTGTTGGCGAAGAGCTGGTAGAGGCCCTTCGTACTCTCCTTGGCACCTTCTGATGTAGCTGACGGGTACTCTATGGACTTTGTGTCCCCAGCCGCGAGCTTCATCATGTACTGCTTTACTTCTTCAACTGTAGCCATAGCGTCCTCAATAGCTGGTTGGAGCACCCATGAACTTCTTCTTGGGTATCGGCATCCGCCTGTAGGGAGGGATGTAGCTCGTCATCTTGAACCGACCCATTGATAGAGGGCCAGAGAACTGTGACTTCTGAAAGGCCCTTTTGATAATAGCAGGGCTCTTCTTGAAGGGGGGCATGTGACTACGCTCTGGATGGCGCTTTGGCCCCTCAATGGGGGTGCTGAACGAGGATGCGGTAAAGCCCACCTTTTCAAGGATGAGGTTCAGCTCGTCCGCGAACGCGTCTAGCATGGTCTGGTTCATTTCTTCTTCTTCGTCTCTTCCAAGAGCGCGGCTAGCCGCTGCTCTGCGTCTCTCCTAAACTCTTTGTCTCTTTCTAGAACCCCCTCCATGTAATCCTGGAAGATTTGCTCATGGGTCCGCGCCTTTGCTCGAGTGGCTTGAACCCTGGGGTCGTTCACTGCAGCTTGCTGCGCTTGTTCAGCAACATCTGCAAGAGACTGTCTCTTGTCTAGGTGGGCATCAATCTTCTGATTGATGTTCCTGCCCATCTCTCGGTCTCTTTCTATGAGCTCTTGAAGTGACGGCGCGGGTTCCTCCCCTACTGCTTCTCCTACCGTATCGATTACCTTGGGAGGCTCCACCTTGCCCCCCGAAGGCATGGGACCAATCGGCCCGCGAGTAGAAGAGGCGGATAGAGGGGATCTGGGGTCCAGCCTATCAACTGCGGTGCGCACACGACCCATCGCAGCATCTATATCACGCGTCTTCTGCTCATCAACTGGGTCTGGACCTAGCTCATCAACTGGGAAGGGCGAGTCTATTATGCGCCGTGCCCTCTCCCTTACTTCGGGGGGCAGTGGTGCATCGGGGTCATCTATTATCTTTCGTACGTCTGCCTGTATCTTATCCAGACGGCGTGCATGGTCGTCAGCGACCCCCATAAACCCGTCAATGTCTTCTACCGGCTCCACACCCATGTGCCGAGCAAACCCCTCACTGTCTCCTGAATCCACCAAGTCGTGGGCCTTCTGATACCACTCTGACCCCCGACCCTTCGGGGAAGGGCCTGCACTTGCGGCATCTGCGACATCCTCTACCGCTGGTGCTACCTGCGGCTTGTCTTTGAGAGCACGCGCAATCCCTCGACCTGCAGCTTCGATTCCTGCCCCACCCAGAGCACCAAGACCCGCACCGGCAGCGCCGTACCCAAGCATCTTCTTGACCGATGCATCCTCACCAGGCTCACGATCTAGGTACCCAGCACCGGCGCCAGTTCCTGCACCAAGCACCCCACCAGCTAGTGCCCCTCCAACCCCTACAGGGAGAGCTATCTTGCTGAGCTCATCTACGAAGGCCGAGGTTTTGACTTGCAGACCGGTGGACCCAAAGTTGCGCTGAACATTGGCAGACTGCGCTTGTCTAGCGGCGAGGGTAGGGTCCACGCTAGGTGCCTGCGCCGCAAACCGGCGCTGGTTGAAAGGGGACTGCATCCCTTTGGCCATCACTGCCCCAGTTGACCCCCCAGAAGACGGGTTGCCGAAGACCTTCTTGATGCCCTGCACCCCCTTGCTTAGCCAGTTAGCCTTCTTTTCAAAGTCTGCGAGCATGTTCACAACAGCCTCACTGAGCTTGGGGGTCTCGAGGTCCCCTGGGTTGGGGGTCTTGGTGTACTGCTTCTTGGGCTTGTCAAACTTGGCCTTCGCCTCTTGCTTGCCCTCTTCGGTCCCAAAGTCTTTGGGGACCTTGCCGGCGGCGTAGGCCTGTTGGGTCGCGATGGCAAAGGCCTGCGACTTGTCCATCTCCGGGTTCTTGGCCAGAAGATGTTTGGCCCTGTCATGAGTCCAGGCCGGCATGGCTAAGCAGCAACCCGACCGCCAGCCGGAATAGCCATACCCTTAGGAACAGGCATCCGGCCAATGATCTGCTTTTGCCTGTACTGAGCCATCTGCTGCGCAGAGGGTGTAGGCGTCCTACCAGGGGCACTACCAGGCATCCGAGCTCCGGACTGCTGAGCCTTGTACCGAGAGATGTCCGCTGGAGATGGGGTGGGGGACCTCAAGTTCCTAACGTTCTGCCCAGGCCTGCTGGTTGGAGGGGGCAGCATTCCAGTGAACTTCTTCTGAGGAACGGTGAGGGGCTGCTCCTTCATCATCGAGCCCCGCATCAAACGAGACAGGTTGGGGTCTGCGCCTCCAGCCACACCTCGAGCCATACCCTTGCCTGCGCCTGATATAGCCGCACGGGCTTTGCCCGCTATACCAGACACCGCGCCCATGGCCTTGCTGGCTGCTTGTCCAAGGAACGCCTCTTTGAGTAGAGCTTGGCTCTCAGGACTGGAAGCGAGCTTTGCCAGTTCCAGGTCCCCAGTGTTGTGAGCAATCTTCTGCAGCTCATCGAGAAAGGCCTCGAACTGGTAGGAGGCTAACTTCTCCTGCAAGAACGACTCATTGGATGCCTGCTTTTGCAGGAAGTACTCTTTAGCTTTCATAGTCATTCATCCATCTCCGGAAAGCGCTCTTTGAGGTTCTTCAAGAGCTTGGCGTCCCTAATCTTTCTTCGGCTCAGTCCGCGCTTCAGTCTACCAGTGGGGGTGAGATAAGCGGACTCGTTACCTTCCAAGAAGGACCTGAGCTTCGAGGTCTCTTGCCACTTGTCGTACTCACCTCGCACCAAAGGCAGAGCACCTGAGAATAGGGCGCCGCCTGCCGCCTCAGACGCCAACTGTCTTGCTGGATGGGCGGGAGAGGTGGCACTTCTAGAGAAGGGGTTGATGCCGGGTCCCCGCACCATACGCTGGATACCTCCTATGACTGGACCAGAGCCAGCACCCAGAGCAGTGTACGCCCCTATCTGTTTGAGCGTGGGCGCCTCTTCGAGCTCTTCTAGTCGAGCAAGAGACTCTCTAGCTTCTTGAGCTGTGAGCGCCCCAAGCTTGTGCAGCTCATCTACAAAGGCCGCCTGCACACCTTTAGGAAAGACAGCCCCTGCTGACTTCTCATTGTTGGAGAACGCATCTGCCCCCAAGTCAGAAGCGATAGAGGGACCAGTGTTGAGCATGGTGTCATCCCTCCCGTCATCTGGCTTTTCTCCCATAGCCTCCTCATCAGCTGTGGGTATTGGAGCAGGTCGCACAGGGACGCGCTTGTCCTTCAAGGGCTCTTTGGACTCGTAGTCAACATCCCCCACGTCCTGATCTAGATACAAGGGCTGGGTGTCCCCATAGGCTGCGGTCTTGTAGATAGGACGGGCTTCGTCTTTGATGAGCTTAGAAGCCGCCTGGTGTACCTTGACCCTTTGCTCTTCGGGCAGCTTGAGGAACTTGGAGAGGGGCACCTTTATATCACCAGAGCCTAGAACGTCCTCTACTGCCCGTGCGTACCGGTTAGCATCCGCACTAAGGTGGCCGACACCGG
>Ga0272440_1001821_pt1 | contig 17098 bp, 14 predicted proteins | sample SSMMMBAug17_FD_192440 | JGI IMG/M metagenome (GOLD analysis project Ga0272440, IMG submission 192440) | Marine sediment archaeal communities from Little Sippewissett salt marsh, Falmouth, MA, United States - SSM-MMB-Aug17 | ecosystem: Environmental > Aquatic > Marine > Wetlands > Sediment ... | reverse complement strand
GCAAGTAGATGCACTACAGCCCCGATACCTACAGCAAGTAAAAACGACGGTAAAATTTGTGTCGGTATGCTAATAGGAACACCAAAAAGTGCCATAACTGAGATTGTACTCAGTAGTGAGAGTATGACGATGAAAAGTGGCAGTAACACAGCACTAATACGACGGAAGAGTACAAATAAAAAGATCATAATCATCAGTAAAACAAGTTTTATGAACTTTTGCATATCTTTTTGCACAGAGAGTTTGTTGTAGTCATTTACTGCTAATGAACCTGCAATATAGACACGAAACTCTGGGGAGTTAAACTCCTTTGCTATAGCATCAGCACTGCGTACCATTTCACTTTTTGAAGGGTCACTTAAAAACTCTGCACTCCCTTGAGACTCATCACTAAAACCAGCAAGTGCATCAAGATCTTCGTTACTTTCATAGGCTGAAGGTTCTAAAATAATGGTTGTAAGCGTCATGTTTTCATCTATGAGCATATTTTTATAAAGAGGATTTACCTCTACACGTGCTTTTACTGCCTCAAGATTATTAAGCTTTATTTCATAGTCTTCAAAAAGATCTTCAACTATGAGTGTCTCTTTTTGACCTCGGGTATTACGCGCACTTATAAGCGATGTAATGTCGTTTAGATGAGGTACTTCACTCTTGAGCTTATCGTGAAGTGTTTTGAGCTTTTCAATGTTCTCTTTGGCAAAAATATTGCTGTTTTCTACCACTACAAGTATCTTTTCATCTTGACCAAATTGTTCTTTAAAGGCTTCATACGCTACCAAAGCAGGGTCACTTTTATGTAAAAATCCCTCTGTTGAGGTGTCGATAGTTATTTTGGAAATATTACTTATGAGTGCTATTGAGAGTAGTAGCATTATAAGGACAATTTTTTTAGGGTGAGTGCTAATAGTGTGCCCCATCTGTTCTAGACGAGCTTCACTTCGTGTTCTCCAGTTCATGGATATACTCCTAGTTATAATGCTCAAATAGTAGCTTTGCAATATTAGGGCAACGTTAATAAGAAGTTTGAGTATCATTACGTAACTATTTTGAACTCTTAAAAAAAAGGTTTATTTTTATGGAAAAAGAGACTATTGCTCTGTTTGCTCAAATTCTTATAGCTTCAACTATTATTCCTTACGTAATAAGTATTTTTCGCCAAACAGTAAAGCCAAATAGAGTCTCATGGTTTATCTGGAGTGTTGTTGGTTTTGCTTTTTGGCTTGTTACTCCAGATGATGCTGATGAGATTACAAAGACACTCACTTTTTTCTTTATGTTTAACCCAACAGTTATCTTCGTCTTAACCCTCTTTAAGGGAGAGAATAGCTCTGTAGATGCTTTAGAGAAGTTCTCTTTAGCTATAGGAGTCCTTGCTATAGTTGTCTGGTACTTTACAAAAGAGAGTGCGGGTGTTTTACCTATAAGCATTGCTATACTTGCAGACTTGTGCGCACTTCTACCAACCATTCGTTTTGTCTACTCTGCACCCCAAGACGAGAGACCGTTTGCTTGGATTCTCTATTTTGTAGGCTTTAGTGTCGCCCTTTTTGGCATTGAGAACTACACTCTAGTAAATCTCATCTTGCCGGTTTATATGATAGGCGGCTCGTTTTCAGTTGTTTACCCGCTTGTTGCATACCGCTTACGTAAGAGAGTAGCTCTTAGAGAGTGGATAATTTAGCTATAGTTGTAGCGTCTAATTGTAAGGAGTTTATATGTCAAAGCATAAAGTAGAGAAATCGCATCAACACTATGTGCAACTTTTTGTTGTGCTCTTTGGCTTAGCACTCTGGTTTGCTCCTACTCCTGAGGGTTTGCAGACCCAGGCGTGGCATCTTTTTACTATTTTTATCAGTGCTATTGTTATGGTTATAAGTGGTGCTTTAGCTATTTTACCCGCTTCCATATTTGCGCTTGGAGTTACCGTTTTAACAAAAACACTCGAACCACATGAAGCCTACAGTGGTTTTTCACAAGGGTTTATTCTTCTTATTATTGTCGCTTTTTTAATTGCACGTGGAGTGATAAAGTCAGGTCTTGGAAAACGCATCGCATTTTTAATCATTAAAAAATTTGGCAAATCAACACTAGGCCTTGCCTACTCAGTTATCGCCGCAGATATACTTATATCTCCTGCATTTCCTAGCAATACAGCACGCTCAGGCGTACTTTTCTCTTTAGTGAATGCACTTGCTGCAGATAGTGGTTCAAAGGTGGCTGATGGCACTCGAAAAAAACTTGGAGCCTATTTGATGATGGCCTCAATGGCGGGTCTGACACTCTCTTCAACACTCTGGCTTACGGCTATGGCGGCAAATCCGGCTGGTGCCAGTATGGCGGAGGGTTTTGGGGTGGTTATTAACTATGGTACATGGGTTTTAGGAGCTTGTATTCCTGTGCTTGTGCTCTTTTTTTTAATTCCTTACGTAATATATAAAATATATCCACCAGAAGTAAAAGAGACTCCAGATGCTCCGCTCATAGCAGAGGCGGCCTTGCAAAAAATGGGAAAAGTGCATAAAAACGAGTGGATTATGGGGGCAGTTTTTATCATCATGGTTGTTTTATGGGTGATGTCAGGCTTATGGGGACTAGACAAGACTGCTGTTGCTTTTTTGGGACTTGGTATTTTGATGCTTACAAACATTTTTACTTTAGAAGATATGCGAGAGGAGGGGAATGCTCTAGCAACACTCGTCTGGTTTGCCATTTTATTCTCAATGAGTCTCTATTTGAACAAACTTGGCTTTATGTCGTGGCTGGGTGAACATATATCTACTTTTGTTGGCGGATATAGCTGGGGAGTTGTCTACGCACTTCTTGTTGTCGCGTATGTCCTTATTCACTACTTTTTTGTTTCACAGACAGCACATATGCTTGCACTCTTTGGTGTCTTTTTAGAGGTTGGCTTACAAGCTGGAGTACCTGGCGTTTTAATGGCACTGATGCTGCTTTATGCAACAAACTTTAATGCCATGATAACCCCGCAAGGCTCTTCTGCAAATGTCATATACATAGGGAGTGGATACATTGAAGCAGGTGAGATTTACAGAGTAGGTGGCATTGTAACACTTGTGAATTTGGTAGTGTTTTTAACCATTGGAACGGGGTGGATTTTACTTGTTACGCAAGTTTGATTTTAGACAAGATTCTTTTAGTAGTGCTATAATTTTAAAATTTTTTGGGAGAAGAGAAGTATATGACAAAGGCCGAACAAGAGATAAAAAAGTTTGAGAATGGTAACTGTGAAGAGAATAGAGTGTTTTATCAGGCAATGGAAGAGGTTATCTACTCCATAGCACCTTTGCTTGAGTCTGAAGAGAAGTATACACGTCATGCGATTTTAGAGAGACTTGTTGTTCCCGATAGAATTATCAAGTTTAAAGTAACCTGGCTTGATGATAACAACAATATACAGGTAAATACAGGCTTTCGCGTACAGTTTAACAATGCTTTAGGTCCTTACAAAGGTGGGTTGCGTTTTCATCCAAGTGTCAATGAGGGTATTTTAAAGTTTCTTGGATTTGAGCAGATACTCAAAAATGCACTCACTGGTTTGCCTATAGGGGGCGCAAAAGGTGGTAGTGATTTTGACCCTAAGGGCAAGTCTGATTTTGAGATTATGAAGTTTTGTTCGGCATTTATGAAAGAGTTACATAAACATATAGGGGCGCGCATTGATGTTCCTGCTGGAGATATTGGTGTGGGAGCTAGAGAGATAGGCTATCTCTACGGTGAGTACAAAAAACTTACACTCTCATATGAGGGGGTGCTCACAGGCAAACCTTTTATGTTTGGTGGTTCACTCATGCGTCCTGAAGCAACAGGGTATGGGGCAGTTTATTTTACAGAAGCACTCTTAGAGATGGAGGGTAAAGAGCCACTTAGTGGTAAAATTTGTACTGTTAGCGGTGCTGGAAATGTTGCACTACATGCTATAGAAAAACTCCAACAACTTGGGGCAATTCCTGTAACATGTACTGACTCTAGAGGGACTATATATGATCCTAGGGGAGTTGACTTGGCACTGTTAAAAGAGATAAAACTTGAGCGCCGTGCTTCACTCGAAGAGTACATTAAAACTCATGCTGATGCAAAGTATATTCCAGTAAGTGAGTACCCTGAAGGTGGTCATGCTGTATGGGATATACCATGTTATGCAGCCTTTCCATGTGCAACACAAAACGAGCTCACAGATGTAGACGCCAAAAATCTCATAGTTAATGGTGTTGTAAGTGTTACAGAGGGGGCAAATATGCCTTCAACACCAAAAGCTATTAATGACTTTTTATCGCATAAGATCTGTTTTGCACCTGCAAAAGCAGCCAATGCTGGAGGTGTTGCTGTGAGTGAGTTTGAGATGGCACAAAATGCTTCTATGAGTAAGTGGAGTTTTGAAAAAGTTGATGAGAAGCTGAAGATGACTATGCAGCAAATAGCAAAACGAGTGGCACTTACAGCAAAAGACTATGGGGTAGAAGGTAACTACGTGGATGGTGCAAATATTGCTGGATTTAAACGAGTTGCCGATGCTATGATAGCTGAAGGTATATAGGAGAGAAAATTATGAGGTTTTTATCGCTCTTTGTAGTACTCTTTTTTGCTACATTTATTGATGCTTCTGTAAAGTTTCCAGAGTTTATTGCTAAGCAGATGGCAATTATTGAACGTATTAATGAAGTAAACCAGACACAAGAGCAGATAGAGAGCCTTTTAGAAGAGCAGCATGAACTCTATGAGAAGACTTTAGTACAGATTATGTCTAACCAAAGAGCATTTGTGAAAGGTTTAGATCTTTATGAGAATGAAGTCTATGCATTAAAAAAAATAATGAGTGCTAACAAACGTGCTGGAAATGAGTATGCACTTTTACGTGATGAGGTGGCAGTTAAAATTTATACCATGTTACGTAACCAAAACATTATGATTAAAAATCTGCTTGTTGCACTTGAGTCACCTACACTTCATGAGTATCAAGAGGCACTCCATAAAGAGGTCTCACACTACATGCAAAAGCTTCAAGAGCTTCAAGATAAAGATTATTATGCATACTTAGAGATACAGAGTGATTCAGCAGTTGTTAGTGAGCTTAAAAAAAATATTCAAAACTATTATGATCTCTATGAGTTTAGCGGAGATTTAGTGACGTATCTTTATAAGTTTGAAAAAAAGATGTATAGCCTTGATAAGTATTCACGTTACAAGCTTATCTCCTTTGTCATTTTTTTAAACGATTTAGCACTTACACAGCAGATAGATAGCTTTTTATATGATTATGGGCTCAGTGTTATGAAGCTTATCATTATGTTTTTGCTGAGTTTACTCATTTATGCTTTTAGAAAACTACTCTTTTATGCAATAGAGCGTTTTGTTGTTGAGGTCTCATGGCTTAAGCGCTACACTCCAGTTATTTTAGACTCTCTTAAAAAACCCATTGAGGCACTTATTGTACTCATAAATCTTAATATGATTCTCTTTGTGTACAATAGCTACAGTACAGATGAAAAAGTATCTATGCTCTTTAATATTTTCTATACACTTGTAGTAACCTTTATTTTTTACAAAGCACTCAACAGCATTGCGCAAGTGAAGCTGTGTGATGTAGAAGAAACTCAAGAGAAGATGAAAAATGATCTCATAAATGTGGGTATAAAAGTTGTGAACTTTCTCATATTTATTGTGGGACTTTTGGTAGTTCTCTATTTTGCAGGAGTCAATTTAACAGCAGTGCTTTCAGGTCTTGGAATAGGTGGATTTGCAGTTGCATTTGCGGCAAAAGACACCATTTCAAACTTTTTTGGAACACTCTCAATCTTAATAAGCGATGTCTTTTCTCAGGGTGATTGGGTTGAAGTTAATGGCAAAGAGGGTGTGATAGTTGAAATAGGTCTGCGTGTTACAACACTTAGAACCTTTGACAATGCTCTCATAGCTATTCCAAATGGTACATTTGCCAATGCAGATGTAAAAAACTGGAATAAAAGAACACTTGGTAGACGCATTAAGATGAGCATTGGCGTAAAATACTCCTCAAAAGTAAAAGATATTCAAAATGCACTTACACAAATACGAGAGATGCTCGAAAACCACCCAGGTATAGCGACGAAAGACACCCTGCATGAACATAAAACTACACAGATGACAAAACTTGTTTCAAAAGATGACTTAGAGGGTGTTAAAAAGACACTCTTGGTAAATCTTGATGAGTTTGCATCTTCGAGTATAAACATTTTAATTTACTGTTTTTCTACCTCTGTAGTTTGGAATGAGTGGCTTGATACTAAAGAGGATATTATGTATAAAATTATGGATATTTTAGAGGAGAACAATTTAGAGTTTGCATTTCCATCACTCTCACTTTACAGTGAAAACACAGATTATAAAACTATTACGTAAGCGTGTGAATTTTACTCCTTACGTAAGCCCTTTGAAGTAGTTAGCTCTCTCTTATAATAGTAGTTTCAGTCTTTTTAGATAAAATCAACTCCTTTAATATTAATACAAAGAAATTTATTATGCAACAGACACAATCAAGAGTAAATATTTACGCACTTCTTAGCCGTATACTGCTTCAAGAGTTGGAAGTAGATACCCTAAAGATGATTAAAGATGATAAGACCATTATGGAGTTTTTTCCACACCTTAAAGAGTGGAAACCACTCTATGAAGTAGCGGAGAAGAAGCTTTTAGAAGAGCAACTCAATCCAGATTTTGTAAATCTCTCTATGCTGCACCTTATTCCTTATGAAACTTTTTACACACGTGAAGATCAGATGGTAGAGACAGGTGGAGCCAATCCTGTTACAGATATGTATAGTGCTTATGACTTTATAGTTGACTTTGAGATTTCACGTACAGTTTCGGCTGATCACATTGGAATTGAGTATGAGTTTATGCACCATCTGTGCAGTGCAGAGTTAAAAGCTCTTGAAGAAGATGATGCAGAAGCAGTAGCGGAGTTACGTAAGGTGCAAAAAGAGTTTTTAAACAAACACCTGCTTCGTTGGGCACCTATGTATCTCATTAACATGAAGTATGAGTCAAGAACACCGCTTTATTATGATGCTGCTGAGATGGCTTTAGAGTTTATTCTCAGTGATAATGAGTACTTAAACGAAGTTCTGTAGTTAGCCATGTTATCACTCATTTCAGGTTCTTGTGTTCGCTCTTTAAGTGTTTCGAGTGAATGCAATAAGTGTGAAGTCGCTTGTCCAACGAATGCAATAGTTGTAGGTAAACCACTTCCTTCTATTAACTTTTCTGAGTGTGTAAACTGTGGTGCGTGTACAAGTGTATGTCCAAGTGAAGCCCTTAAACTCGATGAGTTTAATGTCACTGACTTCTTTTTTGATTTTGTTGCAAGTGAGGAGAGTCTTATATCATGTAAGAAGAATGTTCCTTGTATAGCAGCACTTAGTGTTGAGCACATCATCTCTATGACACTGCTCAAAAAAGAGATTGTTTTTGATATGGGTCACTGCGAGAGCTGTCCCATAGCACATAGCTGTAAGCCACAGATTTTGAGTAAGTATGAAGAGGCAAGTTATCTCATAGAAGCGATGGAGTCTGAGGCAACTATAAAGCTTGAAAATGTTGCCTTTGAGGCAGAAGAGTCAGAGACAAACAGAAGAGAGTTTTTAAACACACTCAACCTTCAAACTGTCGGAAAAGTTAAACAGAGTTTTGAAGATGAGGTGCAAAAGGCAAGTGATGAGCTTGTGGAGCATACCTTGCAAAAAGAGGATATCGCTCTACTTAAGCGCAAGGTGATTCCTGAGAGAAGAAAAATATTTTTTACAGCTATTAAGCGAGTAGAGAAGCCTTCTGTGTTTCATATTGTAGATGCTACTGAAGTGAGTTTTACTTCTCAAAAGCTTATGAATGAAGAGAGTTGTACAGCCTGTCAGATGTGCTATAGGGTCTGTCCTACTGGAGCACTTACATCCAACATTAAAAATGCAAAAATAGATTTTGATCCATTTTTGTGTATTAAGTGTCACATCTGTCATGATGTGTGTGAACCAGATGCTATAACACTCTCAAAATCTTACAACATTAAAGAGTTCTTTGAACCAGAGGTACAAAACCTTGTTAACTTCAATGTAAGACGTTGTGATGAGTGTAATGTTCTCTTTAGTACAAATGGTCCTGAGAGACTCTGTTACAGATGTAAAATCGAAGATGAAGAAGCAAGAATGCTTTGGGGTATAGATGATGAATTTTAAACAAGGAGTAAGCCTATGATGAATAATGACAATCAGATATCTGTACAGACAAAACTCTTTGGCTATATAGGTGAAGAGGCAGGTTCTAGCAGATTCTCTGCGATAATCAATAAAATGTTTAAAGAAAATTCGCAAGATACAATGATGATTCCCATGAACATACGTGAAGATGATCTCTACTTTACAATTTCAAACATGAAAAAGTCTCATGTAAATGGAGCTGTTATCTCAAGTGAGTTTGTAGATAAAGTAGTAGAGCTTGTTGATGAGCCATCTGGTTTAGTCAAAAAAAGTGGAATGTGTGACATTCTTTTTAAAGAGGGTGAAAAACTTCGAGGAGATCTCTTCTCACTAAGAGTTTTAAGTGAGTATTTAAAAGATGTCATGGCTTCTAGAGTGGCTGTAATTGGTGTAAATCATTATGCAAAGGCTTTTTCATTTTTAGCCTGCGGTTTTTCTGTGAGTTATTTTAATGAAAATCTTGAAGAGCTTATGGAGTTTACAAAGGAGCTAGAGATAGCCAATGCTGATATAAACCGTATAGCACAAGGTATGGAAGTTGACTTGAGTGCTTTTGATGCTGTACTTGATTTTTCAAATATGCAGACATTAAATATGGTGAGCAAACTAGGTCGCCTCAATCTTGACATGAAGAACAAAAAACAGTTTTCACCGCTGAAACAACGTGCATCTGAACTTGGTGTTGAGTATGTAAGTTATGATGATTTACTAGAGTCATTAACCCAAAAAGCCTATAGAGAAATTATAAAATAAGGAAAAAATATGAACCATGAAGATTTAAAAGATTTACGAGCTGAGTTTGACAAGTTTGTTCAGGAGAAGTGCGAGCTAAATCCTGAAGATGGACTGCAAACACAAACGAATCCAGATAGAGGAGATGCTGTTGATGAAGAGCCTGTTCCTCAGTTTGTTGATGCACTTACACAAAAACTTTTGGCTCCTGCAATTAGTGGTGTTTATCTCTCTCGTATAGATATTAAAAGGGTAGCTGAGGCAATAGATGAGTCTATTCCCATTAAAGAGCGTGTAAAAATGGTTAGAGCACTCTTTAGACACACAACAAAAAAAGAGTATCTTCAAAGTGCTTTTGATGAGATTGATAAGCATATAAATGGGCGTATACTCATCTACACAGAGCTCTCAGAGGCATTTCCATCATCAAAGCCAATCTTTGATGAGCATATCACTAAAGCAAAAAAGACTATGAAGATGTTTGATACTATTATAAGTGATTTTGAAGAGATTGAACCAACGAGTGACCCTTTAGCTATTTAGATGGACTCTAGCAGCTTAGAGAGCTGCTAGTTTTAGGTAAGCCTGCCATAAAATTGCACTCATTATCCCCGCTGCAAACCCCGCAACTATAGCACTAAGAACTTTTGAAAATTTTGATGTTTGATTATTGTAGAGTCTAGCAATAACAGATGGTTTTTTTGTGTAAAAATATAAAAATAGAACAAACGAAAGCACACACATAACTGCAAAACCATTTGAAAACTCTGTTACTTTTTCTAAACTTATTTTAGAAGCTGGGGCAACGCTGAGTGCAAACCAGAGCCCAGATATCTGCTGTACTACATCCTCGTTTTTTGTCAGTTTTGTAGTGAGAATTGCAAGAAGGAGTGCCGCTAAAAAAAGTGTACTCGCATCTAGAAAGAGTAGGAGTGCAGCACCACTCACAAGTGCTAGTACAGAGCTAAGTATTAGTTGTAAATTCACTCAATTTCCTTACGTAAGAGATGTAGTTTGATACAGTTTCATAAGCTCAATGTAGAAGTCACGCTCTGTATGCTCTTCTAAAAGTCCCTGTGTCGCAAAGGTGTCATAGTAGAGTTTCTCTAAGTTCTCAAACCTCTTTGGATAGAGTTTAGAGAGGATAAAAGAGGATATCTCTTTACGCATCAAAACTGCAGGAGGTAAGATTCCAGCCTCAAGGAGTTGCAGAATTGAGTCTGAGTGATAAGAGATTTGGTGGTGTTGGCCATGTGGACAGGTGTGTGTACTTACAAGTGTTTTACACTCATCACAATAGACAAATTCGCTTGAGATTTTTATCTCAATATCTATTCCAATAACTTTATCGACAATAGATTTGTTTGCATTTGAGTCGTAAAACATCCCAAGACCTGCATGGTTTCTACCGATTTTGAGTCTATCGCATCCATAGTTATTTGCCACTATCGCATCAATAATAATCTCATTATAGCCTGCAAAAATATAGCTGTTTTCAAGTGGAATTATGACGACTCTATTTTTTGGAAGATAGTTATTGATGAAGTACTCCAATGACTCTTTACGAATATCGTAATGGAGATTTTTATCATTGTATGGCTTGAGTAAAAATATGACAAGCAAGTCTGTGCTGTCAAGTGTTTGTCGAATAAGACGCTCATGTGCACGATGGAGAGGATTTGCTCCCATTACAAGTGATGTAGTGTGTTTTGCATCAACAAGTTTCTTTGCATTTTCAATTGTGATTTTGTTCTGATTTGGTTTTTTATTTAAAATAGTGTATTTGCCACAAATAGCCCATGAACCAAGACGTTTAAGCGTAGACTTTACACCTGGGTGTGTCACATCATCTGTTCCATAAATGTGTTTTACACGCTCTTTTGGGTCGATGGCAAAAGTCTCATCTACTATGAGTGTTGCAAACTCTTCACCCTCGCAGACAATAGTAACCTCTTCACCCACTTCTAGCTTAGGAATTGTGGCTTCATTTTTGCGTCCTGATGGGGCTAAAATAAAAGGAAATGGAAATGATTTATCTCCTATCATTCCAGTTTTAAGAACCTCTTTGGACTCTTTTTCACTCATTAACCCTGTTACAGGCACCAAGAGTTTGTCATCGACAAGCTCTAATGCTCCAGCTGCTTCTTTGTCTATGTAAATTGTTCTATTTTTTCTTGATGATGTCATATTTCTTTCGCTTTTCCCATAAACTTTTTCTACTTATACCGAGCTTTTTAGAGAGTTCAGTATCTGGGTATTTGTCTTGATAATTGAGTACAATGTATTTTACATAATCCTCTATAGGAAGAATCTCACTCTTGTCAAAAACATTGTTTTCACTTTTAATCTCAATGATAGGGTAGTTTACATCCTCTATCTTTTCTGTACTAGCAATGATGGCGTTTTTCCCTTCAATGAGTTCACAGAAGATTTTTTTATCACTCTTTTTGAGTACTTGATAATCTATGATGTATAAAACACAGTTTTGTGGTAGTGTGTCAATTGCGCTCATCGCCTTTGCATCATTTAAAGAGAGAAAGTGAATTGGGAGATTCTCTTTGTGTGCATACTCAAAAGCAAATGAGTCCGCATACTTTTGAAAGCCTGATGAGACAAAGAGCGGAAGCTCTACATTTAAGTCTTGCTCATGCTTTGCAGACATAAAGTTGTGTGCTAGATACTTCTCATACGCCTCATTACGTTTTTTTAGTCTTTCATAATCTTGATAGTGATCAATCTTACGAATAAGTTCCTCAATCATAAATGGTTTTAAAATGTAGTCTTTTGCACCTGCTGAGAGAGGTTTTGAGACTGTATCGTTTGAGATATATGAAACCATGAGGATAACAATAGAGCGTCTAAATGTCTCAATAACAGGATTGAAGTCTTGACCATTTATATTTGTAGAAAGTAAAACAACGTCATAGTTTGTACTTTTAATAGCATCTTTTGTTGATGTACACATCTCGCATATGTGACCAAGTTCACCAAGTTTTGTTGCAATACTTTGCGCTAAATAAATTTCGTTTTCTATAATTAGTATTTTCATTCTTATCCTATATCTTCCAGTTAAAATATTGCAAATTTGCATTTGCAATTACGGCAACGCCTTCACTTCGACCCACAAATCCTAGCTTCTCTGTTGTTGTTGCTTTAATATTGACTCTACTTACATCTATTTGGAGTACAGAAGCAAGTACTTTTCTCATTTGGGTTTTGTACTCAGCTAAGCGTGGTTTTTGCGCAGCTATTGTCAGATCAATATTTACTATTATATAGCCAAAGCTACACAGCTTTGCAACAACCTCTTTGAGTAACTCTTTTGAGTCTACACCTTTATACTCTGCATCGGTATCTGGAAAGAGCATTCCAATGTCACCCATACCAGCAGCACCTAAGAGTGCATCTATGAGAGCATGAATGGCTACATCTCCATCGCTATGGGCTGCAAACCCATATGGGACATCTATCTTGATTCCACCAAGAAACATCTCTTTTTGTTCTTCAAAGGCGTGTACATCAAAACCATTGCCACTGAGTGTGACTGTCGCAGGCGCTTTAAGACATGAGAGTTTTTGTAAATCACTTACGTAAGTAATTTTGTGGGCATCTTCTTCACCTAGAACAAAGGCTCTTCTTCCACCATAAGCTACAATTGCACTACTCTCATCAGTAAACTCTTCGTTTGTCTCTAAAGCCTTACGTAAGTAGTCTGTTTTTGAGAGTTGCGGTGTCTGTATGCGTTTGACATCTTCTCTGTTTATAGTATCGCCTTTGTAGGTAACAGTATCAGTCACAGGCAGATAAGGGACAACAGACTCAACATCCTCTTTATATGTAAGTAGATTCTCAAGTTGCTCTTTGCTGACACACGCACGTGCTACATCACTTACCAAAACATAGGGTGTAGTCACATGTTTGAGTGCATTTTCCAAAGAGCGCTGACGTGTGCTACCGCCCTCTACAAAAGTGTACTCAGAGTAGTTTTCCATAAACTTAATTTCATCTGCAGCGCCCACAACAATAATATCAGCAAAATTATGTAAAGATGCAAGCTTATTCGTTACAAAACTCCACAAGGGCTCATGCTCAATACGCAACCATTGTTTCTTAACTTCCATAGAGAAGCGACTTGAGTTACCTGCACACAGCATAATTAAAGTAGTATCGGACAACTCCTCTCCTTACATAAAAGTGTTACAAAATTATACAGAGTAATTCTTGTGTTATTCTTGAATTTGTAAATATTTACCTTTACTGCTTAAAAGCAACACATAAATTAAAGTATCAATTTGTATGCTTTATATTAAATTAACTTTATTTGACTATATTTCCATTATATATAGTATTAAAAATTATAAATTTAGGAGAAGCTATGAGATCTTCATGGGTTAAAAAAAGAGAAAACGATCCTGTTCGTACACAGATGTACTATGCTAAACAGGGCATTATTACAGAAGAGATGGAGTATGTGGCTAAAGTAGAAGATTTGTCTCCTGAACTAGTTCGTAGTGAAATTGCACGTGGTCGTATGATTATTCCTGCAAATATTAACCATACATCCTTAGAGCCAATGGCTATTGGTATCGCTGCTAAGTGTAAGATTAATGCAAATATTGGTTCGTCTGCTATTGCATCAGACGTAATGGAAGAGGTTGAGAAGATGAAAGTTTCTCAACACTATAAAGCAGATACTGCAATGGACCTTTCAACTGGTGGAGATCTTGATGAGATTAGAAAAGCAGTTATTAACGCTTCAAAGATTCCAATAGGTACAGTGCCAATTTATCAGATCCTTCATGATGTTGGAAATAAAATTGAAGATCTTAGTATAGATGTAATGCTTGAAGTTTTAGAGCGTCAAGCACAACAAGGTGTTTCTTACTTTACAATTCACGCCGGTTTTCTTTTAGAGACTATGCCAAAAGTTGCAAAACGTAAAATGGGTATCGTTTCACGTGGTGGTTCTTTAATGGCTGCTTGGATGATGCACTATCACAAAGAGAATCCTTTCTATGATGCATTTGATGACATCTTAGATATCTGTGCAAGATATGACGTTTCTCTTTCACTTGGAGATTCACTTCGTCCTGGTTGTTTAGCTGATGCTTCTGATGATGCACAATTAGGCGAGTTAAAAGTTCTTGGTGAGCTTACACTCAGAGCTTGGGAGAAAAACGTTCAGGTAATGATTGAAGGTCCAGGTCACGTTCCATTAAATCAAATTGAGCGCAATATGAAAATTCAACGTGAACTATGTCATGAGGCTCCTTTTTATATCTTAGGCCCATTAGTTACAGATATTGCAGCTGGATATGATCACATCTCTTCTGCTATTGGTGCAGCTGTTGGTGGATGGCATGGAGCTTCTATGTTATGTTACGTAACACCAAAAGAGCACCTAGGTCTTCCAAATGCAGAAGATGTGCGTGAAGGTATTATTGCTTACAAAATTGCAGCACACGCAGCAGACATTGCTCGCGGACGTAAAGGTGCAAGAGATATCGATGATGAAATGAGTGATGCGCGTTATAAATTTGACTGGGAAAAACAGTTTGAGCTTGCACTTGACTCCGAGAGAGCACGTGATTATCACGATGAGACACTTCCTCAAGATGTATTTAAGGAGGCAGAGTTCTGTTCTATGTGTGGACCAAAATTTTGTTCATACAAAATTACTCAAGAGATTATGGATAACCCAGAGGGAATTCAAAAAATAATCGATGAGTCTAAAAAGAAAGAAGAAGCTGAAGAAGCCGCTCTTTTAGCTTAAAAAAAAGAATTACCTAAATAAGACTATTTGAGTCTTATTTAGCTACGGTATAGTTCAAAAATCAAAATAATCAAAATCAATCAAGGAAAATATAATGACTGAAGAAATTGTAAAATCAGCTCTTAGTACAGTTATGTATCCAGGTTTTACCAAAGATATCGTAACTTTCGGCTTTGTTAATAACATCGCTATTGATGGAGCCAATGTAAGCTTTACAGTAGAGATTACATCAAGTGCGCCAGAGGTTGCACAGCAAATTACTACTGAGGCTACAGAAGCACTTAAAGCTGCAGGTGCTGCATCGGTTGCATGTAACATTAAAGCACCACAGATGCCAAAAGAGTCATCTTCACAAGGAAGAAATATCGCTCCGCAAGTGAAAAACTTTTTAATGGTTAGCTCAGGAAAAGGTGGAGTTGGTAAATCAACAACTTCACTCAACCTTGCAGTAGCTCTTGCTCAAAAAGGTCTTAAAGTTGGTCTTTTAGATGCAGATATCTACGGTCCAAATATTCCTCGTATGATGGGTGTTGCTGATGTAAAACCTGAAGTAAATGGAAATAAAGTTCTTCCTATTAAGGCATACGGCATTGAGATGATGTCTATGGGTTCACTTATGGAAGAGGGTCAAGCACTCATCTGGCGTGGTGCTATGATTATGAAAGCAATCGAGCAGTTTCTACGTGACATTATATGGTCTGAGTTGGATGTACTTGTAATCGACATGCCTCCAGGAACTGGTGATGCACAACTTTCTTTAGCGCAGGCTGTACCTGTAACTGCTGGTCTTACAGTTACAACCCCTCAGTCGGTATCTTTAGATGATTCACGTCGTTCACTCAATATGTTTAACAAGTTGCACATCCCAATTGCTGGTATTGTAGAGAACATGAGTGGTTTCATTGCACCAGACACTGGTGTTGAGTATGATATTTTTGGAAAAGGTACTTCTGAGCCAATGGCTAAAGAGTTTAATACTCAAATTATTGCTCAGATTCCAATTGAGCCAAGTGTAAGAACTGGTGGTGATGAAGGAAAACCTGTAACATTTGCTGCACCAGATTCAGAGTCTGCGAAACGTTTTGTGGCTGCTGCTGAATCAGTTTGGGCAACAATTGAAAAAATTAATGCTGAGGGTGGCGTAGACAACGCTGGTGTACAACCTACAACACCTCCAGGTGTAAGTGCATGTTCAACAGCAGGAGCATCTGCAGCAGCACCACAGCCACAACAATCAAGTGGCGAGAGCTGTGGAACAGGGTGTGGCTGTCACTAAGTCACGCTCTCTAATGTAAGCATTTGAAGAAAAGCCCGGATGTGCATTTTTGCATATACCGGGCTTTTTTTATGCCTATTTTTTTACTTTAGGTTGCTGAAAAAAAATTAGAGGTATTTCTAAATACTTTAGTTGATTTTAGAGGGATTTAAAAGAGCTTAGAGGTAAAAGCGCTTGCTTACGTAAGAGATTTTCTTGCGTAAGAGGAAGTGGGCAGAGGAGAATTATCTGAGATTTTCAGACTCAGACATCTTCTCATCATACTCTACAATTTTATTTCTTCCTGTAGTTTTTGCCACATAGAGTGCGGTGTCAGCAAACTTAATACATTTCCAGATAGTGTCCCCATCTGTAGGGAATTTTGCTATACCTATACTCATGGTCTTTTGCATAGTTTGCCCCCCACCTACATCAAAAACAATACTTGCAAATGCTTGATGTATTTTATCAGCAACTGCTAGTGTACCCTCATCAGTTGCATTGTGAAGCATAACAACAAACTCTTCACCACCATAACGAATTGCTAAGTCTGCACTGCGGATGTTGTCTTTGAGTACTTTTGCAAGCTCAACAATAACTTTGTCACCAATATCGTGTCCGTATGTATCGTTTACAGCTTTAAAGAAATCGACATCAAGCATCATAACACTATAGGTCTCATCTTTACGCTGTGCTTGGCTCATTACCTGATCGATAAACTCTTCTAAAAATCTTCTGTTATAGAGACCTGTCATACCATCACGCAAAGAGGTGTCACGTAGTTTTGCCATAAGTATTCTACTCTCAATAACAGGCTTAGCAGCTTCAAGATAGTTTTTTATACTCGGAGTATAACCGTTGACTTTGTTAATTTCACTCTCATCTTTTGTTGAGATAGAGATAATGAGAGCATTATCTTCATTAATAGTAAATGGAATACAGATATAGTGCCCTCCATTTGCATCACAGTGTTGGCAAAGGTTTACAAACTCAGTAGAGTTTACATCCGTATGCGTTCTTTGTGCTCGACAAAGCTCTGCATTCTCATCTACATTAGCGTGGCATATACTGTAGCCATCTGAAGCATTT
>Ga0272440_1001820_pt1 | contig 17100 bp, 6 predicted proteins | sample SSMMMBAug17_FD_192440 | JGI IMG/M metagenome (GOLD analysis project Ga0272440, IMG submission 192440) | Marine sediment archaeal communities from Little Sippewissett salt marsh, Falmouth, MA, United States - SSM-MMB-Aug17 | ecosystem: Environmental > Aquatic > Marine > Wetlands > Sediment ... | reverse complement strand
AATTCAATTTTACCAAATTTAATGGAAGTTGGGCATCACTTCCTGGCCAATTACTATTAAAGGCATCTACCCAGCCAAGTAATACATATTTATCAGTTAAAATATCAGAATCAATGTCATCGGTATCATCATTAACTACTGGATCTCCTATTCTACCTTTTTGAAAATGCTCTGTAAATCCATTGTATTGTAACAAAGAAGAATTGAAATGAATTCGAATTCCCAAAGAACTTAATTCTTTATTTCCATCGCTTACATTGTAAGATACTGTTACAGTTGTATCATTAGGGTTCTGCACTTCTGATGGATTTGAAGATAAGAATATTTGTTGTAACCTCTTATTAACAGGTTTTTTGCCTAATGTAACTGATGTATTTGTTCCAGCAAATTCGTAATCATAATCGCCAGTCTTTCGTGTAACAGTTATATTCGTTATAGTTGTTTCGTCAACTTCTTGTGCGACAAAATTCAATTTTACCAAATTTAATGGAAATGGGGCATCACTTCCTGGCCATTTAGAATACATGATATCTGCCCAGGTCAGTAATACATATTTATCAGTTGAAGAATCATAATCCGCTTCTTCAATGGTTTCATCTTGAACTTCTGGATCAGCTAAGCTACCTGTTTGAAAAAGTTCTGTAAATCCATTGTATCGTAACAAAGAAGAATTGAAATGAATTCGAATTCCCAAAGAACTTAATTCTTTATTTCCATCGCTTACATTGTAAGATACTGTTACAGTTGTAGCATCAGGATTCTGCACTTCTGATGGATTTGAAGATAAGAATATTTGTTGTAACCTCTTATTAACAGGTTTTTTACCTATTGTAACTGATGTATTTGTTCCAGCAAATTCGTAGAAAAAATTGCCTCCCTTTCGTGTAACTGTTATATTCGTTATACTACTTTCGTCAACTTCTTGTGCGATAAAATTCAATTTTACCAAATTTAATGGAAGTTGGGCATCACTTCCTGGCCAATTACTATTAAAGGCATCTACCCAGCCAAGTAATACATATTTATCAGTTAAAATATCAGAATCAATGTCATCGGTATCTTCATTAACTACTGGATCTATTATTCTACCTTTTTGAAAATGCTCTGTAAATCCATCGTATTGTAACTTGGAAGAATCGAAATGGATTCGAATTTCTAAGCAATTTAATTCTTTGTTTCCATCACTTACATTGTATTTAGGAATCACAGTAATTAAGTCATTTGGGGCTACTATTGTCGAAAAAGTTGAGAGTTCAATCAGTTGTTTTTCCATCGCATATGCAATAGTTAACATTGATGATATTAATGCAATTGGAATCAAAAATAAAATCTTTTTCATTAGATTCATAAAATTACTCCTTTTTTTTTCATAAAATTAATGCTTTTTTATATATTAATCCAAAAAACAGAATTTTTTGATCTATATGATTTTGTTTGATTTGATTAATATGATGATAGAAAACAAATCAAAATATGAATACAACTCTCAAAACTATGGTGTCATAGGTTCCAGATAATTAATTATCTCTTCAGCAGTAGTTCTTGATGCATCATCAGCTATCACACGCATAATTAAATTATCACCAGTTAACCCAAATAAATAACGAATCAATAAGAGGCCATCTGTTCCGGCATCAACCCGGCCATTTCCATCAACATCCAAAATGGCATACTCAATTTTATTTAGATATTCCATGATGTCATCCTCGGTTTTTCTAGAAGCATCATTTGCTATTGCTCTCTTTAATAAATTATCACCAGTAAGTCTAAATATATATCTTATTAATAGGAGTCCATCAGTTCCGCCATCAGCTATTCCATTCCCATCAACATCAAGGTTAGTGACTCGATAGTCTGTTAATTCATTATAACCGCTTCCACCCGCATCATTTTTCTCTTTTGGATCGGAACTATTTGCATACTCTTGGGAATCCAAATACCCATCATTATCATAATCAGTGCTTCCATCGGATACATCAATAGATCCAAAATGCACTAATTCCCAAGCATCTGCTAAATTATCTTTATCTGAATCACCAGATTCAAATGATTTAACAAGCGAAACCTCCCCTCTTTCAATTATAACAGGATATACATCATGATCAGTTGGCTGTTTATCTGGATTAGAACCAACCAAAAGGCCTATTGATGCCCCATCATACCTTATATCTGGGTTATTGAGGACAGTCGGTTTAAGAGTAGTATTACCATTTTTTGATGCCACAACTTTGAATGTATTCAATTCGTTTTCGATTAAACTTTCTGTTGGTATACATTGCACTATTGAATACATCGTTTTGCTAACATGGTGACCAGAAATACTTCCTGTTGTATTAAAACTAGCGACCTCATCACCTATATATGATACTTTACCATCAATGGCAAACATATCCCCATAAAAATTCATAGGAGACTGTGTAGTAGGCGGTGAAAAACTAAATTTTTCAGCAAAAACAGTTGACACTGCCATATGAAACATTACGACAAAAAAACAAAGGTTTATTCTTTTCATTTTTCCTCCGAATAATTATTATGATCGTCCAACTTTGGTTTTTCCTGGCATAATTTCTGCCTTCTTGAATTGCGGTCGATTTAAGCCCAAAAATTGAGATTCTAGCAAATGGGCATGTTTCATGCCAGGAAAAACCAAAGTTGGACGATCATATATATATTATTTTCAAATATTTTTAAAATATTTGGAACTATTGAATATCAACTGATATTTTTCTATCAGTTATTTATTAAAACTTTAAAACTAATCAGAAATAACTTGAAGTAAGTAAACAATATCTTTCAGCCCAATACAATGATTATTGCCAATATCTGTTTCAGTTGCAAATGACACAATCGCACACTCCACCCCAGCAAGACATTGAAGGCCAGCTTGCTGAATGGGAATATTTTCCAATACCAAAAGTTGACAGCCATTCTGAATTAGTGAAAATGCCGCTTGATGCTGTTGTTAGTTTTTCTAACGATTTTTCACCACTGTCTTCATCGGTTATTTCCAGTACCACCTGCTTGCCCTTTTGACCCGGTAGAATTCCACCATAAATTGTTGCAGGCGGTTGAACATTTACAGTAATGACCTGTGAGTCAGATCCTAATGATCCGGATGTATCACTGGCAGTAAGCGCATAAATTCCCGATTCAGATGATTTGAACTTAATCATAAAAGGATTGTTATCCTGGGTGACAATTGCGATGGATTCATTTTCCATCCATGAATATCCGAATCCTGTCCATGACCAAAATTGTCCTGACTGTTCTGAAGTACTTGAAAGTTGTATTCGCAATTGATCAACAATGGTTGCCGGATGTTCCAGTTCATCTTGAATTTGAATTTTAATCAAAGCGCTGGCATCATCAACCCGGGTTTCATGTGGAGGTTTGGTAAAAGACAATTGTGTCGGAGGACCTGCAATCATCTCTAAAGTATCTTCAGCCAATAATTGATCTTTATGCCATACTGAAATTTTCGCCATTCCTGGTATATCAGATGCGATGAATAAAACAATCGCCTGTCCATTTTCAGTGTTGATATGTTCATGATCAATTGATCCCAAGCTTGTTGAAACTCTAATGTTCATATCAACACATATTGGATTTTGTTCGTGGTCTTGAATGACAATGGTTAGAGTCATGCTTTTTTTGCCATTGGCAATGAGTGTGTTTGAATCTTTAGTAATTTGTGCGGTTTTGGGGTATAACGAATTTTTTTGTTTTTGAGGTTATTCATTGTAAAGATTTGTTCCTTCTGATATATTTCAAATAATGTATGAAACAATTCTCTTTTGTTACCATGGAATGTGTTGAAAAATTTTAGTTTGTCGCAGTTTTCAATAATTAATTTCTGAATAAAAAGGTTGTGCCGGACTTTTTGATAAATCCATTATAAATAGATAATCCAGTTCATTTCGATCACTATGTATTATTATTCAGGGCAAATGAATTAATACTAAAAATTTATGACAATTCAAAACATGAAAGTTATTTGTAAGGATATGAGATATCAATTCATTAAACTCGAACCATCATAATAGAATATTTTTTATTTATTGACAATTGTTATTTTAATAGATTCAATAAAAATTGATTATTTTATATCACTTTTTCACTATTCGTTTCAAATTAATTATGATATGATTATTACAATTTTACAATTTTAAATTATAATCGCTAACAATAAACACCTGTTTTTGGAAATATGCCCCAATCAAATTGATTCAGCCAGAATCAATCAGGATCAACTTTTTATCGACAAATGTAAGATGGCAAAAATATGATATACAATATTTATCCATCTTTTATTTAACTTATTACACCACATGGAGGCCAAAAATGAAAAAAATTGACCATAAAAACATTGTCTATAGAATTATTACCATATCATTACTGGTAATGTACCTCTTATGCTTTAACATTTATGCGAAAACCATATATGTAGATCAATCAGGTTCTGGCGATTTTTTAACGATTAATGAGGGGATTACAGATGCTAAAGATGGCGATATTGTAAAGGTCAGACCAGGTGTTTATTATGAGAGGGTATATATTAACAAAGATATTTCATTATTTGGTTCAGGACCTAATTATACTAAAATAGTTAGCCAGGAAGAAGGGATCAATATCGGCAGTAACCAAACAAATATTATTTCTGGCTTTTTGATAACAGCGAATGAAGAAGGGATATATGTTTTCCCTGCAGGAACCGCTGTAACAGAAATTAGGAACTGTATTATTACTGGTTGCTTGAAAGGTTTAGTTTACAATGCAAACGATTCAAATGATTATGCAAAAATTAGTTTAATAAACAACACATTTGTCTCTAATATTTCCAATGCAATTTTTGTTAATGCAAATCATTACTATTTATTAGTACTTGGAAATATTATCGTTAATAATGGATATGGGATTGCTACTAATACTAATTTAACTGATACGATAGACTATAACAATGTATACAACAATAATACAAATTATCAAGATAACATAACCCCAGGTGCAAATAACATATCTCTCGACCCAAAATTCGTAAATCCAAATATTGGAAATTTTACACTTGCCAGTGATTCTCCATGCATAAATACCGGTATCCCAAATTCTGAAAGAATAGATCCAGATGGAACCAGGAACGACATGGGCGCCTACGCCGGCCCATATGCCGTGCCTTTCTGGCCATATTCTCTCCAAAGCGGTGGTCCAATCATCACAGACATGACAGTTTTTCCAACCTCTGTTTCAAAAGGAAGCAAACTGAGAATTAAAGCAAAAGGTCGTCTGCCATAAATCTTTTGAGGGAGATTCTCATGAAAACAGTATGTTTATGCTTAATACTTGCGATATATTGCCTTCTTTTTACAAACAATTACTCATATGCAGATTATACCATTACTCATGCAGAGTATTTTATTGATACTGATCCTGGTGAAGGTAAAGGTATAGCCATGCTTGCTGAGGATGGCACCTTTGACACAGCCGAAGAATCCATTGATATTGCGATTGATGTATCTGACTTATGTGCAGGTACTCATTACGTCTATGTGCGCATGAAAAGTAGTAATGGTTCCTGGGGGCCTCCTCAAAAGCGCCTTTTTTCTGTTAAAGGCTATATTGAATCTGCAGAATACTATTTTGATCAAGATCCAGGGGAAGGAAATGGGTTTAAATTAGTACCAGAAGATGGACAGTTTGACAGTATTGAAGAAGCATTTGATACTGAAATATCAGTTTCTCATCTAGACACTGGAATGCATACCCTGTATTTCCGGACAAAAGATAATTTCGGTCACTGGGGAACTCCTGAATCACATTTGTTTTATGTCAGAGATGCGATCACTGCCGCCGAATACTTCTTTGACATTGATCCTGGCGAAGGAAAGGGCTTTCCTATTGGCCAAAGCCAGGACCTGACCAGCACGTATTTTGATGAAATTGACTTTGAAATCCAAATTCCGGATAACCTTACTCTTGGCCCTCATTACGTCTACTTGCGAATGAAAACAGATACTGGTGCCTGGGGTCTACCCAAAAAGCAGCTATTTACTGTAAATGGCCCAAAAATAATAGTTGCCGCAGAATATTTTGTAGATACTGACCCGGGTTTTGGAAATGGCACGCCTTTAAATGCTAAAGATGGTATCTTTGATAGTGATTCGGAAGAAACAGAAGAAGTTGAATTGTATGCCAATGTTCTATCTCTGGGCATTCATACGATTTATATTCGGATGAAAGATGTTACTGGAAATTGGGGCATGGTACGCGCACATTCTATTGAGGTAACAGACGCATGGATTGTTGATGCCGAGGTCTATGCATACACTGATACCGCCGAAGGTGCTGGTGTCTCGCTTTTTCCTTCTGATGGCGCATTTGACGAAACAGAAGAAGAATTTGAAGGATATATCGATACAATCGATTTTCCAGTGGGAACAAACCGTGTCTATGTCAGGGCGAAAAGTACATTTGGGGTATGGTCTCAATTGCAAAACCAAATACAGTTTGATGTTTTTGTCTGGGATATGGGAACAACCATGCCCATAAGGTGGGATTTACCTGATATCACTGACAATGTGATGCTTCTGATTTCAAGAAACAATGCTACAATTGGCTCATTTGAACCGCTAGTGCTTAACACTGAAAATGATGGTTCTTACGAATGGACAATCAAAGGTGCTGCATCTGAAAAATGTGTAATTTCAGTTGTTCCTGTTTTACATCCCTATTCTGCAATCACACTTGACCCATTTACTATTACCGGCCTGTCTACAAGTATTCAACTGACACCAATTCAATATTTACACACCTATACCTTTGCTTTAAAGGAAAAAAGAGATTTTGACCATGAGAAGAATGTTGTCACCTCATGGCATATTTCAGATCCATCGGTTGCAAAGCTTGAAGGCAACCAGATGGCAGCTATAAGTAATGGCTGTGTTGTTTTGTCCACTGAACATAATGGTCAGCTATTTGAAAAGGTCGTTTTTTTTAATCCTTATTTTGAAACCTTTGAAATAGAAAACAATGATTCCGATCTGGCAGCAACCCGATTATCAAGTTGTCAGTTTATGCAGGGTGAAATGCTTGATGATCAGGTCGATTATTTTGAATTTGTGCTGGAAAATCATGCCATTGTCGAAATTGCCTATCATACGAAAAGTGTGATCGCAGATATAATGGTGGATATATTGTCTCAATCTCAAAAAATTCTGGCACACAAGGCGTCTACCAATGGAGAAACCATTCGGTTTTCACTGGGGCTTCAACAAGGGACGTATTATGTTAAACTTTCTGCTTCAGGCGATATTGATGAAAACGCCACCTATGAACTTGTCTATCATGCAAAGGGTTTTTCACCAGAAACGCTACAAAAACAAATCACCATTAACCAGGATGAAAGCGCGCATCTCACCCATCTGCAAGATGAACGTGAATTCTTTTTTAAACTCGATAGCATGCAAAATGTTATTTTTTCTTTTATACCAAAAAACAGCATTGCTGATTATCATATTACCATCAAGGATTCATATGGTAATGTGTGGGTGGATAGAATATCAGAAAATGGAAAATCCTTTGAGGTTCATTCCATAAATGGAAAGGGCGATTATGTTATTCGTGTCACGCCGATCAGTATTGTTGATGCCAATAATCCATTTATCATTTCTGTCAATGAGAGTGCCTCATTAAGAGAAATGGAACCAAATAATACATCTATTCAGGCCTGTCCTGCTGATATCAATGATCGGATATCCGGTAATTTTTCCGCTCCAGATGATATTGATTATTTTACATTTCAGGTGATTGCGCCTCAATATTTTGTGTTATATTTTTATAGTGAAAATCAAGAAAAATCATATACCATCAATCTTTATAAAGATTCAGATCAAAACCTGATTAATGGCATTATATCTGTACCAGGAGAAGAATTGTATTTTCCTTTTGGATTGAGTATTGGTAAATATTATCTCAAAATATCCAGTGATGGCCAGTCTCATCCCCCCTATATTTTTTATATTGCAAATAATGACGATATTAACCTTGAAATAGAATCCAATAATACCATTAAATATGCCAATGCCATTTCAAAAAAAACAGGAAAGAAAGGTCGCATTTTTTCAGAACATGATATTGATTATTATGGCTTCAATCTGAATGAACAAATGCCTTTTTGGATTGATTTTATTCCAGATTCCACTGTTGCAGATTATCGTGTTTCCCTTGTCAATGAAAATTATCAGAATTTGTATACCAAAAGATCTTCTGATGGGACGGTCATGCAATTGAGAAACAACCGCTATCCGGGTAATTATTATATCAAAGTCGAAAACTATGGTGATATTGATCCCTATAAAGACTATCATTTAAATATTTCTACCGAAACAGACATTCATCCCACCTATCAAATTGAAGGTCTAAGCTCACTTTCAAGCATATCCATTTCTGCCCCCTCTTTATGGATAGACATCAATGAATCCTTAAAATTAAAAGCAACAGGTCATTTTTCAGATGCCTCCTCAAAATTATTAACAAGTGTTATCTGGACATCCATTGACCCGAATGTAGTATCCATTAATGACGATGGACTTGTTACAGGCGTGTCAACCGGTGATACAACAATTGTTGCCATTTATGGTGGAATTGTCGGCCGATTGAAATTATCTGCCGGGCATCCGGAGATGGACTTAATACAACATCATGGAAACCTTATTCTTGCAGCAGGCGGCGGGCTGGCAGATGTCAATTTGTTGAGAGAGTCAACACAATACCTGTCCGACCTGGTATACCTTAGATTCAGGCAACGTCTGTTTGAAGATGATGACATTTATTATATCAATCCTATGCCCTGGCATGATATTGATGGTGATGGTTATGATAACAGCATTGTTGATGATGATTCACCCACACTTGCAGAATTTAAAAATAGCATTATGCAATGGGCAGCCAATCAAAAAAGTGATGGTCCTTTGTATGTGTACTTGATTGATCATGGGGGAGTGGATACTTATAATCTGTTTCCAGGTGAAATTATTCATGCCCGAAATTTAAATGAATGGTTGACTGTTTTTCAGGATGCGACCCATCGCGATGTCATTATTATGATCGAAGCATGTAAATCAGGTACGTTTATTGACAACCTTGATACCAATGAACAAAAAAGAATTATTATTACATCAACCAATGAACAGGATGCATACTTAGATACCAAAGGGACCTTATCATTTACACAATTTTTTATGGATCGAATGAGAACCGGTGATTCCATCCAAAAGAGTTATGAATATGCCTGCAAGAAATTAGAGAACATTGGCCAACCATACAAATCGATGAATCCACAGCTTGTGGACGATGTATTACTAAAATCTGATACAATACATTTAGGGGGCAGATTTGTCATTGCAAATCTGTTTTCAGAAATCATTCAACAATCACCTGATATAAGTCTTTCAAGTAATTCAGAGTGCAAACTATTTGTAGAAATTTCCGATGTTGAACATATCACATCCGCCTGGGCAGTTGTTGTTCCCCCCTATTATAAGCCACCTCCCATCAGTGTGGATCTTCAAGCGCCTTCAACAATCTTACCTGTGATTCCATTACAAAATATCAATAGCAACGCTGTATTTGAGGGCGTTTTTAAAGGGTTTAAATCAACAGGCCCTTATCGTGTAACATTTTATGCCCAAAATATGAACAACAGTGTCAGCATTTCACCACCAACCATAATTACCATAACAAATGATAATCTTTGTGATATCAATGGAGATGGGCGGTTTTCATTAGACGATATCCTAATCCTGTTATGGGTATCTGTGTCAGGAGATCAATCTTTGATAATATCCAATTTTATTGATATCAATCATTCAGGTACCATTGGCCTGGAAGAAGTGATATATTTGATGAACATTTATACCCAAGGTGATTGTTTATAAAGTAATGGTTTGAAAAAACAAAGACTTTCATTCACTGATTACCTACATGTTGTAACAGTAATATCAAATCCTGAAGATCAACCCGTTGATCATTGTTCACATCACCTGGCAATCTCGGTTCGCCCAGTGTTGTATGTACAATATTAACATCGGAAAGATTATGATGAATATCTTTTGCAATAACCATGATTTTATATTCGCCAATGCGGTTCAGTCCTGAAAGCACACCGCTATATAATCTAGTTGTTGTGGAGTATTTGAGTTCACATTCTGGTAAGGCTATGCCAGTTTCAATGTCAGTAATTTCAGTCCCAGGGGAAATAGCATGGGCCCAGACACGTGAAATATCATGTTCTCCTTTAAAAACCGATGCATCTATTTGGATATTTTTTTGGGGTGCGAATACTGTAAGCGTTATTTGTGAAATTTCTGGATCTCCTCCTGGCCAAATTTCACCATGCAAGTAAAGGTTGGATGCGAATAAGCCATCTTGATCAGTATTGGGAACAGCATCCGCATTATCTTCTAATTGAGGTGATGAATACCCCATTTGGATTAATGATGATCTTGCATATTCAAATGATTTGTAAATACTGCTTCCCTTTTGTAGTTTGTTAAAAAAATAATAAGAAAAAGATAGCATACCTTTATAATCGGTTGAATACTCATTATTTCCCGTACTTGTAAGAATAACACGTTTTAAGCCAGAAAGCGTTTGTATGAAATTACCTGAATAGCAGGATTCCAATATAACAATAATTGTGCAATTGGTTTGTTCTTGAACATAATCAAGGGCTGTATCTATTTCATCAGCATAAATGTATTCATCATTACCCAAAACTTTAAAACGACCATCAGATGTGCCATGTCCCTGCATAAAGATATAAAGTGGGATCTCTTCACTGAGTACATCAATATATTCATTTTTGATGACATCAATAAACCTTTCAACAGTCGGTGTTGTGACATCTACAACAGGATCGGGAATATAATCATAATTATAATCAATGCTTTCAGTATGCAGCAACAAACAAATTTCATCATCATTGTATTTTTTCTTTTTAAATTGCCGGTATGCAAGCGTACAAATATTGAGTGTTGTTTCCCATAGGAGATTTTGCACTTCAGCATATCCACCACCCAAAATGATGGCTCTGCCATTATCGACATCAACAGGAATGATTAGGGCTTCACTTTCACATCCAATATATGTCTCATTTCCTGCCCAGTAGGCTTTGAATGTATAAATACCCTTTTGTTTGAAAAAAATTTGAGTTTTTAAATATTCGCCATTATTGTTTTGTTCACAGATCACATCTTCATAATTGCCCAAAGGATCAAATATTCTCAGCGTAATCAGGGGAGATGACTTAACAGGAAATAAGGCCCCATGAATGGTATAATCATTACCGACTTTTGGGGGCAGGTGTAATTCTCTCATACATGATACAATGCTTTTTCCTTTGATAATGCGAAATGTTCTTGCTGCGCTCACATGAACATTTCCCTGATCATCTGTCCAATGGGCAGTTAATTCATAATTACCAATATCAAGAGTTGCAATCAGATTGTTGTCTTTAAACGCTCCAAAATAGTTGCAATCGATTTCTGGTGTTAATACATTACCAGAATCATCTTGTTTTTGGAGGTGTAATGTGATTTTTTTTGAATTGGCGTTTCTGGAAGTCACCGAGCCATAAATTAATGATTTTTCTCCTTTAGGAATCACCATGTTTTCAACTTCCACATGGATCCCCCCAATATCTCTTCTAACCACAGTCAAAACCAGTGGATAATCTTGTTGAAAGCCTGTTTCTGTATTGGTGGATCTTAATATAAATCGATGTTCTTTAATTTCAGCAGCACTTCCTACATTAATTTTTAAAACCATCTCTCCTTGGCTGGCAACAAGACTTTTTCCCATGTAATTTCCATTCAAGTAAAAGCTATGTTCAAGTCCTTTTGACAGGCCAATACAATTTGACAGGATGTTTCCATAAAAATCATCTTTTCGCTCAATATGGATTGAGTAACTGGCAGTGTCTGTTATTTTAATTAAGTGTGAAACAGGCTCAATTGACACTACAAATCGTTGATCTTGCCGGGTTAACACTTCAATTGTTTCTGAATAGTTTTCACTGGGAATTTCATTTAAAAAGGCTCTTATCTTGTAATAATAGACTTTTCCTTCGTAAATATATGAATCAGTAAAATGACGATTACTTAACATGCTGAATATATCAATAGGATCTGTGTTGATTTGATAAAATATGCCATTGATAATTTCACTTCGATATACATTGTATGTCATCCCAAAAGGTTCTAATAATTGATCCCAACGAAGAGTAACAGAATTATGTTCAATACATTCAACTTTGAGTCCAGTAGGATCGGGTGGTTGATTCACCCCAGAAAGAAATATTTCATCAACAATATCTCTCGATGTCCAGTTCCCAAGGGAATCTGAAAATTCTGCATAAACCTGTCGCGTGCCATTTCCTGGATCTATAAGCCAGTCAAATATTCGAACATAATCAACAGGTTCTGACCAGATTATGGCATCATTTGAAAATCTCATCTGACCTATTCCGACTCCTGTATCAATTGCTGACAAGGTTAATGTTACAGTGGGTGAACCTGTCCATTTTGCATTGTCATTAATGAAAACACTGCAATTAATGGGTGGTGTTTTGTCGACTAAAAAACTGACCGGATTTGCCATTCCAACAATTCCACTAATATCAACAGCTTGTGCCTCCACAGTATGAAAACCATCAGTTCCTATAACAAGAGGGGTTTCATAGGTTAACCATTGGTCACTATCCAATCGGTAGGTTATGTCTCCGCGGTCAGCCTTAATAGCAATAATATATTTCTGGTTGGAAAAATCAGTATCTGGATCTTTTGAAATTACAACTTCAGGTTTGCTTTCATCAAAAGAACATTCATTTCCTTGAACGCCTACAGAAAAATGACCAGGAATGGATTGGTTGGTACCATCAAAGCTGGCCTTGCCTGATATTGGATATGAACCCACTTTTCCTAAAATTTCATAGCTTAAGGTTCTGGGATTTCGGTCAAGAAATGTTCCCCAGCGAATTTTTCGCACTTTGGAATCCCATTGCCCGCCTTCTGTTATATTTACAGGAATAAGGCCTTCTGGAAGGTTTTCGTAAACAGCGTATGTTAAAATATCTGGAGCAGGGCCGATGATAATACTAATATCGGGTGTGCAAGACAGGTTATTGGTGACAATTCTTTCCAATTGTTTGCTTGATATGCATGTATCGATATTGATTCTATTGCCACCATTAATTTCAAAGTTTTTTCCATTAACACTGATCAAACCTGAAATGGCATAAACGCCTTCATGGCCAATTACTTCATAGGATAACTTACGTTTTGATTGATCCAAAAATGAACCCCATTTGATGCATTTATTGGCTTCATCCCACATACCATTTTCATTGATATTAATTGGTATGATACCATCTGGAATACGCTCTTCAATAGAATAGGCAATAGCGACAATATTTGGATCAATTTCAATGGAGACCACAGGTGAGCATGTGAACACAGTGTCGGTTCTGCGAAAGGCAGCATTTACATTAGGTAATTCAGGGTAAACAGCTTCTGCAATATCGCTTTCTGCCAGAGCAATTGAATATGCTTTTGCTTTTATGGTTGTTTCATCACGCAATTCTATTGGATGGATATATAGCATTGAATTAATACTTGGAAATGCTCCATCAGTGGTGTACCGGATTTCAGCGCCAGGCGTTGGGCATGAAATACTTACTTTTAGAGGAACTGGAGACATCTCAGGTGGATCAAAAACCGGTTTTTCAACCTTTGCACTATTGCAAAAAATACTTGTGCCTGTCACTCCCTGTATCAAATAATCTTTGCCATTCAGGCTGATGACACCAGAAAGTTCATAATGACCGGTGCCTCCCATTACAGAATAGGTAAATGTATGCATATCGTGATCCTGAAATGTGCCCCATCTCAGGATATTGTTTTCAGTATCCCAAATGCCATTATCACTGATATGAACAGGTTTTAAACCAAAAGGAATGGTTTCTTCAACAGCCCATGCCCAAGCAGAATTTGCCGCTTTAATTGATATACTGATTTGTGGCAGGCAGGTATAATTATAAGAGATAATTCTAACCAGATTTTCATAAGGAGGGCATACAATACTGACCTGAGTATTTCCTGAAAAACTGGCCTCACGACCATCAAAAGCAGCAAGACCAGAGATCTGATTGCTTCCCTCTTCGCCCATAACCTGGTATGTATAAACCTGAGGTGTATGATCAATGAATGTTCCCCAACGAATGGTATGTGTTTGATAATCCCATATCCCATTTTCATTAACATTGAATGGAATGAGTCCCTGAGCAAGTGTTTCTTCAATAGCAAGAGTTGAACTGGGTTCATATGGTATGATTTCCAGTTGGATATTCGGCTGACAGGATGAATTGTTTTGAATAGTTCTGCTTAATCGGCTATAAGTCATACAATAAAAACGAATCCATGATTCACCAGAAATGGTTGTATCAAAACCATCCGAACTGACATTACCACAAACAGAATAGGATCCATCAGGGCCGGCCAGATCATAGGTCAGGCTTCTGGGGGTGTTATCAATAAATGTTCCCCACCGAATGGTTCTGTTTTTTTTATCCCATTCTCCCTGATGACTGATTGAGGAAGGTATCAACGTTTTATAAAGTACTTCTTCAACAGCATAAGCATTGACTGACTCGGTTGGCTTAATATGAATGGTTATGGATGGAGAACAACTTAACATGCCATCTATTGTTCGATTAGACACGATAGATGCATTTGTTGGCACTGTCATACATTTCATTAAAATGAATGATCCAATAAGAATGCTTTTTATAATATATAGCATAAGCCCATCTATATCCAAATTTTATTCAATCTTATCTAAAACCCAGCAAGAAGGTTCTGCGCCTCCAGCATTATGATAGGCACCTCCCTTGATATAAATATAACCGGCTCGTGTAACGTAGCTTACAGGTATTGGATTCGGACCGCCTGGCCATTGGGCACCATTTTTCCATGCATTATCGTAGGCTTCAAATTCATATCGTTCAATTTTCCAATCTTTGTTTGTATCTGCTGGATGGATGACTTGTGGGGAATACTCATAAGCACCGATATCTGTAATATTATTGACTGTTCTCAAATTACCATCTTTGTCAGTCACTGGAAGACCGATGATTTCGTTTGTACCTGCATCAATACAGGGTGATGTTGGTTTTAGCCTGTAGTTTCCATTTTCTTCATCAATAAATTGAGGAGGGCTATTGATATTACCCACTGTGCTATGAAAGTCCGAGCCAGAATCTTGTGAGTTGTTGTGATAGAATCTTTCTATTGTGGAAGAACCTGATAGATAAATATTATCTCCATAACCATTTGGAGCACTATTACTATAGATAATGTTATTGCATACATTTATTATTGTGGTTTCCTTTTGTATGTCAATATAAACACCACCGCCTTTTGCGTCATAATTAGAACTAGAGGAAGAACTAGTATCACAAGATTTATTGTTAATGATTATATTGTTAATTAGAGAAATTGTATTTCGTGCTTCAATAGAAATTCCACCGCCATTAGGACTGGTAGAGCGGACCTCGTTATTTACAATAATACTATTCAAAAGAATAAAACTTCCTAAAGTAGAACAGTAAATTCCACCACCATTTACACTTGCATATCCATTAGAATAATTATAACCATTTTGAAACGTAATTCCTTCCAATTGAAGATTCGATGCAAATGCTGAACTAAAATAAAATACCCTGTCTTTTCTTTTGCCATCAAAAATAACATCCCCAGTCTTCAGACCTGGCTCAGGTTTGATCGTCAGGCTTTTTTCACTTGTTGGAGAGTATTTAAAATTTCCAACGTAAACTCCCGGCGCGAGAAAGATTGTATCATCTTCACCACTATCTTCTGCCACCAGTAATTTTTCACTTAATTGAAAACTGGTGCTAACATGGAAATCTGCAGCATAAAGAATTGATAGGAATCCAAAAATAGTAATTAAAAAGGGGGGAATTAAAATTTCAAATATTTTCATCTTTTAAGCCTCCATATATTTGATATGATTAATTGATTAAGGGTAGTTAAAATAATAGATATTTATTTTACAATATCTTTTTTTGAGAGTTTCTGCAAATTATTTTTCCATATCACCATTCAAGTACTAAATCAAAACAATTATATCAATGGTCTCCACATCCGGGAAGCACCCATCCCACTCAATAATCGCAATTGAATGATCAAATCTTTTAACGTCGACCGATTATCATTATCAATTCTTTTTCAGCCAATATTGGTTACTCTGTGATAACAGTTCTTTTTTGCTAGGTTTCATAAACATTAAGAATTAAGATCCCACGCCGGCTTTGCAGGGCTTACGCGATACAAATCTGAATTATTAGCTTGAATATTTTTGTCAATAAAAAATTCCATTTGTGAGTATGTCATATGCTTCAACAGGTTTTGAATAAATGGGGTAATAAATTCAATTTTCTTGTTGACTTCAATAAACAGTGTGATTGATAGAAAAATCTGAAAGTGGTTTTTATTAATTTAATATGATGATCATCCAACTTAGGTTTTTCATGGCATAGTGATTGTTTTGAAAGTGCAAAATATAACAGTCCCATAGCCGACAGGCTAACGCAAATATTGTTGTTACAACAGTCTTTGTGGGGCGAACATTGTGGTCGCCCTCCGAACAAAAAACAAGAATGAACCTATATCCGAAATCAATACATTATTTCCGAACATCATAGGTTTGATTTCGGTTTTTGTCCGGAGGGCGAACATAAGCTTCGCCCCTACACTGTTCGTTGGTATAACTACATTTGCGTTAACCTGATGACTCTGAATCAAATCATTCGTTTGCGGTACAAACAGTTCTTCAACTAATAAATAAAGTGCACAGAACATGTAACTCAAAAAGAACGCAAAACCTGTAAAACCCCCACGAAAAAAATACAACCTCCCCAACAAGCCACGACCTCTTCGGATCAATGATGAAAGAAACCTTAATTCCAGTCAATCTTGAAGTCGAATCCAATTACGAAGTCGGTAAAGCCCCGCCAAAATTAGATGTACTCAT
>Ga0272440_1001819_pt1 | contig 17101 bp, 13 predicted proteins | sample SSMMMBAug17_FD_192440 | JGI IMG/M metagenome (GOLD analysis project Ga0272440, IMG submission 192440) | Marine sediment archaeal communities from Little Sippewissett salt marsh, Falmouth, MA, United States - SSM-MMB-Aug17 | ecosystem: Environmental > Aquatic > Marine > Wetlands > Sediment ... | reverse complement strand
AAACGTTTGCCTCGGACATAGGTTCGCAAACGATTGTTGTTCGGCGGGCGAACACAAGGTTCGCCCCTACATAGGTTCGCAAACGATTGTTGTTCGGCGGGCGAACACAAGGTTCGCCCCTACATTGGTTTTGCTCATAAGTTTGATACGGTTTTTTTTGTTCGAGGCGAAAATAAGGTTCGACCAACCAGACGAATAACAATATATATACTACGATCTACCCGAAAATTTATGACCGCTTACTTATATGTTGTGAATTTTGATTATATTTTACCATATTTTAAAAATTTCATTTTATTTTTTAATTCTTCATGCCATGAAAAACGATTATTGTCTATGAATTTTAATTACGAAACACAAATACTGTGAAAATCAGTTCATCGGTCATCCTATTCCCCAAGAATCTATATCACCTGATTTAAAACAAGCATCAGATACAAGATTTGAACGAATTTGAACGTTTTATTGATCATACGCCATGCTATCTTTACACCCTCCCAAAATAATTTACACTTGTAAAGATTCGTTTTACAAAAAAAGAACAGATCTCTTAATTTTTTCCTGATATTATGATCCCTTAAATAGCCTTAATAAAGGTGTCAATGCATTGTATATTAAGGATGTGCATTGAAACACGAAAATCCTCACAACAATTATTGTAGATATGGCATGGTTGGTGCTAAAGTAATAATCAGGAATTATAAAAAAATTAAGAAGATATCAATATATAAACCAAAAAAAGAAAGGAGGCACATATGAAAAAATATCTAAAAAAAGATCAAAAAGAGAAAAAGTATTGGCCCTTTCGCGCATTTTCATACTTGGGCTTATTTGTAGTGAGCTTGATTGTATTTGCAGGGATCTCCAGTGCCATGTCCACCGATGATACAACTTTAATTGGGGGCTTCTGTCATGCTGCTTATCATACTAAACTATTGATCCCAAACTAAAAAAATAAAAAAAAAATTTTTTTATTGACAGAGGGCCAATCCAATGATAGATAATCCATTAACAATTAAATAAGGGGCTGTAGCTCAGTTGGGAGAGCGTATGACTGGCAGTCATAAGGTCAGGGGTTCGATCCCCCTCAGCTCCATTTAATGACTTATCATTTGATACCAGTCCAAAGTAAATTGCAACCCCTCTTCAAACAAAAATTCAGGATAATAATGTAGCTCCTGATTTGCCTTTTGAATATCCCCAACCGATGCAATAACATCACCAAATCGACCCTGATCATATTTTGCAGTGATATTAATGGTTGCCTTTTGGCAAATTGTTTGCCACAAATCATTAATTGATCGCGATTTACCGGTTCCAATGTTATAAACATTTCCGCTGACATCTTTTTGTGTCCCGGCCAATAGATTGGCATTCACAACATCCTGAACAAACACAAAATCCCGAGACTGGTTGCCATCACCATAAATCGTGGGGGATTGTTTTTCCAGTGCTTTTGTCAAAAAAATTGAAATCACACCCGAATATGGCGATGATGGGTCCTGACGCGGGCCATAAACATTGAAATATCTCAGGCAAACTGTTTCCAGTTGATATAAATCATGATACAGCCTGGCATAATATTCACCCATCATTTTCTGAGCAGCGTATGGGCTTTTGGGTTGAGGAAGCATTTGTTCATGTTTGGGAAGTTCTGGGCTATCACCATAAATGGCACACGAACTGGCAAAAATCACACGTTGTACATTTGCCTGGCGTGCGGATTCAAATACATTTAATGTGCCAATGTCGTTGATCATTGTGGTTTCAATGGGAGATTTAATTGTTTTGGGTACAGAAACTTCCGCAGCTTCATGAAACACAAGATCGCATCCTTTCATGGCTTTGCTGAGTTGATCATAATTGCGAATATCAGATTCAATGAATTCAATATGATCTTTAATAGGCAATATATTGGCCATCTTTCCGGTAGATAGATTGTCGTAAATGCGAACATGGTAATTATGCGCGAGCATTTTGTCCGCAATGTGTGAACCGATAAATCCAGCACCGCCGGTTATTAGTATTTTTTTCATTTGTTTCCTCACATAGGGTCATAATAAATCATATTGAATCATTTTTATCAATAAAAGAATAGAGTGTAACCAAAATAGTCCATCATGTTAATCAGACGAATCATTGATGGCTTCCCCAACGCCCAATATAAAGGTCCATTTGGAACCAAATATTTAACTTGACATTTCAACTGTACTCAGTAGAATCAACCCTTTTTCAAAAATCGGAGGCAATCTTGTTTTTCAAGATTTCCTAAAAAACAACAAGGAGGATCAAATGAATAAATTCTGTCAAAGCTGTGGAATGCCGATGAAAAAAGACCCGGACCAAGGCGGAACCAACGCCGATGGCAGTAAAAGCCTGAAATATTGTAGCTATTGCTATCAATCTGGTAACTTTACGCAGCCCAACTTTACAGTCAGGCAAATGCAGGATTTTTGTATTGATAAAATGAAAGAGATGGGCATGCCTCGATTTCTCGCATGGATATTTACTCGCAGTATACCAAAACTGGAACGTTGGCAGACTGCCTAGCCAGGAGATAGATTATGAGCAAACCTGTTTTGAAAACTGTTGACTTACCAGATACCCAATTGCAATACTTGCATTATCCAGGAAATGGCCCTGCTGTGATCATGCTCCATGCGACCGGATTTGTGCCCTGGCTTTGGCATCCCATTGCAAAATCATTAAATCAAAAGCATTCATTAGAAATAATTGCCCCATATTTTTGTGATCATCGTGACACAGATCCTGAAGAAGGGGGCTTTCATTGGGCGTTGTTGGCAGAAGATCTCTATCGTATGATTTCACAATTGAACATTACTAATCCCCATCTCATCGGACATAGCATGGGAGCTGTTGTCGCTTCATTGAGCCATACTGTCTATCAACTAAGCGCCCGCACAATGATTTTGATTGAACCCATTTTTTTACCAGATCCGATATACAATCAGGTAATTACTGTAGACCAGCATCCACTGGCAGGCAAATCTATCAGGCGTAAAAATTACTGGAAAGACTCGGATGAAGCCTATGAATATTTACGTTCAAAGGCTTTATTTAAAAATTGGGATGATGAAATTCTGTCCTTATATATTTCTCATGGCATGATACCCCAATCCAATGGAGGTTTGGCTCTGACATGCTCTCCAAGACGAGAAGCTGCCTTGTTCATGGGTGGGATGCATCACAATCCCTGGCCTTTGCTGGAAAAAATTCAATGCCCCACTCTGATTATTGAAGGGGGAAACAGTGAAAATCAGCAGGTAATTGATTTACAAAAAGCCACAAAAATGATTCCAGATGCTGCTTACCATTTGGTTGAAAATGCCGGACACCTGGTTCCAATGGAATATCCAGAAAAATGCCTGAACATTTTTGCCAGCTTTATTATAAATGGTCTCATTTTTTGAGCATTTCTAAACATTCATGGCGATAATCTCCAAATTCCCCCATGCTCCCATGGCCTCACCAACCAGGATAAGCACGCCATCTACGCCATCAATGTTTTTTGCAAACTGGACCGCATCTGCAATATCTTCTCTGGATTTTACACGATTTCCAGTAGCAGTAGCAACAGCATCAGCAATTGCAGCAGATCGAGATCGAATAATCACAGCATCTGCCTTCCCAAAACTTAACGAGTGTCCAATGACACCGGATGATGTACAAATTGAAAATGGACAACCAGCCCCATCCAAACGAATGCCAATGCGTTGACTGAATGGTGACTCTCCGGCATATATCCCAACATTTAATGGCTGATGTTTACAGAGAAACAAGTCTCCACCATTTTCAACAATGATCTCATCACTGTATTGACGCAAATCCTCACCAACCATTTCAGCAATGACGCCTGCGACTGAAGCCATTGGACCAACTCCGGCACATTTGCCCGCATGGATCATCTGGCGTACAATGTCTGGTGTGGACTCAATGGTTGTCCAGGGAGATAAAGTTGTTGCGAATGCAGGAAACTGACATATGAAGGATTCTATTTGATTTCGATAACTTACTACACGTTGGTAAGCTTTTTTTGTTAGATCCTGATTGGCATATATCAACAAATCTGTTTCTGCAACAAGAACCTGAAAGCAGGTTAGCGATGTTTCATTGACCAGATTTCTATAAAAACGATTTGATTTTGACAAGGATTGTTCTTCATGATGGCAGCCATAAAGAATGGCTGCCTGAATTTATGGATATTTATCCGAGAATTTGATCAATCACTGCAGTCATTGCCCGGGTATAATCATTGTCAATGGATTGATCCATTGTGGGTTTACCATCATCGCAGGCATGAACGACCTGTGTATCAAAAGGAACAGTCCCCAAGAATGGGATTTGTTCTTTTTCAGCAGTTGTTTTCCCGCCGCCTTTTTTGAATAATGCGATTTCTTTGTCACAATGGGGACATCGAAATGGCCCCATATTTTCGACAAGACCTACAATATCCATATTCATTTTCTTGCAAAAATTGATTGATTTTCTAACATCCGCAAGGGCGACATTTTGAGGTGTTGTCACGACAATTGCGCGCGTATCAGGAATTGTTTGCACCACGCTGAGGGGTTCATCACCAGTACCCGGGGGGGAATCAATAATCAGATAATCCAGTTCGCCCCATTGCATGTCTGAAATAAATTGCCGGATCACGCCATTTTTTAATGGCCCACGCCAGATAACAGCCTGATCGGCTTCATGCATGAGGGATTGCATGGAGACCACTTTCAGATTGTCATTAAATGCTTTTGGTATGACCAGTTTTTCAGATGTGATTTCTAGCATCCCTTGTATACCCATAATACCATGAATGCTGGGACCATGCAGATCAACATCCATCAATCCCACCTTGAAATCGCGATTAGACAGTCCAACAGCAATATTGGCTGCTATGCTGCTTTTGCCAACACCACCTTTACCGCTCATGACAATCAGTTTGTTTTTGATTTTTTCGAGGGTGCTTTTGATGGTTTGACTTTGTATGTCTTGAGCCATTTTTTGTGCGCCTGCACTGCAAGCACTGGCATTGTTTTGTTGTGTTTCAGCCATTGGCTTTCTCCTTGTATATATTGATTTCAGTTCATTTTATGCTATTTTTTTTAGGACACTATCTTCTTTCAATCCGAAAAAGGGCAGATTTCCAAAAAGTCCCACATTTTGTTTCTTAGCCCTGAAAGGGTGTCAACATATCAGCCCAGGGTGATTGCCCCAATCTTTAGATACGACTTCTATAGCAGAAAAAATTATTAAATGTAAAGGTTATTTATTGTTGCATGCTAACCTGAGTTTAGGACCTATAAAAACGCTCTTTCTAACCATTTGATATGATATAGAAAAATCTATCCCCAGACTTGATAAGTGGGCGATCATAAGTTTTCGGGTATATATCCGAAATTCATTAGATATGATGAGGAAAACAAATTTCTTGACACCCAGACAATTATGTTATTTCATAAATATAAAAAAAATTATTGAAATCCAAAAATCGGAATTAAGCCTATGACCAGGAACAAAAAATATCAGTTAATTTTATGTATTGTTTTGAGTATGATCTTGCTCTCTGCCTGTACTCAGGAGGAAAAATGGGATATGCATTGGGAGCAGTCATCTGGAAATGCATTCCAGTCCATGGATGTATCTGCTTCATTGCCAGACACTCAAATTGTGAGAGCTGCAACCACTCGCAAAAAACAATCAACAGGCATTAAAGGCGATTACTTACTGAAAACAAACTGGCATCAACATTATCCATTCAACAAAGCCCTTCCGATGATCAATGGTCGTCGGGTGGTGGCCGGATGTGTAAATATCGCATTGGCACAAATAATGTATTATTATCACTATCCATTACAAGGAAATGGCGTGGTGCATCACTCCTGGAAAGGGCAATATTTCACTGCTGTTTTAAATCGTCGGCTGTACTGGAATAAAATGCCATTAACCATCACACCAGATACCCCCAACTATGCAATTGATGAACTGGCAGCATTGATTCGGGATATCAGTATGATCAATCAAACACTTTTTGGCAGTGGGCCATATGAACAATCTGGCGCGGCTTTTGATATGAATCAGTTTGTTTTTCATTTTGGCTATTCTCGAGAAATTCAGCAGACCAGTTCCAATAATCCAGAATTTTTTCATATTATTGATCATGAAATTGAAGCCAGGCGACCTGTATTGATCAGTATTCATGGCCAACCCATTGATCATATGGCGATCATTGATGGTAAAACTGTGCATAATGGTCAAACCTGCTATCATGTGAATATGGGATGGGGTGGACAGCATAATCGGTTTTATGACTTAAGCCGTCCGATCACTTTAGAATCCATATCTGACCAGCGAAGTATCGGTCAGACATATCGTTTTACCGGTCATATGACATTGTATTACCCAATCAAACCTTGTGATAAAAAGACCTGTAGTTCAAATAATTTGGAGCCTCATGATCATGTTTCAGGCAATCAAATTCAAGGGCAATTTGATTTCAGAACAGATAAGGATCGGTATGAAAATATTTTACTAAAAGATACAACTGTCATTCAGGGGGATCGTGGATATGCCAATCAAGCCTTTTATATTGAAATTTATGATCAATTTCATCAATTGTTGTCATCCAGCGCACCTGATAGCAAAGCGATCCAACATGATTTTGATCCAGGGATTTACCATTTTACAGTCAGTCTTTGCCAGAGCAATCAACAATCCATGCATTGCTATGAATTAAAACCAGGATACGCACAATATACTATCCGAATAAGCACAGGGGTCATTACACCCGATGAAAAGCATAGCATTGCCAATGACATTGGGCCCCCAATTATTACCAATGAATCCACAGATATTATTCTACCCAGAAATTTTACCAAACATATCATTCGGATGGATGCCTTTCATCCAATGGGCCTGCCTGTGGCACTGTCTGTAGCCTCGGATACGAAATCACCTGGCATTGATGCCTATATGAATGATCATTTTTTGATCATTACCAATCAACATCAGGGACATCTAAAATCAACAAAATTGTCAGTAACCGCTCATACCAATGGGATACGCACACAGGCAGATTTCAATATCATGTTTTCAGGTCAGCGGGTATGGTTTGGAAAAACCATTGATATTCCAGGGGAGTTTAAAAACCAGGAAAGTCAAAATATTCATAGGCTGATACTGGAGGACCGATGTCGTTTGACAGGCTACAATGGCTTTATGAATCAGGCCTTTTATATGCAAATTATGGATAAGCAAGGAAAACGTATTGTTGGACCAAATGATGGTGAAATTGATCGCTATTTTGATCGAGGAATCTATCACATTCAGACCTCTCTAAAAATTGAACGACGACAACAGACCCAGGGATCCCAAAAGATTTCAACCCGATACTATGAATATCAAAAAGGTCTTGGCGATCAATATGTTATTCATGTCTATTGTCCGGATGTTAATTATGATCTCGACTTACTGGCTCAGGACAATACCGATTCACCGCCCCAATTTCAAAAAAAATTTCCACCACTCATTTTAAGTTCAGATTTTCGGTCATTTTCCATTCCTGTCGATGTGATAGATGCTGATGGCGACCCTATTCAAATTGCTGCTGTTTCTGATCATTTTGAGATAAAAGCCCGTGCAATAAATAACAGATTGAATATTATACCAAACTCACCATCTGTAAGGACAAAAGCAGAGATCACAATTACAGCCACAGCCAACAATAAACAAACAAAAACATCCTTTTATGTTTTTGTTGCCAAACAGAGAGTGGATCTGGGAACTGACTTTGAAATTAAAGGCATTTTTTCAGATCAAAGCAATATCAATCGCCATCCAGTAATCCTGTCGGGCCATTGTCGTGTTTCTGGATTTAATGGGTTTAAAAATCAGGCATTTTTTATTGAGATTCTTGATAATAATCAGCAGGTTATTATGCCTGCGTCGGATTATGCCATAGAAAACTACTACAATGGATTATATTATATTCAAACTCGATTAAAAGCTGGTAAACGTTACTTTCCATATATTTCAGGGCAAAGTGATCAATATAGTGTTTCAGTTTCTTGTCCGGATAGTTATCTGGATAAAGATTATGTTGAAAATGTCTTGTGGACCTATTGACCATTTTTTGAAATCAAACAAAGAATCAGGCTGCCGCCATAAGGGAGACATTCTACAATATCAAGGCGTTATGTCGGTAACCAGGAATTAACATGCAAAACAATAATATATAAACTATGAAAACAATCATTTTAGGCACATCGGGTCATATTGATCATGGGAAAACATCCCTGGTTAAAGCGCTGACAGGCATTGATACAGATCGTCTCAAAGAAGAAAAACAGCGCGGCATTACCATAGAGCTGGGGTTTGCATCACTGAAAATTGATAAAGAAACCCAGGTGGGCATTGTTGATGTGCCGGGTCATGAACGATTTGTTCGTCACATGGTGGCTGGTGCATCAGGTATGGATATCGTGTGTATGATTATTGCGGCAGACGAAGGCGTCATGCCGCAAACCCGGGAACATCTTGATATTTGTCAATTACTAGATGTAAAGCACGGCATGATCGTTGTTACCAAAGTTGATCTGGTGGATAATGAATTTTTGGAGCTGGTTATTGACGATATTAATGATTCTGTCAAAGGCTCTTTTTTGGAAAATGCGCCCATAGTGACATGTTCCAGTGAAACGCATGAGGGGATTGATGATGTCCGATCCTGTATTGGCCGGCTTTGTCAGCAAATACAATCCAAAAATCCAGCCAACCTTTTCAGACTGCCAATAGATCGTGTTTTCAGCATGAAAGGCTTTGGTGCTGTTGTAACAGGAACGCAGCTTTCAGGTCAGGTTTCAGTTGGGGATCCTGTCATGATATATCCATCAAAAAAGGCCGCCAGGGTTCGGGGGCTTCAGAATCACCAGAATAAAATTCAAACATCGTTTTCAGGCATGCGGTGTGCTATTAATCTTCAAGGCATAGATCGCGGAGATATTCATCGTGGCGATATTTTGTCCCATCCAGATTGCCTTCAACCGACTTATATGATTGATGTTCATTTTCAATATCTTGACATCAATGATCGGCCTTTGGAATTTCGGTCAAAAGTCAGATTTCATACTGGCACATCAGAAATTCCGGCACATATTATTCTGTTGGATCAGGATCAGCTTTTACCTGGTGAAACGACTTTTGCGCAAATTCGATTGGAAACCCCTCTATGTGTCATGCGCAATGATCGATTTGTTTTGAGACATTTTTCTCCAGTACAGACAATCGGAGGTGGCGTTATTATTCATCCTCTGGCTCCCAAACGAAAACGATTTAAAAATGAAATTATTGGTGACATGAAACTACTTGGCCTGGCCGATGATATGAATTGTTTGATCATTCATATCCAAAGGGCGGGTTATTCAGGAATCACTTTAAAACGTCTCAAACAATGCACAGCAATTGATGACCACACAATGGAAAAACACCTGAACCATCTCATTGACAGTCATGTCATATTTGTTCTTGATTCAGATACCAAAAAATATCTTCACCAAGCAACCATTGATCATTGGAAAGGGATCATTTGTATAAAACTCAAACAATATCACAAAGATATGCCTCATCGAACAGGAATGCCGCGTCAGGAATTGAAAAGTCGTTTACCGGGTGTTTTTCCACCTGCTTTGTTTCAACATTTGATTGATGAGTTAATTGGATCCAATGCAATTGAAACGCATCAAGAAGTTGTTTGCATTAAAAATCATTGTCCACGGCTGTCAAGTCAGATGGATCAGATGAAAGAAGCTGTTTATCAGATCACTCAAAAAAGTGGATTAGGCCCCCCATTGGTAAAAGAACTGGCACAACATTTCGGCAAGAACATTCAGGAGATGGAAACATTGCTTGCATTTTTGGAAAATGAAGGCAAAATTGTCAGAATTACTCAGGACATGGGGGTCTGTTTAAATGTTTTAAATGATTTACAGACAAAATTGATTGATTACCTGAAAAAAAATGACACGATTACAACAAAAGAGTTTAAAAATCTGGTCAATGTTTCCCGAAAATATGCCATTCCACTCATTGAATACTTTGATCGAAAAAAAATTACACTCCGCGTGGGAGATGAACGAAAGTTAAGACTCTCTTGAATGTGTGCCCCCCTCACAATCCAACCTGGCGACGTGCTTCATACAAACCAATGGCTACAGCAGTGGCAAGGTTTAAGCTTCGTACATACTTTTCTGAAATTGGAATATAAGCTGGCATATGGCAGCGTTCTAAAATATAATCGGGTAACCCCTCAGTTTCGCTGCCAAATAGAAGCCAGTCATTGTCTTTATATTGGATATCCGAGTATTTCACAGTGCCTTTTTTGGTGAAACCAATCATACGAGCCTTTGAATCTAAATGTTTTTCAAAGGCTTCGAAGGACTCATAGTAAGACATATCCACATAATCCCAATAATCAAGCCCTGCTCGTTTCACTGCCTTATGTGAAATATCAAATCCCAATGGACCCACCAGATGTAAAGGTGAGTGCGTGGCCGCGCAGGTACGTGCAATATTCCCTGTATTGGGCGGAATTTGTGGATGAACCACTACCAGATTAAATTGAGGGTCATGTGTTTCAGTCACAACAATTGTCTTTCCTGGTTTGTAGTTTTTCAGGGATTTTAAAGATTCTATTCAAACCCAATTCATTTTCCTGGCGGGCAATCACAAGTTCATGGACTCGATTTTGAACCAGTGAATCCCGAGATGAAAGAATCATACAAAAAGGAATGATTGATGCCAGGAATATAATAAATACTAATATGGTTATTTTTGATATATTTTCTGTATTCATAATAGTCTACTCCATTTTTTTTAGCTGATTGATACTATCAATATAAAATAACGCAGTGCGGCAAAAATGTCAAATAATTTTTCTGCGTTGCGGCATTTCAGCTAATAATTGGAATGCAGACCCTTTCGGAGCGAAGAAAACCTTTCCAATTTAAAAAAAGTGTTAACAAATTTAAAAAACAAATATGAAAGCGACAATCAAGGCCCGCCCGACTTTAGCCCTACGCTGTTCATGTAATTGCCGCATCGTACATTCTTAACCAGGCTCGCCCCCATTTGACCATAGCTTCAGAAACAATTGCTCATAAGCCTGAATAACATCCTGTCTCTCAAACAACGCCCCTTTATTCATTCTGATTTTTTGTTCAACCCTGCCTTTATATCCTTTATCACAAGCCAACAAATTGGCCAATGCGATGTATTGTTGCACACTGGTTGCAATCGTATCCAAGACATTTATCCGCTTGAAACACCCATAAGCAAGGCGATTGCGAAAAAAGGGGCCTGGAAGCGTAACAATGGGGATATCTGCTGAAATCGCTTCAATGGTTGTTGTACCACTACTAAAATATGGAACATCCAGGACGGCATCACAAAGGGATAGAAATCTGAGAAACTTCTCAAATGGCATGCTTTTGAGAAACAACACCCGATGAATCACGTCTGGCATATTTAGGGTCATTCGATCTTTTAATTGTTGCGTCAACGCCGGATATTTTCCTGAATACAGAATAAGCCAGCCCTTTGGATCGTTTTTTAATATTTCTGCAAAAATCCAATCCATATCTGGGTGCATTTTCTGAATACTTTGGGGACATACATACCAGTGGCCGTCTGGAAGCGAAAAATCTGAGCGACTGAAATGGGTATCCTTTAGATGGGGTTGATAAAAATATGAAATAAAAGTGTTGAGTGCAATAAGCCTCTCGCTGTAATGGCTTATGGCATTATCTGGTTCCATATCTGCTGTGGAGATGTAATAATCTATATTTTTAATACCACTGGTTACCGGGTGCCCCCATCCTGCGCATTGGATCTTAGCCAGACGTGAAAACGCCAAAAAATATATCAATGGATCCATGCCAATTTCTGGATAAAAAAGAATGTCCAGTTTTTGAGAGGCGATGATCTCTTGACATTGGAACAAATTACATGGCAAATATTGAATGATATCCTGGCAATCATGATGGAGTTTGGACTGGATATACTGCTTTTCTGATGGATGAAATAAGGTCACCTGGAATTGATTTGGATTGAGATTTTTGATTAATCCTTGATACACTTTTCCAACAGGATGAGATTCAAAAAAAAACGTGGTGACAAAACCGATTGATATTTTATTATGTCTATTTGTGTGATTTAAATAAGGTGAATGGTAGTTCAATTCAGGGCAGGAACGATAGTAAAAATTGGCAATGGCTTGTTGCAGGAAGGTGTCGTCATGGCCATGATAAGCCAATAAGAATTGTGTGATGCCAACCTGTTTGAAAGGATCTGTTAGCCGGGCAGTCTTGTTTGCCACATAATCGGCCAGTCGTTTTCTGTATGAATAGATTTCTTTTCTGGATTCATAGATCACAGGCAATGAAAAATTGCACAGTATGTCAAGCCCTGAATGATCCACATGCGGTTGTGCTTGTATAAAATGATATCGGGCCTGAGCAATATTTCCTTTGATGCGATTGATATGCCCGGCATTGATATGCGCCTGGGCATGATTGGGATCATGTTCAAAAAGCTTGTTGTACCAGTGCAATGCATCATTTTCCTGATCAAGATGTTGGCAGGCAAAAGCCATATCAAACAAGGTGTTGATATCTTCAGGAAAATGATGCAGTATCCGAACATAACATTTTTTAGCATCTTCAAAGCGGGCCAGAGATTTCAGCATGCCAGCCAGCTCATAAAGGCTCTTTGTGTCATTAGGATTGTGTTGAATTTTTCGGGTCAAAGAGTCAATTAATATTTCTATTTCTGAAATTGTTTTCTCAGGATCAGCGTTTTTGCAAACTTTTGTCATGGATGCTATCCAACATATTTTTTTATGCTTTCAATCAATTTCTGGCGATCCAGCTTTAGTTGATAATCATTAATGCCCACTTTTTTACCTTCAATGCGATGACGCTCCTCTGACAATGATGTCACTGCAATAACTGGTATGGATGAAAATCGGTTATCTTTTTTAATTTTTTGCGTCAGTTCAAAACCATTCATATTGGGCATTTCAATATCAGTGACAACAAGAGAAATTTCTTCATCATGCGCCTGAAGCAAATCCCAGGCAACAGCGCCATCTTCAGCAGTAATAACGTTAAATCCTTCATCATCGAGAATGGCCCGCACTTGCTCCCTGAAAAAGGCAGCATCCTCAGCCAGAAGAATTGTGGGACGTTCAATTTCCTCTGCTTCATCATGTTCAAGCCACTGGGGCTGAATTGTTTTAATAAAGCCATAAATATCAACAATTAAAGTGGTATGTTTGCCAATAACCATTGACCCAAGTATACCCGGTTGTTTGAAAACGCGATCGTCAACATCAACCGAAACTTCAGCAGTATCCAATGGGCCGGTTACCAGAAGGCCAAATTCCTTGCCAGAAATAACAAACACAATTACAATGTATGTTTGTTGCTCTTCAATGGGTTTGACCGATGCCACCTCATGCATTGCAAACAAAGGAATACTGCCGCCCATGTATTGAATAACATAACGTTCACCCAGCTTTTCCATTTGATGAGATTTTATTCGTTCAATTCGTGATACCAGATTTAATGGCACTGCAAATTGCTCTGTTTTTGCAGATCGAAATAGCAGGAATAGTTCAATATCACCAACATGAATAATTTGTTGTTGCTGCTCATCCTCAGTGGTGCCTGTCATACTACCTTCAATATTGGTCAACTCTGCTCGTGATGCCAGATTGCTTACATCAAGAATCAATGCCACCCGACCATCACCCAAAATAGTTGCGCCGGCGTATTCGGAACATATTTTTAAATGTCGTCCCAGTGGTTTGACAACAATTTCTACAGAGTCATGAAGTTTATCCACTATCAGTCCATATCTTAAAGATCCAGCAGATACCACAGCAATATTGACTGCGTTCTTTTTATCAGATTGAAGGTCTGGAGAAAGGCCTAGAATTTCTGAAAGACTCAGCAATGGCAATAAGTCTTCCCTGAGTCGAACAACTTTGGCATCCCCAACAACTTCAATTCGTTCTTTCACCTGACTGGACGGAATACGTAATAGTTCATCCAGGTTGACCTGAGGAATGGCAAAGCGTTCATCTCCAATAGACACCAATAGACTGGGGACAATTGCCAGAGTCAGGGGCAATTTAATTCTAAAAGTGGTGCCTTCCCCAACAACCGATTGAACATCAACCACCCCCCCAAGGTTATCCAGATTAGACTTGACAACATCCATACCCACGCCACGACCCGAAACATCACTGATTGTCTTTGCAGTTGAAAAACCAGGTAAAAATATGAGATTTACGCGATCCTTATCAGATAGGGCCTCAACCTGATCTTCAGTTAAAAGCCCTTTTTCAATGGCTTTATAGGCAAGAACATCACCATCAATCCCTTTACCATCATCAATAATTTCAATGTTGATTTGTCCAGCTTCATGATAAGCTCTCATTAGAACCCGACCGGTTTCTTTTTTTCCCGCTGCTTTTCTTTCTGCTGGTGTTTCCACGCCATGATCCACAGAATTACGAATCATATGGGTTAAAGGATCATTCAAGCCTTCAATAATACTCTTGTCCAGTTCAACTTCTTTGCCTTCAAGCTCCAATCGAACATCCTTGTTAAGATCTTTTGCCAGTTCGCGCACCACACGTGGAAACTTGCTAAAGACTTTTCCTATGGGTTGCATGCGTGTCAGCATGATTGCATCTTGAAGTTCTGATGTTACAATATCAATACGTTGTTTGGCCATATCCAGTCCATGCTCATTTCCTGAAGCAATACTTTGAATCAGTTGATTGCGGCTCAGAACCAGCTCACCCGCCAGATTCATTAATGAATCCAACAAACTGATATTAACGCGCAAACTGGTTTCTTTTGTAAATGATGTATCAGCTTTGGTTTCTGAATCATCTTCTGCTTTTTTTAATTGATCTGAACCTGTGGGTTTTTGGGGTGCTGGCTTTTTCTCTTGAACAGGTATTTCTTGCTTTTCAGGTGGTTTTTCTTCAATTTTTTCTGGAGCAGGCCCTTGAGGACTTGCCTCATGGTCTTCTGTTTCATCAGGCAAAATATGAATATATTTGTCATCCAATTCAAGAACACTGCCAATTAAATCAGGTTCAATTATGGATGCATGGAGGGCATAAAATGGAATTCTATTAATTGCTTCTTCGTCCAGAGTCCCCACACTGGTAATGTCAACTTTTGATTCAATAAGAATACCGCTTTGTTGAATTTTTGTAATAATATCCAGGGGGGTTTTGTTTTTATAATGGATATCGTGAATCAGATCATATTCTACCAGATAGACAAATTTTCCGCCTTTTCGAGCCTGATTCATATCAAATTCACAAACCTTGAAAATCAATTGGCCGTTGGGAAGTGTAATATCAACTGTGCGATCAACACTGTCCTTGTCTTCTTGTGACAGTGAAGAATGGGTCAGATTTTCCAAAGCACTTACCTGACTTGAAATATCCATATCATTGCTTGCATTGATATTTGCCATCAGTTCAGTAAGACGATCAAAACCCGATAACAAGACACTGACAATTTCAGAATTGGGTGTTATTTCTTTATCACGAATGAGTCCAAGGACATTTTCCAGTTTATGGGACAACTCTTTTATACCAGTTAATCCCATAAAGCCTGCACCGCCTTTAATTGAATGGGCTGCCCGAAATACTTTATTGACCAGGTTTTCATCAAGGTCAGCGCCCATCTCTTCTATGGTCAATAAGTCCTTTTCAATATCGGCAAGATGTTCTTCTGACTCTTCGACATATACCTGTAATGTTTCATCGTCAATCATCATGATTGTTGTTCCTTTTTTGGCATTAAGGAATACTTGAAAAATTAAACACTCATTTCGTAATGGGAAAGTTATTTTTTAGAGCATTCCTAAGTTATTAAACAAATAGTTTTGTATTATTGTCCATTTCGGTTTTTCCTGACTCAGGTATTGCCTTCTCTTTCCAACGCTCATGTGTGTGTTCCTCGTGTATGCGTCGCAAAGGCTAAAGTGTCAGAACGAGAAGGCAATAACCACGCCCAAAAAAAGCATAGTTGAACGATATTACTAATTTGCCTGTTTGCTTTTTTCTGCTTTTTCTGCAATTGCAATCAATATTTGTGGATTTTTAATCATGTCTGAATGTAATGCATCTGCAAAGGTATCTGGATAGTCTATAGCATGGGAAATTAATGTTTCTTCAATAATTTCAAATTGTTGACATATGTTTTGATGTTGATCCATGAGGTACATCAATAGCGGCAAATGAAAATCGACATCATAACGAATTAACTCAAAGAGCAAACGATATTGTGTCTTACTATCAACCTCTTCAATGTAGGATAGTATAACACGTGCCTTGATAATATCTCTGGCATCAAGACTTTCTCTTAATGCTTTTATCATATCCTGGGAATTAATTGTATTATTCATACCATTGTTTCCTGGTTCGCATTTCAAAAAAGGGAGTATTTTCTTAGCCCTGAAAGGGCAGCAACATACCTCATTTTTTGAAATGCACCCTGTTTTCTGTGTGATGAGCAATCGATAGTTATATCATATCTCATTGAAAATTCAAGTGGTTTTATATATATGTAATGAGTGTAACCAAAATAGACTGAATTCCGGGGACATGACCTTATTTTTTGATATAAAATGTTATATTATAAGGTTTTATGTCAAAAAATAAGCATCGTGTCCCCGGAATTCAGTCTATTTTGGTTACACTCAATATGTAATTGATAGATTCATTTTGGCTATTTTTTTAGTTTAAACAATAAACATAATAATGTCAAGTATAACAGAAAACAACAAAATGCCCAGGGGCGTATGTACAGTTTAGGGGAAGTGAATTTCATACAAGGAATGCTCAATTTCGGCAATTGAAGAACAGCGTAGGGCTAAAGCCCATAGCCGTCAGGCTAAGGCAAACTCGCTCCGATGCTCGTTCCCAGGCTCTGCCTGGGAACGTTTTCCGAGGTGGCTCTGCCACCTACGAACTTAACAGGCGGCAGAGCCGCCAAGAAAA
>Ga0272440_1001818_pt1 | contig 17102 bp, 14 predicted proteins | sample SSMMMBAug17_FD_192440 | JGI IMG/M metagenome (GOLD analysis project Ga0272440, IMG submission 192440) | Marine sediment archaeal communities from Little Sippewissett salt marsh, Falmouth, MA, United States - SSM-MMB-Aug17 | ecosystem: Environmental > Aquatic > Marine > Wetlands > Sediment ... | reverse complement strand
CCTCCAATACTTGAAAAACAGGGGTATGATTATTTCTGGAGACCAACGTGGGGCGATGACACGCCTCCCTTCTACGCATGGTTTATCAAACGAGATTCTCAGGGTAACAGAACGCACCATATCCACACCACTGGCCCGACCCAGTAAGATCGTTTAAACTTCGTGATTTAAGTTGTTCACTGTTAAAAATTATTAAATCAAGAAAAACATATCAAGACAAATTTTTGATTTTTTTAGTAAATTTTAGCTTCTATGCAAGTAATTCAATTTCACCTTTTGTAAAAAAAATGACGGATTACTTCTTCTAAATTTTTTTAAAATGATCTAAATTAATTTTTGATTTTATTAATATAATATGTTAGAAAAAAGTAATCTATAATAAAAGTTTTTGGGGTTCCTAATAATGGTTAAAAAAAATGAACGTATCAGGCCTGTAGGACAAAAATATGAAAAGTCACTTATTATGGTCAATCAAAAACTAAGGATGAAAACCAATGAAAATAGCAACGATCATTCCCGCAAGATATCAATCCAGCCGATTTGAGGGCAAACCATTGGCCTCTATTCTCGGTAAACCGATGATTCAGCATGTCTATGAACGTGCGGCACTTTCCAAAGCGACCGACATGACTTTTGTTGCAACTGATGATCATCGTATTCAAGAAGCGGTTGAAGGATTTGGCGGTCAAGTAATTATGACAAACACAGTCCATCACTCAGGTACCGATCGACTTGCCGAGGCCGCTACATTATTGAAATTAGAATTGAACGATATTGTTATCAATGTTCAAGGAGATCAGCCATTAATTGATCCCAGAAGTCTGGATCAAGTGATTGCGCCATTTAAAACTGATGATCAATTGGACATGACAACCCTGGCCTTTCGAATTATTGACACTCGTGAAAAAATCAACCCCAAAGATGTGAAAGTTGTTTTTGATAAGGATGGCAATGCATTATATTTTTCACGCGCTCCAATTCCATTTGGTCGGGATAAACCCGCTGTGGACATGTACAAGCATCTCGGTGTGTATGCATATCGACGACGATTTTTGGATAGATTTAATCAATTTCCACAAGGCATCCTTGAAAATATTGAAAAATTAGAACAATTGCGGGTATTGGAGTATGGCGTCCCGATTCGGGTTGTGATTACGCAGTTTGACTCTCCTGAAGTTGATGTACCTGATGATATTCAAAGAATTGAAGCAAAAATAAACACCCCTTAGTTCTTAGATATCTCTCGAACACCATCAGACACAGTGCATGTTTCTGGAACAAAGCTGATCGCCCCTTTCGTTCGTTTCACAAAGTCGATACACTGTGTACACTTGTTATACATAACTGGCATCATTCCTGTACCTGTAAAAACCTTCTTTCGCCAGTAGTTTCGATACTGATAGAGTGTTTTTCGAACATATTGTTTGATAAATTTACGATATATATCTTTTTCAGTATATAAGACAAACCGGATGCGTTGACTATCTTCCCATTGTGTCTTTTTTCCCAAAAAAATATTGCGAATATCATTGGCAGATAAGGGATCTTCTATATCAGCATGAACAATAATTTTCACATCGCTTGCAAGCCCACAGGAAATCGCTACAAGTTGAAAAACAATGCTGATGATTATTAACATGCAGTGAAAACGAAACGCACAAATTTTCATGAAATCAATCCTCCTGATTTCTAAAAGCTTAAGCCCAGTTTTAGCAAAAGCAGAGATGTTCTCTGCTTAACACCTTCAGGGTTATCTTGAGGCATCATCAATGCGCCGCCATCAATAAGATGTGTTTCTGCCTTAAAAATCAATGAATCGGTGATATCAAAACGAAAGCAAATGGCTGTTTCTTTATGCCATCCTAAATAATTTAGAGGCAGGGATCGCCCCTTTTTATCTGATGAATCTGGCCAAAAAACAGCATAATATCCACCCATCTCAAAGAAATCAGTGATACGATAGGTCATACTAAGATAAAATGTATCTGTTTTAACAGGGATACTAGTGACTATGGGCAGGATATCAGGTGCCAGAGTTTCTACTTTTATATCTCCGCGAAAAATCATGTATTCGGCGGCAAAGATAATTTCATGAAAAGTATATTCAATATAATTGACAAAAATTTTGAAATTATTCAGTTGGTACTGAATATCAGGCCCAGGAATATGATATTGTGGGGGTAATGGAAAAATGTTTATTTCAGCATCTGCATCCATATCGAAATAAATACCTGAAATCCCCAGGCGCAGGCCATCAATCTCCGGATACCAGGTTAAAGCGCCACATCCTGCGTATCCAACATCAAAATCGATAATATCCACTCCACGTCTTTCCATATAACGACTCCATCCACTATCCGATTCTATACGCTTTGCACCATTTAGAATTTGATAATCAATACTCCCAAAGGATTCAAATTGAACATTGCCATATATGCCGAGACCATTCATTGCGTTAATCGTGCTGCGAGAAATATCGTAATATACCGGGGGTAAAAATATAAATGTTCGAAGCATATCAATGTCACGTGTATCATTATATAATCCATGAGGAAGTTTAATCTTACCCAATCGAAACCCAAGCAAATCATTCATGCGGTAGTCAGCAAATGCCCAGTCCAATTCTATCTTATTGTTTCCAACATCACCAATATCCCGTGTATATAGTTGACATCCAATATGGAAATTGGGACGAAATTGTCTGGAAAAATTGATGGCAGCATCATTGAACTCTAAAGTACCACCATCTGTGTTTGCCAGGTAATTATTTCGGTCAGATAACATATATCCCTGTGAAATAAACCCATGAATATGAATATTTTCATAGATTAATGCACTTGCGTCAGATATGATGAACACGTATAGAACGAACAGATAGCTACATAATGGCCGGCTTAAGGTCATATTTTCTCCTTTGATGACGTTTCATATGCCTGAACCAATAATTGCAATTCTGTTGCCAGTCTATCCAATTCATTGGATGAAATATTGACACGTTGAATTTCCTGGTTACTGTCTGCAGCGGCCTCACTCACAAGATGGTTATTTTCACTCACATTTTTTGCTCCCCTGGCAATTTCTGCAATATGGACTGAAACATTGTTCGCCGCCTGCGCCAGCTCAATCATGGCATCAGAAATGGCCTTTGAGCGTGAATCTGCCTCATTGGCATTATGGGATAAATTATCTGCTGCTCGGGCTTGTTCTTCAACAGCTGATAATATTGTTTCTGCCGCATTATTCATCTTGTCAATGATTTTAGAAATATCCAATATGACCTGAATGGCATCTTCAGTATTGGTCTGAACACCTAAAATCCGCATGGCAATATCTTCAGCAGCCTGATTGCTTTGAATGGCAAAAGTTTGTATGGCATTGGCAACAACAGCGAATTCACGTCCCGATTCTCCGGCTGCGGCAGCCTCAATTGATGCATTCAACGCAAGAAGGTTTGTTTTATAAGCCAGCCGCTTGATAACATCGGTGACCCCACCAATTTCATCTGCCGAATTCTTGAGCAAATTCATTGCATTTTCAGCTGTGCTTGCTTTGGATAAAGCCTCAGCCACAATACCTGAACCTAGGCGCGCATTTTCCTTAATATTGGACATGGACTTTGACATATTATCAACTGAAAGGGCAATTGAATTCACGTTTGTGGATACCTGTTCGGTTGTATTGCTGACATTGTTTATGCGATAGCTGATATCTTCCATGCTTGATGCAATAGAGTCGATACTATTAGACATTTGTCGGGATGTGCCAGCCACTGAATCCGCTTGTTGAGTCATTTTTTCGGAATTGTCTGACAATTGTCCGGCAATTCGAACCATATCTTCGGATGATTCCGCCAGACGAAACCCTTTATTTTTAACATTAGAAACAATTTTACGAAATGACACCACCATTGCATTAATTGCTGACAGTAATTTACCTATTTCATCACTGGATTCCTGCTTGAGTGTTTTGGATAAATCACCATGTGAAACCTGTTGCGCAAATAAGACAACTTGATCTATTGGACGGGTTAACCATCGACTTAAAAAAACTCCAAACACAGCGGCAGATACCACACAGAAAAGTAAAAAAAATATAATAATGCGTAGGATCTGCCCAAACGCATGTTCAGCATTTTTGCGTATCCGATTGGCCACAAATAAAAATTCATCAACAGGGACAGTTGCTGAAAGCGTATATTGCTTATCTGCAATTTGAAATGGCAAATAATTCAGGAGATGATCCTTGTTCTTAAATGAATAACGATCCTGACCTTTTTCTCCTTTCAACATGTGATTTTTGACAATGCCGGATAATTTTCCATATTTTACATCACTGAAATCCACCGGATCTAAAATCGAATAATTGGGGTGACTGACCACAATGCCCTGATCATTAATCAAAAATGAAAACCCTGTCTGACCATATTTATAACTTGCAATCACTTTGCTCAGGACCTCCCAATCTAAATGGAGGGATATCAAACCCTGACATCTATTGTCTATGTATATGGGGGAGTATAACACCATTTCAATGACAGATTGATCATCTGATTCAAATATTCCTGGATGGTTAACAGTTCCTTTGCTGGCTTTTAATGCATCTTGAATCCAGTTGGCTTTAAAAGTTTGCAAATCTTTTTCAAACATACCATTTCTTAGGGTCAATAGCTTTTTACCTGTGGTATCAATAAAGCAAATCTGATTGATGGTATAATGTGTTTCTTGTTGCAATTGTATTTTTGATGAGACATACGCATTGAATATTTCTTTTTGAAGTAACTCAGTAGATCGTTCTATTTCCTCCTGAACGATTTCATCAAGGAATCCATTCAAACAGATAATCCAGTCTCGATGTGGATAATATGCATACGCAGTATACATGCGTTGTCCTTCCATTTCATAGAAAAATGTTTTGACACCTTTGGTGTAGGGGCTGTCCAGTATTTGCTTAAATGGGTTCAGGTGAAGGTCATGGATAATGTTCTTATTAATTTTATCGGTATCTTGATGAACCAGAATATCTCCTTTGAAATTCATCACAAATGCATATCCATTTTGGCCAATGTTTGATTTTTCAATTGATGAGTAAAGGGCTTCGTTTTTTTCGGGTACGCCCACAAAAAAAGCGCCCAGCAAGGTTCCTGAATCACTGAAGATGGGCTGATAAATCGAAACATATCGACGATGATACTCACTGGAAATACCCCGATATGTAATGCCATTTTTAATGTTATTGACCACAGCATTGGGTTGACCATCCGGATTCATTGCTGGAAGATAGGTTTCAATGGCTCTTTTGGCTTCATCGTTTTGAACATTGGTTGCAATGCGAAGTAAATCGTAATCATCATTCATGACTTGAAAAACTGAACAATGAACACCTGTCATCTCCTGAACATCATCTACGATCGGAACAAAGCTGTCAGAATAGGAAAAAACCTTTTCTATCATTTCGATACCGATATGAACCACCGGTAGTTCAACAGACTTGATTTCACCAGTAAACTGGTTTTCTGCATTCCAGGTAATCACTTCACTGGGAGACATGTAAAATCTGCCAATATTTTGAAAAATGTATTCAGCACTATATAGACCGAGGGTTAGCTTGTCTTTCAACATTTGATATTGAATATGACAATTCTCCAGAAGTCCTTGAACGACCTGCTGTGCTTCTCTTGTCGCACGTTCAATGGCCCTGGGCTGAGATTTCAGGTATAAAGGCAAGTTCGTTGAATTGGCCAGGCGCCGAGTTAGTGTAATTGATGAGGATATCAGGGGGGCCACGCGTTGACGCTCCGCTTCCAGACCAATTTGAATATTCGCATAAGCCTGCGCTTCAAGTCCCTGATAACTTTTTAGAATGGTTTGTTTGGCAAAAGAATCAAATTTGAAAATGCTGAAACTGCCGATAAATAAAACCGGTAGTACCCCAATGAGAATGCTGACAATGATTAACTTTAAACGAAGAGAACGTTTTAACATGAGAGAACTCCTTTCATATAAATCAGTTTGAGTTATTAAATGAAACGAAACTGTAATATCAATGATCAATAATTATATAATGGTACTATAAAAATAAAAAAAAACAAGAAAAAACTTTATGCACCATAGCGCGACAAAGTCTTGATGATATTGACCGGTATTAAAAATTTGATTGATTTTGAATGTTTATATGACAATCAGGAATGAGGTGAAACGCCATATTGGATATGATATTAAAAAATAGCGTTTGAAAGCGGGTTATCAAAATAGCCGGATTGAAATAATTATCCTTCCGGCTATTTTGGTTTTACACAAAATAATGATATTTTTAAATGATCGCTAAACGTTAGAAAAAAACAAAGAAGGTAACCATGAGCTCGCTTGGCTTAATTTTTTCAATTGTTTGACGATATCTATAATAATTGTGATTATCGTCGACATTCTTTATATAATCAATTTCAGATGTATCATAAGCGACTTCAATACCCATTGTGGTATCTTCTTTAACTGTGAATTCCAGACCACCGCCAAATAAAAAACCCATACTTGCATTTTCTACATAGTCGCCACTAACAAAATGGTGTCTCAAGCCCGCTATAGCAAAGGGTGTTACTTTTGAACCAGTGAATAACTTTGCCTTTATATCCAGGCTTAATGGAAGATCAAAATAGCTCATATCACCTAGCCCCAAGGCAATAGGACCTATTCCAACACCAATATCAAAGTAGTCATTGATTTTTAAATATGACCCAAAAACTAACCCAACTGGAGACTCAGAGCTCTGTACGATATAATAGCCTTCCTCTTTTTTGTTTTTTTCCCATTGGTCAACAATATTGCTTAATCCTGACACATAAGAAAGTCCGAGTTTAAAATGCCAATCTTTCGCTAAAGCAGGGCTTGTTTGAAAGATAATCGTACAGGCAAAAACAAACATTGATAAAAATACTGTTTTTTTAGGTTTAGATTTCATTAATTACTCTCCTTTTTAAATTTTTAAGTAATGCTCGGAAAATAAATTCCTCATTATTCGATATTTGTTGATTCGTTTCTGAACCATGATTACACTGAAGAAGATGAAGAAGATGAAATAAAAACACTTTAAATTCATCTTCTTCAGTGTAATCATGGTTCAAAAAACTGAATGAACATTTATTTAATGGGGAACTTCTTTTCAGAACGTCCCTAAGTAATTTTAGTTTATTCTAAATATCGTACAGAGATAGATATTTAGAAACAAATTTATGAGCGAGCCTTATGTTCGCCATCCGAAAAAAATTTGGAAACAACCCTATGCTCGGAAATAAATGTATTGGTTTCGAACATCGGTTTGTTCAGGGTTTTTGTATGGGCGGCGAACATATTGTTTGCCGCCCATACATTGCACGTTGTAAAACAATATTTTCATTAGCCTGTCGGCTAAATAGACTGTTAGATTTTGTCATTGCATGAAGCAATAAACATGCCAGTAACAAACAAAGTTGAACAATCATAAGTATTAACTTAGGAATGCCCGGAAAATAAGTTCCTCATTATTCAATATTTGTTGATTCGTTTCTGAACCATGATTACACTGAAGAAGATGAATAAGATAAAATAAAAGACACTTTAAATTCATCTGATTCATCTTCTTCAGTGTAATCATGGTTCAGAAACGAATCAACAAATAATGAATAATGATATCTATCGATTTATTGTTTTTCCGATACATTAAAATAAAGCATACTTTTTAACATAATCGAAATGTTATTTTTTGTTAAATTCATTCATTCTTGAAAATTAATCGAGAAAAGTCAAGGACAATTTTAAGAATTCTTTCAAGGCTTCGCTTTTATGATAGAGAAATCTCAAGAAATTGGATCACCTTTTATAAGGCATGAAAAATTTACGATTCCTCGAGCATATATGTAGCCAAAAGTTCAGTCTTTTTTTGACCCATGATGGCACTGACGAAGATAAATACGATAAAGTAAAGTGGGTAAATATATTTTATCTCAAATGAATGACAGGAATTCCCAATCTAAATCGTACTTGCTTTTTATTCATTTTTAATATATATTAATAAAATTCTCATAATGGGATGAATGTGCAATCACAGTGATGAAATCTGATTCTACAAAATAAATGTGGTTGACTGCCCATTTGGAATAGATTCCAATATTGAGTGAAGGAGGCTCTATGTCAGAGAGAAAAACGTGGGACTGGGAAACCAGTGAGAAAAAAATCGCTGATTATGGCGGTTGGAAAAAAAATTACAACTGGGTTGAAGAACCCTATGTCAGTCCTGATGGCGAAAAGATCGCTTCAATTGTCAATATAGATCAAGGTGAATTTAGTGTGTGTGTCAATGGTGACGCATGGGAAAATACATATGACAAGATCTGGCGACTTCGTTTTACACCTAATGGTCGTGCAAGTGCCATTGTTTCGGAATTAGGAGAATGGACATTTGCCATAGATGATCAGGCATGGGAAAATAAATTTGGTTATGTGTGGAATCCACTTTATAGCAACGATGGTAAAAACATAGTTGTTGCCATTCAACAGGACATGCAATATGGCGTGGCAGTTAATGGTGTCCCCTGGAGTGAATTATTCCCCAATGTAACTGAAATTGCTACAAATCCATCCGGGACGCGAACGGCTGCAACTGTTCAGGTAGAAGACCTGGGGCAGGCAAATCTTGAGCTATTTAAAAAAGGGGTTTTTACTGTTGCCATTGATGGCACCCCTTGGGATCAAAAATTTGTCAATGTCTGGAAAAAATCATTTAATACTGCGGGAGATCGTTTAGCGACTGAAGTTCGACTCAATCTATACGATTACACCATTGCTGTTGATGGTCAAACCTGGAATGAAATATTTTCCAGTGTATGGACGCCAACGTTTCATCCGGAGACGAATACTGTTCTGGCTCCAGTTCGTGTTGATGGCAAGTGGACATTAGCGGAAGATGGCAAACTGATTTGGGGGAGCAAATTTGTTCAACTCTGGAATCAAATGGTCAGTCCGAACAATAAAAATATTGCTGCAATCGTTGCACCGCAGTTTGGCCGCTGGACAATGGCAATTGATGGTGTCGCCTGGTATGCTTCCTTTGGTGAAATGGTCACTGATCCTGTTTTCAGCCCTTCAGGGACACGTCTTGCTGTTCTTGGAAAAGAAAAAAGCAAATGGCATGTGATGGTCGATGGTGATATCTGGAAAAATTCTTTTGATATGGCCTGGAAACCGGTTTTTAGCCCCAATAGTCAATATGTTGCTGCCAGGGTGGAAATTAAGGGGAAATACACCATTGCAATCAACGACTGCTTATGGAAGCGTGCCTGTGATGCTTGTTGGGAACCTATGTTCAGTCCATGTGGTGAAAAAGTATTATGCCGGACAATTGAAAATGGCACCTATTACCGCCGCGTGATACCAGTCAAGGATATCGTTCGATAACGTGAATTTATTGCCCATCATTAATTTTGGGCATTGAAGGAGGATTTATGCATACGCTATATAATTTTGTCAGTGGTCCATTGGCCTGGATTTCTTTTTTGGTGTTTATTGGCGGTTGTCTGTATAAGATTTATAATCTGATCACACTGGCACAGCAAAAAGAAAGTTTTATTTTCTCGGTTATGAGTGTCAAGTATGGGTTGCGGTCTATCGGCCACTGGCTCACCCCTTTTGGCACAGTCAATATGAAAAAGAATCCTGTAATGACTGTTGTAACATTTGCCTTTCATCTATCTCTCTTCATTACACCCATTTTTCTATTGGCACATGTAATTTTATGGGATGAATCATTCAGTATTTCCTGGTGGTCATTGCCAGAATCGGTTGCAGATATGCTGACAGTTATAGTCATTGCCGGTTGTGGTTATTTTCTATACCGACGACTGACTGATCCAACAGTAAAATATCTTACCACAGCATCAGACTATGTTTTATTAGCCATTGTGGCAGCCCCATTTATAACCGGTTTTTTGGCTTATCATCAATTGTTTAATTATCAATTGATCATGATTCTTCATGTCTTATCAGGAGAAATCATGCTGGTGGCCATACCATTTACGCGACTGAGCCATATGATTTATTCACCATTCACGCGTGCATACATTGGTTCTGAATTTGGTGGCATAAGACATGCCCGAGATTGGTAATAACAAATCGTTATTACGAAAAAAAAATTTACACGGCAACATGATGATTGCCAGGGAGGTTTTAAATGTCTGAACCGGAAAAAGTAATTACCGATGAAAATCTTGAAAGATGTCTTGCTGGTTTGACACAAGATCGAATCAAAAAAGCCATAGACCAGGTACTGAAAAAAGAATCAGGCGCGCGCTTAAAAGCATATGTTGAAACATGTGTCCATTGTGGACTTTGTTCAGAAGCCTGTCATGTTTACCTGTCTAAAGATAACAATCCAAAATTTTCACCTGCAGGAAAAGTCAAACGAACCCTTTGGGAAATGATTCGCAAAAATGGCAATGTATCTCCGGAGTTTATTAAAGAAGCGTCCATTATTGCATCAACAGAGTGTAATACATGTAAGAGATGCGCCATGTACTGTCCGTTTGGTATTGATGTGGCATACATGATGGCTACAGTGAGACGTATCTGTCATTTATGTGAAATGACCCCCATGTATATTCAGGATACAGCCCATAGCCATTCAGCCACCATGAACCAGATGTGGGTAAAAGATGATGAATGGGTCGATACACTTCAATGGCAGGAAGAAGAAGCACAAGATGAAATGTCCAACCTTAGAATTCCTTTGGATAAGGAAGGGGCTGATTTCATGTATTCAGTGATTGGACCTGAGCCCAAATTTCAAGCCTATCTGATTTACAATATGTCCATCATTCTCAATGCTGTGGGAGCAGACTGGACCATGCCATCATTACCCGGTTGGGACAACAGTGATATGGCAATGTATACAGGGGACAATGAAATAATGGGACGACTGAAACGCGAACATTTCGAGACAGCTGCAAAGTTGAAAGTCAAGCGTATTGTGATGGGAGAATGCGGCCACGCCTTTCGTTCTGTGTATGATATGGGCAACCGCTGGCTGGGCTGGAAATTGCCCCCCATCCCTATTATTCATGCCATAGACTATTTTTATGAGTTGCTCAAAACAGGAAAGCTGAAAATTAAGGAAAAATACAAGAAATCAGTCACACTTCATGATCCCTGCAATGTAATTCGTGGAGGCGGTCTTGCAGAAAAATCCCGCTATGTGGCCAATGCCTTATGTGAAAATGTGATTGAAATGACCCCCAATCGTGAGCACAATTTTTGTTGTAATGCCGGTGGTGGGGTAATCAATTGTGGCCCTCCATTTAAAGAAAAGCGTGTTTTGAGTAATCGTGTTAAAGCAGACCAAATTAAAGCAACAGGTGCTGAGGTATTAATTTCACCCTGCCATAATTGCCATAGCGGTCTTGAAGATATTAATCATCATTATAAGTGTGGCGTGGAAATCAAGTTTTTCAATGAAATTATCTATGAAATCATGGAAAAACCAGGTGAATAAAAGCTTCTGCCTGTTTTTGTTCAATATTAAGGAGGAACAAATCTAATGAAAAAAAGCATATTTATCGTTACTTTATGTATCTTGATGCTGGGTACATTAATGACCATTCATGCCCAGGAAGACATGGTTGAGGTCAATAATAAAGTTTTTTACAACCCGGAAAGACCGGCTGCTCTTTTTAAGCATGATGCCCATAATGAAGCTGCTGAAATTGAAGATTGTGCAACCTGTCATCATGTGTATGATGATAAAGGAAATCTCGTTGAAGGAGAATCTTCAGAAGATTCCATGTGTTCTGATTGTCATGGTCTGAAAGCATCTGGAAACAAGCCAGGGCTGATGAAAGCTTTTCATCTCAGCTGTAAGGGATGCCATCTAAAAATGAAAAAAGGTCCCATTCTTTGTGGTGAATGCCATACAGACAAAGGAAAATAGATATTTTATTGTTATTGTGAACATAATGGACAAGAGAGACCTCTCGTCCATTATGTTCATAGTGTATGTCATTCTTGACCAAAGTACAAGAGTATAGTAAACACGAAGGAATATTAAAAAGATAAGTTCCCCATTAAAAAATGAAAAATGCTTAACGCTCTCGATGGCAAATCAAATATGAAGCAAGCAATAATGGCCTTAGAAGATGGTCAAATATTTAAATGTCAATCATTCACCGGCCCGGGTGAGGCTTTTGGTGAGGTGGTATTCAATACTGGAATGTCAGGATATCAAGAAGTCCTGACTGACCCATCCTACTGCGGGCAATTGGTTACAATGACATATCCGCTGATCGGCAATTATGGTGTCAATCCTGAAGATATGGAGTCAGATCGAATTCAAGTATCAGCTTTTTTGGTTAAAGAATATCAACCATATTACAGTAATTATCGGGCCGAACAATCCCTCGCAGACTATTTAAAATCATCAGGTATTTTGGGTGTAGACAATTTTGATACGCGTGCCCTAACACGACATATTCGCATGCAAGGTGCCATGCGCGCGGTGATATCCACTGAAGATTTAAATCCAGAATCTCTTCTTGAACGTGTCAAAAATCATCCCACCATGAATGGTCAGGATCTGGCAAAAAAAGTATCTACAAAAAAACCATACCAATGGGATCAGAACCAGCCAGTAATCTTATCTCAGGAATTGAATGGCTCAGTATGGCAGAATCGCTCCCAACCCTGTGTGGTAGTCATCGATTTTGGTATTAAGTACAATATTCTCAGAAATTTGGCGTCCCATGGCTTTCATATTATTGTCGTGCCAGCATCAACGCCATCATCAACGATACAAAACATGTCTCCAGATGGGATTTTCCTTTCAAATGGTCCAGGGGATCCCGCACCAGTAAAATATGCGATTCAAACAATTCGCGACTTGCTTGATTATCGGCCCATATTTGGTATTTGTTTGGGGCATCAACTCCTTTCTTTGGCGCTGGGCGCGAAAACATATAAGTTGAAATTTGGCCATCGGGGTATTAATCAGCCTGTCCGGCACATGGCAACCAATCGAATTGAAATAACTTCTCAAAATCATGGATTCGCAGTGACACAAGAAAGCCTTCAAGAATGTAATCTCGAGATGACCCACATGAACCTGAATGATAACACTGTTGAAGGATTCAAGCATCAAAAACTTCCCCTGTTTGCGGTTCAATATCATCCAGAGGCTTCTCCTGGGCCTCATGATTCTAGGTATCTGTTCAAACAGTTCTTTCGTATGATGACACTTCGGAAATAATTCATCAACAATTGGGGTCCACTGAAATTAATTTTTATGATATCCATAGCAGTATAAACATTGATGTAAACATGGTTGACAAATATAATCCCCAATATCCCTGGAAACGCCACACTGACATCCTTGTTTGACTCTTTGCCCATAATCCTTTCTTAAAGATACCTTTCCGCCATAATGATTCATCAAGAATTCACTGGGAATACACGAATTGGCTTGAATTTGACTTCCCTCAGGCAAGGCTTCTAAAAGCGCCTTTTCACAACAGACAAATAATCGAATACCATATGACTTTAGCTGTTGTTCCATTTGTAATAAAATCTTTATTTTTTCCGATAGCGTGTAGTCAATAAAATGGAAATGCGGCAGATTTTTCAAACGTTGATGGATTTTTTTGTATGAATTCATAAAACTTGTCACACATCGTTGAATTCCTACCTTTGATACTGCTTGAGCGATGATATCAAGGTCATGAAGGTTATCAAATAAGCGCAGATTGCCATTTTTATCATAGATTTGATATCGGCAGATTGGATCAAACCGCCAATTTATAGCCTTTGGATCAACAATGTTGCCAAGTTCAGCGATCTGTCTCAACCTGCTTGAAAGAGGTGGCACTCCGGGCTCTAAAATTTTTGATGGTGTGTTTATCGTAAACTGAAAATACAGATGATACCCCATTGCTTGAATACTTGGAGCATAACCTTTTTCTATAAATTGATCATAATTCTTCGACCAAAAGACAATGGAATGTATTTTTTCACGATTTGCAGGAACAATAAATTTTTTGCGATGATATGGGTGGTGGATGCTAAAAGACCCTTTTTCCAAACCAGACATGAACCAATCCATATAAAAAGCAGGGATATCCGTTCGGCGTGATGCTGAAAGAACAATCTGAGTATTTGTTTTCATAGGTTAACTGTTGTTGATCATATAAGGAAAGCTCTAAAAATAAAGTCCTCATTATTTAATATTTGTGGATTCTTATTTTGAACCATGATTACACTGAAAAAGATGAATAAGATGAAATAAAGACACTTTAAATTCATCTTATTCATCTTCTTCAGTGTAATCATGGTTCAGAAACGAATCAACAAATATTGAATAATGAGGAACTTATTTTCCGAGCATTCCTTAATATTTCGGCGTCCCTTTTTTTTCGCTAACACTTTTGCCAAGATCGAATTCCTGGGGAACTCGGACTTGACAAAGTGTTAACGACTGTTCAAGTCGGTATGAAGGTGCCCCTTTATTATAATTGATATAATTCTTTTCCTTCAAGCACTCGAATATTATTCTTTGTCAATTCATCAATGGCAGCCTGCAAGTCATCAAATCGAAAGATATTGACCGCCTTATCCTGGCTGGTATGAACAAATGCATACAAGTACTCGATGTTAATTTTGGCACGATCAATGATCTCAAGAACTGCATTCAACCCCCCCGGTTCATCACTGATTTCAACAGCAAGCACATCTGTTTTGCTGAATGTATATCCCTGGTCTTTCAAGGCCCTTTCAGCTTTGGCACAATTATCGACAATAATTCGCAGAATGCCAAAATCCGATGTATCGGAGACGGTCAGGGTTCGGATATTGACTTTTTTGTCTTTCAACAATTGGGTGACTTCCCTGAGTCGCCCCACTTTATTTTCCAAAAAAATGGATAATTGTTGTACAAGCATTTTTACCTCCACTATATCTTACGATTATCAATAACGCGTTGTGCTTTCCCCTGGCTTCTTGCAATGGTTTTTGGTTCAACCAGCTTCACCTTGGTGGAAACACCGATCGTTTCTTTGATATTCTTCGTAATTTCGTTTTCCAACTTTTGCAAAACCTTAATTTCATCGGAAAAAACATCCTGACCCACTTCAACCAAGATCGTCAACATGTCCAAATTATTGACACGATCCACAACCAATTGATAATGAGGCGCAACATCTGGCATATCCATCAAAACACTTTCAATTTGTGATGGAAAGACATTCACTCCGCGAATAATTAACATATCGTCTGATCGTCCAGACACCTTATTCATGCGAACATGGGTTCTTCCACAAATACAAGGATCTGGATTCAATGACGTAATATCTCGTGTACGATATCGAATGACAGGAAAAGCCTCTTTTGTAATTGATGTAAACACAAGCTCACCGGTTTCTCCCAAAGGAAGGACTTCACCGGTATCAGGGTTGATAATTTCTGGAATGAAATGATCCTCAAAGATATGGAGACCCTTTTGTGCTTCAACACACTCAATGGAAACCCCAGGCCCAATAACTTCGCTCAAGCCATAGATATCTATTGCCTTGATATTCATTTTTTGTTCAATTTCAGCACGCATGTTTTCAGACCAGGGCTCAGCACCCAATATGCCCGCTTTGAATTTAAGCTTTTTAAAATCAACGCCCATATCTTCAGCCACTTCTACCAGATGAAGCGCATATGATGGGGTACAGGTGATCACAGTGGGACCAAAATCTTGCATAATGATTACCTGTCGTTTGGTATTTCCACCTGAAATTGGAATCACTGACGCTCCCAGTCGTTCTGCACCATAATGCACGCCCAATCCGCCTGTAAACAGGCCATAACCATAGGCATTATGGATAATATCATTCGGTGTTGCTCCCGCTGCACATAAAGAACGTGCCATAAGCCTTGACCATGTTTCGATATCACGCGCTGTATACCCCACAACTGTCGGTCGTCCGGTTGTTCCCGATGAGGCGTGAATACGAACCACATTTTCCAATGGAACAGCAAACATACCAAAAGGATAGTTATCGCGCAGATCTTGCTTCGTGGTAAAGGGAACTCGCTGTAAATCATCCAGGCTTTTTATATCTGATGGCCGAATTTTGGAGGCATCAAATTGCTTTCGATAAAAAGGTACTGTTGCGTATACACGGGATAGCGTTGATTGTAATCTTCTTAACTGAATGGCTTCAAGCGCTTCCCGTGGGAGGGTTTCAAAGTCCATGTTGTAAATCATAATTTTTATGTCCTTTCTTAATTGAACAATACCGATTGTGATCACGATCAGATTGTTCACAGTTTAATTGTCATTATGTATCACCTTTTGCAGATACTTTAAAGAAAATCTCTTATTTCTCGTTTTAAAATGAGTGTAACCCAAATTGCAGGTCAAGCCGAAACCAAGCCTATGATCAAAACCTACATTGGTTTTGCTCATAGGCTTGATTTCGGATATTTATTTTTTATATCAAGTTGATGCAATGATCAATGATTAATGTTGCCAAGGAATGCTCGAAAAAAAAGTCCCCATTTAAACATGCTTGACTCAAAAATTAAACATTAAACATATGCGTACCAAAATGTTCATTTTTTTTTGAACCATGATTAAGTAAGCGGTCATAAATTTTCGGGTAGATAAAAGTTCGTCCAATTAAAAATGTTCGACCGCCTGGAGTTGAAACTCCAGGCTATTATCTGACGTCCCTAAAGGGACTTAAAGTGTTATATTTAAAAGATCTGTTATAATCGAACGAAATGTGCATCTAACAAGACACTATAAGTTCCGATAGGGACGACAGATAATAGCCTGGGGTTTCAACCCCAGGCGGTCGTTCTGGAACCGGAATTTTTCAATACCAGGCGGTCGAACATAGTCCGGAAGGTTATACTTTTATCTACCCGAAAACTTATGATCGCTTACTTACACTGAAGAAGATGAATAAGGGATGCTCGTAAAATAAGTTCCTCATTATTCAATATTTGTTGATTCGTTTCTGAACCATGATTACACTGAAGAAGATGAATAAGATGAATTTAAAGTGTCTTTATTTCATCTTATTCATCTTCTTCAGTGTAATCATG
>Ga0272440_1001817_pt1 | contig 17103 bp, 16 predicted proteins | sample SSMMMBAug17_FD_192440 | JGI IMG/M metagenome (GOLD analysis project Ga0272440, IMG submission 192440) | Marine sediment archaeal communities from Little Sippewissett salt marsh, Falmouth, MA, United States - SSM-MMB-Aug17 | ecosystem: Environmental > Aquatic > Marine > Wetlands > Sediment ... | reverse complement strand
TTATTACAATTATTGTTGACAATACAAGAATTGATTTAACAAATAGCTTGCTACTCCCACCAGGTAATTATTTAAAAATTATGGTTAAAGATATGGGGAAAGGCATTTCTAAGGAAAACGCAGCCAAAATTTTTGATCCCTTTTTTACAACAAAAAGCACAGGCAGCGGCCTGGGTCTTACCACGACCTATTCAATCATAAAAAAACATAATGGTCACATTGCTGTTGATTCAAAAGTCGGTCAAGGAACAACATTTGTCATTTATCTGCCTGCATCTGACTCAACACCCAATCGTCTTGATAAAAAAAGCATCACTGTGCATGTTGGAAAGGGTAAGGTTTTGGTTATGGATGATGACGAACAGGTTCAACAAATGACCGGTAGAATGCTCTGTAGAATGGGATATGAACCCCACTTTGCCATTGATGGCAGGCACGCATTGGAAATGTATCAAAAGGCCTTCAATCAAAAGGAATCATTTAAGTTTGTAATATTAGATCTAACTGTGCCTGGAGAAATGGGTGGAAAAATAGCGGTTCAAAAACTCATGCAAATAGATCCAAATGTAAAAGCCATTGTATCCAGTGGATATTCAAATGATCCAGTTATGGCTGACTATCAAAGCTATGGGTTTTGTGGGATATTGCCAAAGCCATATTCATCTGTCCAACTGGCGGCGCTTTTGAATGGTCTTTTTGAGAGTGTAACCAAAATAGACTGAATTCCGGGGACATGACCTTATTTTTTGATATAAAAGAATCGTGTCCCTGTAATTCAGTCTATTTTGGTTACACTCCTTTTTGAGGCAGTTGGGGGCAGCCCTTAATTGTTGACTGTTGGCTGCCCCTCAATTCTATGGACAATACTTACGAATATAATAAGTCAAACAAAATGTTTCGTTTTTTTTCAAACAATCGAAACAGGGCATTGGAACAATCCAGGCAATAAGATTTGCCTTGATTTTTTCTAATTTCATCAAGGGCCTTTTCAACGCCCAGGGCAGGTCGATAGGGACGATGTGATGACATGGCTTCAACCACATCCGCAATGGCAATAATTTTTGCATCAAGAAGGATATCGCTGTCAGTCAATCCTTGGGGATATCCTGAACCATCCATTCTTTCATGATGTTGGTGGATTGTTTCTGCAATAGGCCAGGGAAATTGAATGTTTTTCAAAATTTCATAGCCAACAACAGAATGTTTCCGAATCACAGCCATTTCTTCTTCATCAAGGCGGGTGGGTTTGGATAAAAACTCTGCAGGCACATAAATTTTACCAATATCATGCAATTGACCGGCAAAACGAATGGCGGTAATTTCTTCCTCGGAAAGCCCCATCTCCTGGGCAATCAATGCGGCAAGCACAGATACCCGCTTTTGATGACCCGAGGTATAAGGGTCTCTTTTTTCAGTTAATATGGATAGCGATTCTACGATGTCTTCCAATGTAGATCTTAGCTGTGCATTACTTTTTTCCAGTTCTTTTGTTCGCTGGTGAACCTTTTCCTCAAGGCGTTGTTTATATATTTCATTTTCCCTGAGCAACTCTGCCCGCTCAAGGGATCGGGTGACCGCATAATCTAAAACAGCCATATCCTGAATGGGCTTACTGACATAATCCCAGGCACCCTTTCGGATCGCATTAATAGCATCTTGAAGGATTCCAGTGCCTGAAACCATAATAATGGGAGTTTGTGGAGATTCTTTACAAATAATGGATAAAACATCCAGACCATCCATTTCAGGCATTCTTAAATCGACCAGAACCATATCTGGTTTTTGTGATCGAAACACGTCAATACCAGCTCTACCATTTTCCGCCTGAATGACTTTATATCCCAGTTCTTCCAAATAATCTGAAATTGTTTCACGAATGAGGTATTCATCATCAATAGTCAATATTGTTTTATTTTTACTTGAAGACATTGTTGATGTCTCCTTTTATTTTATATTAATATCCAGGTTATCAATAAAAATAGTGGCAATAACTATGCCAAAACTTTACATTCTGTTTACTTAACGACCAAAAAACATGGGCGTACCATTACTCGTTATTTGGGCATAAGCGCTATGATGATGGATGGACTCAAAATTTTCAGCACTGACAGAAAACCATTTCACATCAGTATTGTTTTTTAATTTCAGGGCAACATCTCTAACAATATCTTCTACGAACTTAGGATTATGATAGGCATATTCAGTAACATATTTTTCATCCACTCGTTTCAGGACTGAATATAGATCACAGGATGCACATTTTTCAACCATTTCAATTAGATCTTCAATCCAGATAAATTTATTGAACCGAATGGCAACAGTCACCTCCCCCCTTTGATTGTGTGCGCCATAAGAACTGATTTCCTTTGAACAGGGGCATACAGAAGTAATGGGAATACGAACTTCAGTAACAATATCAGTTTCATTGTTGGCATAGGATGATCCAATGAAGCGGCAATCATAATCCATCAATCCGCGAATACTGCTTACAGGGGCAACTTTTTCGATAAAATATGGAAAACAAATTTCTATATGTGCAGAATTGGCCTGAAGATATTTCATCATTGTTTCAAGAATTTTTGATACGCGTCTGACTGAAATTTCAGGCTCTAGAACATGAAGCATCTCCACAAAGCGGCTCATGTGGGTGCCTTTATACTGATGGGGCAAGTCAACATACATATTGATTGTCGCAACAGTATGTTGAACCGATTTTTGGCGATCCAACACAGTAATGGGATAGCGCAAATCTTTAATGCCAACTTTATTGATCGGCATATTTCGGACATCCGGTTCATTTTGAACATCTTTCATTCATCATGTCCTTTTGGCAGACATAAGATAGTCTGACTTGACATTATGCATGGCACGAAACAGGTTCCCTTTGATTTTTTTGTTTTTTTTATAAAATGTGTTCAACATATCCCGAATATCCGAACGTTTAGAATTTCTGGCTGATGGACAGGGGTTGATAAACTCGGGTAGCTGTATTTTTTTTGCAAATCGACGAATATCAGTTGAATCTGTGTAAGCAAGTGGTCGAATGAGCGTGAATTTGCCATTAAAAAAAGACTGCATGGGATGCATACAGCTAATTTCACCCGCATAAAACATATTGATCATCAAGGTTTCAATAAGGTCATCTTTATTATGACCCAGGGCAACTTTATTGCACGAACAGGTCTGGGCAATTTCAAAAATGCGTTTTCTGCGCAATTTTGCACATAAAAAACAGGGATTTTCCCGATTATCAGGTCCATGGGCAATAATACCGATATTGGTGTAGTCAATTTTAATGTCAATATTCATTGATTGAATATATTGTTCCAATACAGATGCAAATCCATTTTCAAAGCCAGGATCAATGTGAATACAGAGCAATTCATAACGAACTGGTATTCGTGGCAGTCGCTTTAGCAAAAACCACAGCAAGGTCAAACTGTCATAACCGCCTGATATGGCAACAGCAATTCTATCGCCATCAGCGATCATATCATACTGATGAATGGCCTGTCCGATGGTGTGGTTAATTCGTCGCGCCTGTGCATTCGCAAATGGTGAACGAGAAGACATTCTTTATCACTGGCTTCATTACAAATATGAATCAATAGTCATGATATATTTCAATACCAGGTATATCATCATCATTGATATAAATCTTATCAGCTGCAATTTCGCGTAATGCAGTCACGACTTCCTCATTTTTTGATTGCGGAATGAGCAAAGGGGAGCCTTCACGCATTTGTCTGACTCGCTTTGCTGTCAAATGGACCAGCGCAAAGCGGTTTGGAATGCGTTTCATGCAATCTTCAATGGTAATACGTGCCAATTCTTTTCTCCTATAGTTAAAAAAATATTAAACAATATCAATGATCTCATAGATTCTTCTTCCGCCAGGAACATTTACATTGATTTCAGCACCAATTTCTTTTCCAATAATGGCCTTACCCAATGGTGAAGAGAAGGAAATTTTGCCATTTTGAATATCCGATTCATCTGGTCCGACAATTTGATATTTTACTTCATCACCAGAATCCACATTTTCCAGTACAACAGTACAGCCAAAGACCGCTTTATCGCCAATTTCAAGCGTTTCAGGATCAATGATATCGGCATTGGCCAGCTTATATTCCAGATCCTGCACTCTGGTTTCAATGAAAGCCTGTCGGTCTTTTGCTGCGTCAAACTCAGCATTTTCAGACAGATCGCCATGGGCCCGGGCTTCTTCTATTGCTTGAATGTTTTGAGGTCTTTCAACACTTTTGAGTTGCTCAAGTTCTTGTTTTAAGACCTGATATCCTTTTGGGGTTATGGGTATTCGCTCCAAGGATCTTTACTCCTTTTTTATAAAAAATCTTTTACCAAAATTTCTGCAATTTGGACAGCATTGGTTGCAGCGCCTTTTCGGATGTTATCTGCAACAATCCACATGTTAATCCCATTTTCAATGGATTCATCATCACGAATTCTACCCACTAATGTCAAGTCTTGTCCTGCAGCATCAATAGCCAGGGGGTATTCATTTCTGGATGGATCATCCACTACTTTTATACCTGGCTGTTTTGTTAACAATTCACGATAGTCAGCAGCAGAAATATGCTTTTTGGTTTCCACATTAACTGATTCGGAATGGCCATAAAAAACCGGTATACGAACTGTTGTGGCTGTAACGCCAATATTGGGATCATCAAGTATCTTTCGGGTTTCATTAACCATTTTCATTTCTTCTTTGGTATAGCCATTATCCAGAAATACATCAATATGCGGCAAAGCGTTAAAGGATATTTGATGTGGATACACACTGGCTTTGTAATCAAGAAAATTAAGGATGGCGCGTGTTTGATCATGAAGTTCATCCACAGCTTTTTTTCCAGAGCCAGACACCGCCTGATAAGTTGAAACCACAATACGTTTGATGCCATAATCCCGATGCAGAATCACCAGTGGAACAATCATTTGAATGGTTGAACAATTAGGATTGGCAATAATTCCCTTGTTTTTATAGCCTGCAACAGCCTGTGGGTTGGCTTCAGGAACAACCAGTGGGATTTCTGGATCCATGCGCCATGCACTGGAATTATCAACAACAACACAACCGGCTTCAGCAGCAGCAGGAGCATAGGTTTTGCTAGGTCCGCCACCGGCTGAAAAAATAGCAACATCAACACCTTTGAATGAATCTTTGGTCATGGTTTCAACAGTCAGTTCATCTCCTCTGAAACGAATTTTACGACCACTGGAACGTTCGGATGCCAGAAGTTTTAAGCTTTTCATAGGGAAATTTCGTTCGTCAAGACATTGAATCATTTGATTGCCAACTGCGCCAGTTGCGCCGGCAATTGCGACATTCACTTTTTTTTCATTCATGATAATACCTCTTTTCTTGAGGCGTCTTTAAACGCCTCCTGATTATAAACATGCAATTTACTTATCCATGGCATTTATTTTTTCCACAATCAGATCACCTATTTCTGATGTAGTATAGCCCATTTTACCTGCTCCCAAATCTTTAATATCATTTTTTATTACATCCATTACCGCAGTTTCAATCATTTGTGCGGCCCGATCTTGTCCCAATGTAGATAGCATGATTTGTGCAGCAGATATGGCAGCAATGGGATTGATCATTTGTTTGCCAGTATATTTGGGTGCTGAACCACCAATGGGCTCAAACATAGACACACCTTGTGGATTAATATTGCCGCCGGCAGCTATTCCCATGCCGCCCTGTATCATGGCCGCCAAATCGGTAATGATATCGCCAAACATGTTGTCTGTTACTATGACATCAAACCATTCTGGATTCTTAACCATCCACATACAGATTGCATCCACATGCGCATAATCAGTTTCTACATCCGGGTATTCCCTGGCAACTTCGTAAAAGGTTCGCTCCCATAAGTCAAAGGCATAGGTTAATACATTGGTTTTGCCACAAAGGGTGAGTTTTTTACGTTTATTCCGCTTTTGACAATAGTCAAATGCAAATCGAACACATCGTTCAACACCCTTTCGAGTATTAATTGACTCCTGAACAGCCACTTCATCAGGCGTACCTTTTCTAAGCAGTCCACCTGCACCAGCATAAAGTCCCTCAGTATTTTCACGAACAACGACAAAATCAATTTCTTCAGGTCCTTTATTTTTAATGGGTGTTTCAACACCTTCATATAATTTGACCGGTCGCAAATTAATATATTGATCCAGCTGAAACCTGAGGTTCAATAAAATGCCTTTTTCAAGAATTCCGGGTTTAACATCAGGATGACCAATGGCACCCAAATAGATCGTATCAAATTCAGATAGGCGCTTGATTGTGTCATCAGATAGAATTTCACCAGTGGCTTTGTAATGGTCGCCGCCATTGGGAAAATACTCGAATTCACATTGAAAATGACATTTTTCAGCCACGTTTTTGACCACTTTAACGCCCTCGGCCACAACCTCGGGCCCGGTGCCATCTCCAGGAATGACAGCAATTTTATAGGATGATGTCATAAAACTTCTCCAAAAATAAAAATTATAAATAAGCAAGAATGGATGAGCCAGACTGAACCCGCTCACCAACAACCACATTTAATTGCGAATCTTGGGGCAAATAAACATCAAGACGAGAACCAAAGCAAATCATACCAAAACGCTGACCTTTTTCAACTTTGTCACCAATCTGCACCTGACTGATAATTCGTCTGGCAATGAGTCCAGCGATTTGAACAACTGCCATTGATTCACCATTGTCCAGTTTGACAATGATTGCATTACGTTCGTTTTTTTCAGACGCTTTATCCAAATTTGCCGAAACAAACTGACCTGGATGATAGATAACATCAGCAACTGTACCTGAACAAGGAATTCTATTGACATGGACATTAAAAACAGTCATAAAAATACTGATCTTGATACATGGTGCATCCAGGTATGGTGATGTCTGAATGGTCTCGGCTTTGATCACCTTTCCATCAGCAGGGGATATAACTGCATTATCTTGATTGGGGGTAATCCGATCTGGATCACGAAAAAACATGACAATGCAAAAGGTAATAAAGATCAAGAGGAGGGTCAGGCATGGCATATCGGAAATTGCGACTATCAATGTTAGAAATGCTGATGCATATATAAAAGGTAAACCAGGTCGGGCCACTGGAAAGGCCCAGGGCGATGGCTTATCGACCCATTCAAATTGTTTGTTCATAATTGCCTCTCAAATTATTAAAACTATAAATCTACCATTTAATCCATTGCATTGTCAATAATAAACATGAAAAAGATGATTGATTCATTTTCATGAATGAGTCATACATATATATAATATTTATTTTAAGGAGGTTTACATATGCTATCTTTAATTTTCAGTACGATCAGTGGAATATTAATTCTTAATGCAGTGCCTCACATTGTCAAAGGAATATGTGGGGAAAAGCACATGAGTCCTTTTGGACAAAAATCAAGTGCCTGGATTAATGTGGTTTGGGGATGGGCAAACCTGATATGCGGTGCCATTATTGCAATCAACCTGGATTTTCCAAACTGGACAACCGATTTGTGGCTGGGTTTTTGCGCAGGTGGGATAGGGACATCAGTTGGGCTCGCTATTTTTTGGTCAGACCCAAATGCACGATTACCCTGGCACAAACAAGAAAATGTCAGGTAACCTTATTGGTGACAACATGCATCAACAAAAAATCAATGCTCTCATTACTTACCTTTTAGAAGGAAACAATCAACAGGCGGTTGCCAGTGCAAAAGAACTTCACAATGAAGGTATTACCAAAGAGCAAATCATTACGCAAAGCTTAGAAGAGACAATGATTCAACTGGGCGCAAAATGCACTGTTGAACAATTTAATTTGCTGGAAATCATGCTCGCAGGAAGAGCAGTCATGGCAGTGATGAAATGTCTTTACCCGGATGGCACATTTCCTGAAAAAACAAAAGAAACTGTTGTTGTTGCCGCCCTTGAAGGGGATGTTCATGATTTGGGTAAAAATATTTTAAAAATGGTTTTAATGGCTAAAGGGTATCGGGTTGTTGATTGTGGCAAGGATTGCCCCATTCAACGATTGGTTGATACTGCAAAAGAACAATCGCCTTTTGTTATTGGTATCAGCGGGCTGATTTCTTCAATTATTCCCCTTGTTAAAAAGGTTCGCGGGGCCTTAAATTCTCAAGGTCTGGATCATATCAAAGTGATGGCGGGCGGCGCGGCTCTTAAACAATCCTTAAAGGAACAATTAAATGTGGATTATATTGCAGAATCGGCTTTTGATGGTGTCCACTATATTGAAAAAATGAGACTAATAAATGAATAGCTTAGAAAGAGTAATTGCAACTGTAAATTTTAAAGCACCTGATCGCGTCCCTGTCATTGCCCAGGTATTTGGTCATGCTGCTGTTTTCTCTGGGGTCCCCCTTGATACATATTTACAAGATGGTGAGATACTTGCCCGCTGCCAGCTTCAAGCTCTGGATAAATATGGATATGATGCTGTTTTTACAGTGGTGGATGTTAATATTGAAACTGAAGCTTTGGGATCAATTATTGATTATCGAAAAAATCAATATGCAGTCATCAAGAAATACGCTTTATCGGATGATTATGATATTGATCAATTATCAGTCCCGGATTGTAAAAAAGCCGGACGCATGCCTGAAATTCTAAAAGCGCTAAGCATATTAAAAAAAGCATTAAACGATGAGGTACTCATTGTTGGCTGTGTTCTCGGTCCATTAACGCTCACAACCCAATTACTGGGGATGGAAAAAGCATTGTATCTGGCCATTGACGAGCCAGAAAGGTTTGAAAAATTGTTAGATTTTTCATGTAAAGTGCTGATACAATTTGGTCTTGCACAGATCTCAGCAGGTGCCCATGTACCCATTGTTTTTGATCCTTCCGCATCACCGGCAGTTGTTCCATACCAATTTTTTAGAGAATTTGAAGCGCCACGCCTTAAAAAAATATTTCAATCATTTAAAACAAATGGTGCGATTGCAAATTGGCTTCATATTGCAGGCCCATCGGACAAAATTTTGCCTTATTATTCTGATATAGGCGTAGATATTGCTAATTTTGATTATTGCGTGAATGCGCAAGTGGCAATGTCAACACTGCCGCATACCTGTCTTGATGGTAACATTAAACCCCTTGCTTTTGTTGAAAATAATGAAAATGATATTATGTCAGCTTCTGAGCAGTTACTGAATATGTTTTCAAAGCGTGGTGGATTTATTCTATCTTCGGGTTGTGAAATACCACCAGAATCAAAACCCCAAAACATAGCGGCTATGGTCAAAAGTACTAGATTTAATTGAGGCTCATATGGGCAAAGACCCGCCAAGGAGTGAGGAGATACTGATGCCTGTAATAAACGTTACTGGATTAAATAAAAAATTTTCAATATCTTATCAGCCAGGTATTTCGTTACGTGACATACTTGATCTCACTGAATGCAGGGTACGTTCTGCTTGTAGAGGGACTGGCAGTTGTGGATTATGTAGGGTATTGATTGAAGATGGATCTGTTAATGACCCCACCCAACAAGAAAACATTTATCTTTCAAAAAAGTCAATCAATAAAGGGGTTCGTCTGGCCTGCCAGGTATTTCCTTCTCAAGATATGAGTATTCAGATTGAAAATCCTGCACCACAATCAAATTGGAGATCCATTGATTTGAATGACTTGTTTCATTCACCTGTAATTCCGCATCAGTCCTCATATCAAAACAAATCTTCCTCGCAGTCAATGGGGCTTGCCATTGATTTAGGAACAACGCATATCAACTTAACCTTATGGGATTTAGTTGAAAAAAGACGCCTCACCAGCCGAACCGGTCTGAATCTCCAATGTATCTTTGGGGCTGATGTGATGACACGCATTATGGCGGCAACACAATCTCCTGAACAAGCATCGGAAATCTGTAAACTCGCATTAGATTCAATTAGTCAGGGCATCTTTGATATTTGTTCCAGAGAAGGCATTGATTCCTTTAAAATACAATCAATTGTTATTGTAGGGAATACACCTGAAATGACACTGTTAACCAATCATAACTATGAATTATTAACACAACCCAGGTATTGGACATCTCAAATAGATTATGGCAGGATTGACTCTCTAAAATGGTGCGAATTGTTTAACATATCTCAAAATGCGGACATTCAAATTTGCAATCCCCTGGGAGGCTTTGTAGGTTCAGATTTATTGGCAGGTGTCCTTTCAACAAATATGACCGCTGACTCAAAACCGGGCTTACTCATTGATTTTGGTACCAATACCGAAATCGCTTTGTGGGATGGTTCAAAATTATGGGTAACATCAGCAGCAGGTGGCCCGGCTTTTGAAGGATGTGGGATGACATCGGGTATGTCGGCTTTACCTGGTGCGATTTATCAGGTTGAAAATGGGAATGCGCTGCGAAATTTTAAGTGTAAAACGATATCCAATAAAGAACCTGAAGGCATTTGTGGGTCCGGTTTTGTTGATCTCATTGCACAACTCCTGAAAGCGAATATTGTTAATGAAAAAGGAAAATTTCAGTCAGAAAACATGCAAAATGGCTTTGCTTTTTTAAAAGATTGTCAACATATCACTATTCATTCAAAGGATATTGATTTATTCCAAAGAGCAAAGGCCGCTATCGGCACTGGGATAAAATGCTTACTGGCATCATCGGGGATTCCATTACACTCCCTGGAAAACATATTCATATGCGGTGTTTTTGGTCGTTATGTAAACATTGACAATGCTCAAAAATTGGGACTCCTGCCTCATTTACATGAAAGCAAATTTCATTTATGCGGCAATACAGCCCTTGCGGGTTGTGAACTTCTTTTAGTGTATCCCAAAATTATGAAACAATTTAATTTTATTCGGGATAATTCACATGTTATCAGCATGTCAAATTTCCCAGACTTTGAAAGCATATTCTTAGAGAATCTTTTCCTTTGCCCCATGGAGGTCTGATCACAATGGAGAAAACAACGATTAATGAACAAAAATGTCATGAAAACTTTATCAAAGCAGCACAGTACATCGTTCGGATAACCGCTCAACAAGATGTTTATGAACATCTGGCGTCCTTGATGATAAATTTTTTCAATGCAAACTGGGTCGCCTTTGCGCGCTATGACGCAAATCAAGAAATAATACTTCACCATTGTAGCATCAAAGACAAGGGAAGACATCAACTAATTCTTTCAACTTCGAATTGTAAAATTATTGAAGATGTTTTAACCTCTGGTTTTATGGCAATAGAACTGATTGAAGCAACCGAATTATTTATGACTGCGTTTTTACCATTACAAGAGAAGAATCAAACAGTATCTGTGATGCTTGTTGCTCATAAGACATCAGAACAATTATCAAATACAATATTGAATACGTATCTGGCCTTAGCGGGTATTGCCAGTACAACCATTGAAAGATTATCTTATGAATCAGAATTGTGTGACCATCGAGACCGGTTAGAAGATCTCGTTCAGGCGCGAACCCTTGAGTTGGCGCTTAAAAATAGACAATTAGAAGAAGAAATTAGTGAAAGAAAACGTACTCAACAGCTCCTCAAAGCTGCACATGATGACTTAAAAGAAACCCTGAATAATTTAAAATTTACCCAGGCCCAATTAATAGAATCAGAAAAAATGGCTGCCTTAGGCCAATTGATTGCAGGGGTCGCGCATGAAGTAAATTCTCCTTTGGGGGCCATTCAGGCAGTAGTTGATAATATTTCTCAGACACTTAAGCAAACACTGGATAAACAGTTTATCCTTTTTTTTAAAAACATTCCCCAACAGTTTGATCAGTTTTTCCAAAATCTGATGACTCAATCGTTGTCATCACAAACCGCCCTTTCTGCAAAAGAAGAACGTCAGCATCGTCGTTCTTTGACAAAACTGCTTGATGAACAAGGGATTTCAGATTCTAATCACATATCAAGTTATCTGGTTATGATGGGCATTTATCAGGACATTGAATCATTCATTCCATGTTTCAAAGCCCCCCATGGTGAGAAGGTACTGGAAATGGCCTATAAACTATCAGGCCTTTCTCGAAGTACTCAAATCATTTCTACAGCCATACAACGTGCCACAAAAATTGTTTTTGCATTAAAAAATTATGCCCACTTTGACCCAAATGATAAAATGATCAAGGCTGATGTTATCCAAGGCATAGAAACTGTTTTGACACTGTACCATAATCAACTGAAACAAGGCATTGAGATACGCAGAGAGTATGAAAATGTCCCCAAACTATTCTGCTATGCTGACGAACTAAATCAGGTATGGACAAACTTAGTACACAATGCTATTCATGCAATGAATTTAAAGGGGGTTTTAACTATTAATATTTCGTCTAAAAATCAGAAACTTATCGTTAGCATCAAAGATACTGGCAAAGGAATACCTTCAGAAATTGGTGATAAAATCTTTAACCCTTTTTTTACAACCAAGGCAATGGGAGAAGGCAGTGGTTTAGGATTGCATATTGTAAAAAATATAATAACAAAACACCAGGGCACAATCACTTTTGAAAGTGAAATAGATAAGGGATCATGCTTTATTGTCAGCCTGCCAATAAAACATGAAAGGAGCGAGTTAAATGACTAAAAAAGTAATTTTATGTGTAGATGATGAAAAATTTGTTTTAGATACATTAAGAACGCAAATTGTCAATCATTATGGCGCTAAATATGAGTGTGAAATTTCTGAAAGCGCTGAAGATGCTATGGAGTTGATTGAAGAGCTTCAAATGGAAGAGCAGCTGGTGATTATTCTTGTGTCAGACTGGTTAATGCCTGGAATCAAAGGGGATGAATTTTTAATAAACGTACATCAGCGGTATCCCAATATTGTTAAAGTCATGCTTACTGGTCAGGCTGATGCTGATGCCATTAACAGGACAAGGAAAGGTGCAGCCCTGCATCAATGTTTACAAAAGCCCTGGCGTGAAGAAGAGTTAATTAAAACCATTGAATCAGGAATAAAAAATGAAAAATAAACCGATTATTATATGTGTGGATGATGAAAAATTTATGCTTGATAGTTTGAGAACAGTTCTGATGGATGAATTTGAGAATAAATATACTATTGAAATTGCCGAAGATGCTGAAGATGCCCTGGAAATGCTGAAAAGTTATATACAGGAAGGTATTGATGTCCCATTGGTTATTTCTGACTATATTATGCCAGGTATGAAAGGTGATGAATTATTTAAACAAATTCAACAAGTTTCCCAAGCAACTTTTAAAATTATGCTTACTGGACAGGCCAGTTTAGATGCTGTGAAAAATGCCTTTAACAAAGCCAATTTATACCGATATATCGAAAAACCCTGGAATATTAAAAAGTTGACAGATACAGTCAGTCAGGTCATGACTCAGTACTTTTCTGAAAAGAAAAATCATGACTGGTACAATGCAATCATTCAATCAATTCCTGATATATACTTTGTTCTGAGTTCAGAAGGAGTAGTTTTAGCCTGCTGGGGAGCAATCAACAAGAGTCCTTTTTATTCTTCTGATTTAATTGGGAAACATATATTTGATATCTTTTCAGAAGGAAACACTCAGGTCATCAATTCTTTAATCCTTCAATCCAAACAGCCTGATATTATCAATCGCTGTGAATTTGAAATGATGGTTAATGAAGAACAATTGTTTTTTGAAGGGCGCATGACCACTTGCGGGGAAGATGAATATCTTTTGATTATTCAGGATATAACCAAACAGAAAAGAATGGATGAGCAATTAAGATTAAATGAAAAAAAATATGAAGGGCTTATAGAAATACTCAATGCCGGTGTTATTGTTCACAATCCTGACACATCCATTTTGCTCTGTAATTCTTATTCATGCCAATTTTTGGGGCTTACAAAAGAACAAATGATGGGTAAAGCGGCAATTGACCCGGGATGGCGATTTGTTTATGAAGATAACACCCCCATTCCCATTGAAGACTATCCGGTGAATAAGGTTATCTCCTCACTAAAACCAGTGTATAACCAGGTTGTTGGTATCAATCATCCCTTAAAAAGAGAAATCAACTGGGTGTTAGTCAATGGCTTACCTATTTTTTTATCTGATGGCAGTCTGGATCAGGTAATTATTTGCTTTGTTGATATTACAGAAATCAAGCAATCTAAAGAAAAACTGCATCAGGCAATGGAGCAGGCAAACACTGCAAACAAGGCAAAATCAGAATTTCTAGCAAATATGAGTCATGAAATTCGGACGCCCATGAATGGTATTATTGGTATGGCAGAATTGCTTGAGACTACAGATCTAAATCAGGTTCAGGCAGAATATGCACAAACCATCAGTCAATGCTGTCACTCTTTACTGACAATCATCAATGATATTTTGGATTTTTCAAAAATTGAAGCTGGACGTTTAGATCTTGATTATATTAATTTTGATATTCTGGATCTGGTGGAAGAAATTAGCGACCTGATCGCATTAAAGGCCCATGAAAAAGAAATAGAATTAATTCATCATGTGCCTGCTAATATCCATAGAAAACTCTCAGGAGATCCGGATCGTCTCCGACAGGTCATAATGAACCTGCTGGGCAATGCCATTAAATTTACTGAAAAAGGGCATGTGCTGATTGAACTTAATCTCATAACTGAAACAGCCCATCAGATTACCATTCAATTTTCAATAAAAGATACTGGCATTGGTATCAAAAAAGACCATATGAATAAATTATTCCAACCCTTTTCACAATCAGATACATCCATTTCACGAAAATTTGGGGGAACCGGTCTGGGGTTGGCAATCAGTAAACGTATTGTAGAATTGATGAAAGGCCAGATCGGTGTAAAAAGTGAATATGAAAAAGGCTCTGAATTCTTTTTTACTGTATCCTTTGGTAAACAGTCCCAACCCATATCAAAGCCCTTTCAACTACCTGACTCTATAGATAAACCAAGAATTTTGATTGTGGATGATCATCCCCTAAATTGCCAGATTTTAAGCAGTTATATGGATGTGTGGCATTATCGAAATAGCGTCACTTCACATCCGGAATCCGCAATTGAAATAATGAAAAGTGCCTACGCATCTGATGATCCTTATCATATCATAATTATTGATCAAAAAATGCCACACCTTGATGGTATCAGCCTGGGCAAAAAAATTAAGACTGACCCCTTGATTTCAAACGCAATTTTAATACTTCTCACAACATTGGATAAACAGGCGGATTCTAACGCACTAATGAATTTGGGATTTTCCGATTTTCTTTCAAAACCGGTTCGACGACGACGTTTACAAGAATGTATTTATCAACAACTGTGCAAAGATAAAGGCATTCACCATATTGAACCCGCAATTCAAAGAAACTTTGTGGTGCAAAATGATAAACGAAATAACTTTCGGATTCTGGTGGTTGAAGATGTATTGGTGAACCAGAAAGTTGCAACAAGACTGCTGGAAAAAATTGGCTATTCATCTGAAATTGCTGAAAATGGTAAAGTTGCGCTGGAAAAAATTATGCAAAATGATTATGATTTGGTTTTAATGGACATACAGATGCCAGTGATGGATGGAATTGAAGCAACCCAATGTATTCGCAATGGCAAAGCAGGTGAAAAAAATAAAAATATTCGCATTGTAGCATTAACTGCTAATGCCATCAATGAAGAGAAAGATCGTTTGCTGCGCCTGGGAATGGATGACTTTATTGCCAAACCGGTTTCTGTTAATAATATTCGTCATATGTTGGATAAACATTTACTGGCGTAATCGGAGTGGGACCGATTCACCCAACAGATGGGCTTTGAGGTTTTCAAGGGATCGTAATAAGGCATAATATATTTTTGTATGCTATGGTTTCGAATTATTCAGGGACACGAATAGATGTTGAATGTTTCGGAAAAAAATCATATACTGAAGTTATTAATGGGTTAGTTGATGCAGGGTATATTTTTAAAATGAACGCGCCGGGTTAGCTTGCTAAAAAATTTGAACATTGAGTGTCACGTAAAAAACCACCTTATCGTCTTTTGCTATTAAGGCAATCAGGTCAAGTTTTTTCAGTCCCAACAGATTATTCTAAAATGCTATAAGCTGTTTTTTTTGTGACATTTCCCATATGTAACTTAAACTTTATTTATCAGGAGATTCCCATGAAACAAAAACGATATTTAAGCCTGATTATTTGCAGTTTTTTTATTATTGTCCACTTCTGTTCTGCAGAAGAGTTAACAACAGAAAATTTAACATCAGAAAATTTAACATCAATTCATCAAATCAACCTGAATTTGGTGGATCGTTTGGCAAGACTTGAAGAAGCTCAAAAAGGAATTATAGTGGAAATGAGAACGCGCTTTGAAGCTATGAATAAACGATTTGAAACCCTTGACAAACGATTTGAAACCATTGACAAACGATTTGATTCTTTAGCCAGAGAAATGTCTCAACGATTTGAAACCATTGACAAACAATTTGAAACCATTGACAAACGATTTGAAACCATTGACAAACGATTTGAAACCATTGACAAACGATTTGAAACCATTGACAAACGATTTGATTCTTTAGCCAGGGAAATGTCTCAACGATTTGAAACCATTGACAAACGATTTGATTCCTTAGTTAGGGAAGTGTCACAACGCTTTGAAACCATTGACAAACGATTTGATTCCTTAGTTAGGGAAGTGTCACAACGCTTTGAATCAATGGGTAAGCGTTTGACATTATTAGAAAATCAGATTTCAAGTTTAGGGACATATATTTTTGCAATGTTTGCAGCAATCATCGGCTTACTGGCTTATGTGATATGGGACAGAAAAACAGCTTTTGATAAAGGCTTTTCTGAATCATTAAAAAAGATTGAACAAATGTTTCAGCTACACATAGATAAATTTCACACTGTTGAACCGGCTATTGAACCGGCTGGACATTCTGTTGAACCGGCCGTGCATCCAGAAGAAACCTTTGATGAAAAAACGAGTTGTCTAAAAAATAATCAAAACGATGAATCATTTTCAATACCGGAAAATATTCGCAATAAATTTCGAGATGTTGTCAATTTTATGAATCAATTTCCAGAAATGCGGCCCATTATGAATGCTGCTTAGGAACATACAAAAAATAACATACT
>Ga0272440_1001816_pt1 | contig 17115 bp, 1 predicted proteins | sample SSMMMBAug17_FD_192440 | JGI IMG/M metagenome (GOLD analysis project Ga0272440, IMG submission 192440) | Marine sediment archaeal communities from Little Sippewissett salt marsh, Falmouth, MA, United States - SSM-MMB-Aug17 | ecosystem: Environmental > Aquatic > Marine > Wetlands > Sediment ... | reverse complement strand
AACGTGTTCTTGGCGGCTCTGCCGCCTGTTCAGTTCGTAGGTGGCAGAGCCACCTCGGAAAACGTTCCCAGGCAGAGCCTGGGAACGAGCACCGGAGCGAGTTTGCCTTAGCCTGACGGCAATGGGCAACGCCCTGGGTAAGACATTACAATGATTTGAGCCCTGAAAGGGCGACACACAAAAAAACAATAATAATAGGTAGCACATTTATGTTTCGCCCTTACAGGGCTTAAGACTTTTTTTGATATTTTCCCAGGGCGTTGCCCTGGGCTGGGATATAACGCCCTTTCAGGGCTAAGAAAAATGCCCCCTTTTTTAGAATGTGCTCATCATATTATCATAAGATCTGGCGGAAAATCCATCCCTATTTTTTCGTTGACAATTTAAGCTACTAAACATATACAAAAAAATAAATACCAAAAGCGCACGCAAATACGCAAACCAATTTTTCAATTCAAGGTTATTCTATGAACTGCATTTCTATGATATTCATCATCTTTTTCGGATTATCTGTCAATGTTCATGCAGACACTCCGCAAATCAGTCAGATATTGCCTCAAGAAACAAGAGAAGGTATCGCCATTAGTGTTCCTTTTACTGTCACTGCTGATTCACAAATTGTATCAGTCCAGCTGGAATCCTCAAATCAGACCCTTGTGCCAAATGATTATTTGATGTATGAATGCAACGCCAATCATTGCACACTGGTTGCTACGCCCAGAAATGGTCAGACAGGTTCGACAACAATCTCAATTGCTGTTACAGATATTGAAAACTTTGACCAGGAAACACGTTTTATTCTAACTGTGACTGATTTTGAAGAAAACATGTATTTTTGGAAAAACCATCCGGCTGCAACAAAAAGTATTGAAAACAACTTTGAATTACCTGTTGGCACAGCAATTGATCCAACCACAGGAAAACTATTTGTTTCTGATACAGATAATCATCGGGTCTTTCGATTTGCAAAAGGGAATACAACTATTTCAGAGGCTTTCTTTGGTGATGCTGAGAGCTATACCATGAATAATCCAATGGGTATTCATGTGGATTCATTTGGGCGATTGTGGGTTGCAGACATGGCCAATCATCGCGTATTACGTTTTGATCATGCATCCACAAAACCTACCAGAGCCCCACCTGATGGCATATTGGGAAAAGCGGACTTTTCAGAGTATTCAAAAACCAGCCAGAATGCCATGACTTCCCCCACAGATGTCTGGCTTGATCCAACAGGTACACTTTGGGTCGCTGATTCAGCAAGCAATCGCATCCTTCGGTTTGATGATGCTGCTCAAAAAGAAAATTACGCAAATGCAAATGCTGTCTTGGGGCAACCTGATTTTACAAGTTTGAATAATGGTATTACGCAGTCTAAAATGAATACTCCCCGTTCCATTGTAATGTATCAGGGCCATTTGTTTGTTGCAGATTTTACAAATAATCGGGTGCTTTGTTATAAGAATGTAGCTTCAAAAAGTTTTCTAGACCCGGCTGATCTTGTTCTGGGGCAGCCAGACTTTGAGACATTTGAACCAAATCTATCTGCCTCAGGAATGAATTTGCCATCCGGTCTTGCCATTGATCCACATGGCCGCTTGTATGTGTCTGAACAAAACAATAATCGGGTATTGATATTTGATAATGCCATCAATAAATCAAATGGTGATTCCGCCAATAATGTTTTGGGTCAGGCCAATTTTATCTCCAAGGATGTTGATTACCTTTCCTATCAATCACTTTATGCACCCTATGTGTTGAACTATGATGCTTTTAATAATCATTTGTGGATTCCAGATCCAATCCATAATCGTGTTGTTCGATTTGATTTAGAATTAAAGCAACCGCCATCTATAGGTAAAATTGATGATCAGACAATTGACGAGAATACAAACTCCAATCCAATTACGTTTACAGTCACTGATACCAACGAACAATCCCTCACCATTACATATGAATATGCCAATGCCAATTTGCTAGCATCAGATAGCTTTGCATTTAGCGGCCACCAGGTGACGTCTCACAATGGTATGATCACTGTTAATGCAACATCTGTGTATACGACAGTAAGCCTCATTTTGACACCTGTGTTTGAGCAATTTGGGTCAACAACAGTATGGATTACAGTAACAGATCCGCATGGCATGCAAGACACGCAATCATTTACATTGAATGTTTTGGAAATCAATGATCCGCCAACCATTACAAATATTGGCAATCAGACAATTAATGAGGATGCCGAAAGTGCTCCCATTTATTTTACAGTGACTGATATTGAAGGAGATCAGTTGCACATTGAGGTCTTTGATGATGCCTTAGATCTTTTTCCATCAAATGCAGACAATATTACGCTAAGCAATGAAAATGGTGGTACCACCTGGCAACTAACCACAGACAGTAACAGTGATTTATTAACGCTGTTGCTTCGCCCAGATTCAAACCGGTCCGGAACATCAAATCTTACAGTAACAGTCAGTGATGGTGAAAAAATGGTTCACACAAACTTTACAATGACTGTTGTGGCGCAAAATGACCGGCCCAACATTTCAAATATTGCCAATCAATCCATTGATGAAGACACCCAGAGCCAAGCCATTGTATTTAATGTTTTTGACCCTGATGCTGCCCACATATCCATTGCAGTTACATCTGGAAATCAAACATTGATTCCATCAGATACCCAACATATAACACTGGCCAATGAATTGGGTAATACCAGCTATACCCTTACAACAGATTCAGTCTTTGTGCCGCTCACGCTTTATGTGATGCCTACAACCAATCTTTCCGGCACATCTGTAATCACAATTACAGCCACAGATGGTGAATTAAGTAGCAGCCGGGCCTTTACAATGACTGTCTTATCAGTCAATGATCCGCCAATTATATCTGCCATTGAAAATCAAACAACACTTGAAGATACACCCATTTCAGACATTGACTTTACAGTAAACGATATTGATACCAGTACATTATCCATTGAAATTCTTTCAAATTCTCCAGATATTATACCATCAGATCCAGCCCATATCACTCTTTACAATGCTTCTGGTGAAACAGCTTATACTTTACTGGCCCACCCCCTTGATCGTCTATGGTTGGCCTTAAGGCCAGCAAAAAATGCCACCGGCATTGCAGAAATTATTGTCAAGGTCACTGGTGGATCAACTTATGCGACAACATCATTTATGCTCACTGTCATACCGATAAATGATGCACCTGTTTTGTCAAAAATTGAAAATCAATATACGCTGGAAGATACCCCTTTGACGATTCCTTTTGACGCAATAGATTATGATGCCGATCCACTGACACTGACCATTGCCACAGGTAATGAATTATTGATTCCTTCAGATAACAGACATCTTCTTTTTCAATCAGCGCATGGACACTATTCTAACACTTTCCTGACAGTTCCCGGTGGAGAGGCAATCAGCCTGACAGTTTTGCCATTGCTAAATCAGTCTGGGAAAACAACAATAACAATTACAGCTTCAGATGGCATTGCGCAAGTCAGTCAGGCATTTATAATGTCAATCACTGGTGTCAATGATATACCAATTCTTTCAACCTTTAAAAATCAAACTGTTTTTGAAGATACAGCAACCCATCCCATTGCTTTCACTGTTTTAGATGCTGATTATGATGCACTTACTATTTCAGTGGCATCTGCCAATGCGTTGTTGATTCCTTCAGATACTAACCATATCACATTGCGCAATGCCACAGGAGATCATAGCTACACCCTGACATGTCAAACAGGTGAGGATTTGCATCTGGTATTACAACCCTCACTCAATAGTTTTGGGAGCACGACAATATCTATCACTGTTACAGATGGAACATTATTTTCAAGTCAATCTTTCCCTATGACAGTTATTCCAGTAAATGATGCGCCCATTGTTTCACCCATTCCCAATATGACAATTGATGAAGATACTGTCAGCCCCAAAATTTTATTTTCTGTTGCTGATCCGGAATCCGATCCATTTACCATTGAAATTCAATCCAATAATGAAGACTTAATTGCCACTCATACCCGGCATATTACACTTCAAGGAAAAACTGGCGGTGATTCTTATACACTAGCAACCAGCAATGGCCCTTTAACATTAACCCTACACCCTAACCTGAATCAAATTGGAACATCTGAAATATTGATCCACAGCACTGATGGCAAAGATCGTTCAAGCCAATCCTTTATATTGACTGTAACTGAAATTAATGATTTGCCGGTTATTTCATTCATTCCGGATCAAGCAACAATTGAAGACACGCAAAGCGCACCCATTTTATTCAAAATTACTGATGTTGATGCCACCCGGTTAAGCATATCCATCCACTCGGGCAATGAAAATTTATTGCCAATAAATGCAGATCATATCACCCTTTGCAATGCCAGCGGCGGAAACACATATACGCTGCTCACCCATGAAAAAAATAATAATTTAATATTGACTGTTCTGCCAGCATCCAATCAAACAGATGATATATTGATTACTGTTCAGGTGTCAGATACGTATAGTACAGTCAGTCAATCGTTTGCATTATTTATTACACCGGTAAATGATAAACCTGTTATTGCCCCAATATCTGACCATTCGGACAATGAAGACATGCCCGAAATACAAATTCCTTTCACAGCCTTTGATTTTGAAGATCCAGCGTGTAGTCTGGGAATAACATTGATATCATCCAATCAAACGCTATTGGCAAATGATCATATGACCTATTCATGTCATGAAAACATGTATACGATTGTTGCGCATACATCCCACAATCAGAATGGTCTTATGGAAATCACAGTCATTGTTACAGATCATGTGGGTGCATGGGAAACAAGTACTTTTGCATTGAGTTTAACACCTGTAAATGATGCACCAACCATTGACGCGCCAACGCAGGTTCGCGTTAAAATGAATTACCAGGCAGCTATTCCAGATGTTCATATTGAGGATTGTGATGCTGGAAGCGATCTTCTTGCAATCACTCTTGTCACTGATGATGGCACCATTTTGATGTCACATTTTCAAGGAGAATTAATTACTTTTACAGGAAGCCTTGATGATATAAATACAGAATTAAACGCATTGCACTATCATCCGACTTTCAATGCACTTGGCAGCCGTGCAATAACAATATCGGTGAATGATATGGGGCATTCTGGCGAAGGTGGCAAGCAGATGGGGTCAAAAAAAATATGGCTTCAAATTCATGATGATAATGTTAAACCTGTCAATTTTCTTCCTTCCCTTACCATGTATGAGGATGAAAGTGGTCAGATTACCCCCATTTCTGTTTTTGATCTGGACGCTGAAAGCAATGCAATTGAAGTCACCCTATCCATAAAACATGGTTACCTCACGCTTGGTGAAACAGATTCAATTACACTCATTGCTGGCAAATTTCAGGCATCAACACAAGTGACTTTTTCTGGTTCGCAATATGAGATCAATCATGCGCTGGAACATCTAACAATTACATGCACAACCCATTTCAATGGATGGGCGGCCCTGACCATGACAACGAATGATCTTGGTCATACCGGTGAAAGCTATTCTCCTCAGACAGCCATAAATGCTGTGCCAATAACTGTTTTGGCAACCATTGATCCGCCGACCCATCGTTTGCCTGAATTATTCGCTGTGATTGAAGATACGCCAACAGCATTCACATCCTGTGTCATTGACCCTGATGGTGAAGATATCATATCTGTTGATCTTGAAGTCAGTACTGGCACGTTACAGTTAAACAGTGGAAAAGGCCTGACAGGTTTTCTGGCAACCCATCATTTTTTGTCATTCACTGGAAAAAAATCAGATGTCAACCACGCCATGGAAGGAATGATCTATCAACCAATGGCCAATGATTCGGGCAGTTATACATTTACAATGACCTATCACGATATGGATTTTGAAGCCCACTGTGTATCAATTCCTTTACACATTACTGCAATCAATGACCCGCCTGTTATCCATATTGCCACATCAGCCATAACAATTGTTGAAGATACACCCATTTCACTCTCACTTTCTGTTTCTGACATTGAAGCGGGTGAAAATGCGATTCAAGTATATCTCAATAGCAGTAACAGCCAGTTACAAATAATTCAGACAGAAGGATTGACAGTTTATCCTGCAAATAACTCCCAAAATTTAACCCTCACTGGATCAATTGACAGTTTGAATAAAGCTCTGGAAGATTTGAGATATACACCAACAAATCATTTTTATGGCAATAGCTTCATTGCTATCACAATTGATGATATGGGCTATACGCCACTTCCCGCTGAATCTTCACAGAAAACAATTTCCATAACAATAACGCCTGTCAATGATCCACCTGATTTTATTCTTTCCCAGAATAAGATCGCTGTATTTGAGGATTTCTCCCCCCAGGTCATTACATTGAACAGGATCGCCCCAATTTTTGGAGAGCCCACACAGGTCACATATACACTGACCCCTGAACCTGAGACAATCACCTGGGCATCAATTACTTTTTCACCTGAGGCAGGCAAAATTACCATTACTTCGGTGAAAAATATGCATGGTGCCGCAAGATTTACTATTTCTGCCGATGATGGTGCATTGGAAAATAATATCGCATCACATGATTTTACATTAACTATCAGCGCAGTGAATGATCCCCCTGACTTTATACTCAGTAAAGACAAAATTCTGCTGGATGAAGATTTTTCGACAACAGAATCCATATCCCTCACACCGGACTTTATCCCGGAGGACGAACCCCAAACAATTACATATGCACTTCATCCAAATTCATTAACCTGGGTCAATCTGGCCATTGATTCGGAAACAGGTCAAATTTCCATTACAAGCATACCAAATGCGCATGGTGAACAGCAAATCAGTGTGATTGCTGATGATGGTGAAATTACTGCCACGCATCATTTTGCAATTACTGTCGTCAGTATTAATGATTTGCCACAGATTACCAGTGATCAATATTTTTCTATTAGTGAGAACGCATCAATCGGCACAAAGGTGCATCACATCACTGCCATTGATGATGATCATCAAAATCTCATATACAAAATTGACGCAATCGTTCCTGATGCCTCCTTTACCATTTCTCAAAATACTGGCGAGATATGGATTTCAAACAATCTGGATTATGAAAGCATTAAAAGCTATACCATGACTGTTTCAGTTTCAGACCCATTGTCATCTGTGAATCAAACAATTTTTGTAACCATTACTGATCTCAATGATGCTCCCATATTATTGAATGTACCCGAACAAACACTGACAACGTACCAAGAAGAGCCTCTCGAAATTAAGGGCATGATGGTCAGTGATATTGATGCCGCCGGTCATCCGATTCAACTGACACTTATCGCAACCAATGGTGTGGTTTCAATCACGCATACATTATTAACATTAGAATCTGGCAATTATTCCAGCACATTCCTTTCAGTTTCAGGGACGATTACTGCAATCAATCAGGCGCTGACAAGTGTATGGTTCAATCCAATGAAGAATTATAAAGGATATGCATCAATTGACGTAGAAATTAATGATTTGGGGCATACCGGTCCAGGCATTGCGCAATCTGACTCTGAATCCATCTCCATTTATATTTTAAATTACAACCAGCCGCCAATTTTTACAGAATATGAACCGCATGCAATTTGTTATGAAGATCAAAGCCTGACACAACGCATTGTTATTTTTGATGAAGATGCGATTGATGAAGCCATTCAACTCACTTTGATTTCGGAAAATGGCTGCCTGACGCTGTCAAATCAAAAAGAATTAAACAGGGTTTATTTTTCGGAATATGTACAATCCTATACCGGTACAATTCAAGAAATGAATGCAGCCCTCAGTCAATTGATATTTATGCCAGAAAAAGAATTCAGCGGGACAGCTGGATATACCCTTTATGCAAACGATTTTGGACATTCAGGCATTGGCGGGCCAAAAAATGCTGAGCCGGCTGTTGTTACAATCACTTGTTTTGCGGTAAATGATCCGCCAATCCATTCATTACCATTTCAGGTCACAGGGCTTGAAGATTCTGATATCCCCTTAACCCTGACAGTCAATGATATTGATGCATACACCAACGCCATTCATGTGGAATTAAAAGCAATTCAGGGCGTGATCAGTTTAACGCAAATGGATGGCCTGACTTTATCCAATAAAGATCATGTTGCCGGGCCCAGTTTATCTTTTACTGGTACAATTGATGATATCAATGATGCCATGAGTTCACTCATATTTCATCCCTCACCTAATTTTTATGGACATGCAAGTCTTACCATTACAAGCAATGATCTTGGTTTTTCTGTTCCACAAGGCCAGGCTGAAGCCATGACTGAAACTGATTTTCTTACAATTACAGTGTTCAATGTAAATGATGCACCGGATTTTCAATCTACTCCTTTACAAATTATTGATGAAGACAGTGTTTATTCATACACAATACTGGCAGGAGATATTGATGGAGAAAATGTCTCCCTTACAGTAACAAGACTACCAGACTGGCTGACGTTTTCCGATTTTGGCAACAATACCGGTATCATACAAGGCATACCCAAAAATGAACATGTGGGTACAACATTACCCCTGACCATTGTCGCAACTGATCCAAATCAAGCCAGGTCAATTCAATCTTTTTCTATTGAGATAAACAATACCAATGATGTGCCATTTTTCCAATCAACACCGATTGTACAGGCGACTGAGGACAGTCTATATCGGTATACAGTTACAGCAGGTGATATAGACAAAGATGCATCCTTAATTATCAGAGGTAATGAACTTCCGGATTGGCTTTACCTGAAAGATTATGGTAATGGCACTGCCTTACTCTCCGGAATACCGAAAAATAAACATGTTGGCACAGTCAATGTTGTTATATTATCAGTATCAGATGGAATCAGCACATTAATAAAGCAGGCATTTTTGATTGATGTAACCAACACAAACGATCCCCCTGAAATAATATCATCCCCTGTGTTTACAGCAACTGAAGACGCAGCATACAAATATACCATTGCTGCTTATGATATGGATGGAGATACTGTTTCGTTTATTGCCACTGCTTTACCTGAATGGTTATCACTCATAAATATTGGACAAAACAAAGCAGTTATTCAAGGCATACCATTCAATGAAAATGTGGGACGCTCAGAAACACTCATTATTACTGCACACGATTCTTTTTATGTTACTGCGTCACAATCTTTTGCAATTACAGTGATCAACACCAATGATACGCCATATTTTTCATCAGAACCAATAATCGAAGCGACAGAGGACAATCTTTATGTTTATACGATTACTGTGCAGGATGTTGATATTGGTGCATCAATCAGAATTCAGGCAGCAATTTTGACTGACTGGTTGACATGTATAGATAATGGTGATGGCACTGCAATTATTTCAGGAATCCCACGAAATGAGCATGTTGGAATAAAAAACGCTGCTGTTATAAATGCAACCGATGGCATCATTGATGAAGATATTGAGCAATCTTACATGATCACTGTATTAAATACCAATGATCCGCCCAATATTATTTCAACGCCTGTATTGACAGCCACAGAAGATGCTTACTATTCTTATACAATTGTTGCGGAAGATATGGATGGTGATTCTCTTTATTTTATAGTAGATGCATTGCCTCAATGGTTAAGCCTAATCAATCATCCAAATAACACGGCCACATTATATGGAATGCCAAAGAATGAAGATGTCGGCTTATCCCAACCATTGACAATCACAGCAAAAGATCCGGATCATATGACAGCAACACAATGTTTTTCAATTAACGTCTATAATACAAATGACAGACCTGTATTTATATCACAGCCTAAAATCACTGCCATAGAAGATCGCCTGTACGCTTATACAATTCATGTTTTAGATGTCGATATTGACGATTCAGTTGAGATAAAAGCAATACGTCTTCCCCATTGGTTAAGTTTTACTGATTATGGCAATCGTACAGCCAGCATCAGTGGTATCCCATTAAATGAAGACGTTCACAAAATCCATGATGTTGTATTGACCGCCAATGATGGCACAGAAACTGCTCTCTCTCAGTCTTTTATAATAACAGTGATTAATACCAATGATCAACCAGTTATAACATCATCAGCAGTTTTAACAGCCACTGAAGATGAACCCTACATTTACACAATTACTGCTGCGGATATGGATGGTGATCAACTGGAATTTTTAGCAGATTTGCCATCATGGTTATCTTTAATTGATCATGGCAACAACACAGCGATACTTAAAGGTATCCCTGAAAATAGTGATGTCGGCCTGTCCAAAACGATAACGATCACAACAAGGGATCCATCAGAAGCAACTGCAAGTCAATATTTTGAAGTTTTTGTGATCAATACAAACGATGCGCCTTTTTTTAAATCAAACCCGCAAGAAACAGCAATTGAAGATAGCATATATCATTATACGATTACTGTTGCAGATGTTGACAGCGAATCATCAATTCGCATTGACGCTGCAAACCTGCCGGACTGGCTGATGATTGTTGATAATGGCAATGGCATTGCAAATCTTACCGGTACACCATTGAATGATCATGTGGGGGTGAGTAATCCGCTAGTGATTACTGCATCAGATGGCATTGCACCTGAAATCACACAAACTTTTTCCATTACAGTGGCAAATACCAATGATAAACCTGAAATAACATCTGCTGCAGTATTAACAGCCACCGAAGATGTTTTGTATGCTTACACAGTCACCGCTCAGGATATAGATGGTGATCTTTTGTCTTTTCAATCTCAAATGCCATCCTGGCTATCTCTTATCTATCATGGCAATAGTACCGCAACATTGAAAGGAACCCCCAAAAATGATAATGTGGGTATTTCATCCCCTATCATCCTGACTGCTCTTGATCCAGACAAGGCTTCAGCCACTCAGACATTTGAGATTACTGTTCATAATACCAATGATGCGCCGATATTTAAAAGTATGCCAGTAATTTCAGCCATTGAGGACAGTGAGTATACTTACGCAATTCATGTACAGGATGTTGATCAGGGAGCCATTATTCAGATTCACGCGGAATCTGTACCCAACTGGTTGACACTGATGGATAATGGAAATGGTTTTGCACGACTCAGCGGAATACCCAAAAATGAACATGTAGGAGATCATCCTGTTCGAATTATTGCCACTGATAATATTGCCAAAGAGATTTCACAGTCATTCACCATTACAGTTGCCAATACAAATGATCCGCCAATCATTACAACAATATTGCTTCCATCAGTTGATGAAGACACAAATTACAATGCCCTGCTGACAGCAGAAGACATGGATGGTGATACAGTCCAGTTTACATCCACATCCTTGCCATCATGGTTGACACTTATCAATCATGGTAATAATACAGGCAGCCTTCAGGGAACCCCCAAGAATGAAAACATTGGACAAACAGAGACCTTTCTCATCATTGCAACTGATCCGGATGGCGCGTCGGCAAGTCGGTCTTTTTCATTCATGGTGTACAATACCAATGATGCGCCCACTTTTCTTTCAATACCGAATACAGCAGCCACAGAAGACTCTGTGTATAATCATATGGTAGTGGTTCAGGATATTGATCCAGATCCAACCATTAAATTTATTATATTACCGCAATTTCCCGAATGGTTAAGCATCACTGATAATGGCGATGGTACAGCGATTATTACCGGAATTCCTCTGAATGAAAACGTGGGTGAGAATTATATTGGTATTTCTGCCTCTGATGGAATTGCACTACCGAAGGCATACATATATTCAATTTATGTTGAAAACACAAATGACCCGCCAGTGATTACTTCCAACAGCATACAATCAGTTGATGAAGATGCCTCATATCATTACCTGATAACAGGAGACGATATGGATGGCGATCCGCTCAGATTTGTTGCAACCGGACTGCCATCATGGCTGAAACTATCAGACAATGGCAACAGTACTGCCCGCCTTGAAGGTGTTCCAACAAACAATGATGTTGGTAGAACAGAAACAATTACGATTACTGCCATAGATCCCAGCCATAGCATTGCAACGCAGTCCTTTCAGATTACTGTCACCAATACCAACGATTCCCCCTGGTTTATATCAAAACCCAATACATTGGGAATTGAAGACATCACATATTCGCATACCATTCGTGTAGAAGATATTGATATTGATGCATCATTAAGAATTCAGGCAAAAAGACTACCTTCCTGGCTGAATCTTACTGACAATGGGAATGGCACTGCAACGCTGACTGGAAAACCATTAAATGAACACGTGGGCAACAATGACATTGTGATTACTGTATCCGATGAATTGGCTCCGCCGGTCAGTCAGGCTTTTTCTATATGGGTAACCAATACCAACGATACCCCTGTGATCATATCCAATAGCAAACAAATCATATATGAAGATGCTTTATATACTTATGAAATACATGCAGAAGATGTTGATCAAGAAGACCATCTTCATTTTATTGTGGAATCATTACCAGACTGGTTAGCATTCACAGACAATGATGATCATACCGCTGTATTGCAAGGAATTCCTCAAAATCATCACGTTGGTGAAACATCCTTATTAACCATAACTGTCATTGATGAAGCGGGGGAATCCGATTATCAATCATTTACAATCCTGGTCATCAATACCAACGATTGCCCTGAAATTTCAACAATTAGTTCTCAATCAAGCCAGGAATACGCAACAACATCACCTTTCTCATTTACTGTAACAGACATGGATGCTGATGAACTGACCATTCACGCATCATCTTCAGATACATCAATTGTTGCAATTGATGCCAGCCATATAACTTTTTGTACACAAAGCTGTCATGGAGAAAGCATTCAATTGACGTCAACCCATGCTGTCCAGCCAATCAGTTTAACAATCCTGCCGGTCAGGGATGGTGTGGCAAAAATTACAATTACTGTTGCGGATGATGAGCTATCAGCAAGTACATCCTTTATTCTAACTGTCACAAATGTGAATATTCCACCACAAATCAGCCCGATTCCAGATACAACCATTGATGAAGATGCAGGCAGATATCCTATCAGTTTCACAGTTGTTGATACAGATGGCGATAGCAGAGAACTGACTGTGACTGCAATGACTGATACACCGACACTGCTTCCAACAAACTCAGACCATGTTTCCATTGATGAAATGGGCATTGTTCATCATTTAATAGCTGATACACCTGTGGATTTAAATTTATTTGTCAGTCCTTTGCCCAATCAATCCGGTCGCCTTGGAATAACATTAACTGTCATGGATGCTGATGGTGATCTCGCCATGCAGCATTTTCAATTGACAGTGAACAAACGCTTAGATGATTCGCCAGAATTAAGTCATATCGAAAATATCAGTTTTTTCGAAGACACAACCGCATATCAAGTCCATCTGACTGTGATGGATCCAGATGGCGGTAATTTAACCATTGCGGTGCAATCATCAAATCAGCAATTGTTACCATCAGAAAATATTGTTTGCCAAAATTCCAGTCTGTCACCCCATGCTCATGAATTTGAAAACTTGACCTTGACAATGCATCCAATAGCAGATGAGAATGGTTCTGTAACGATTACAATCACAGCAATGGATGAACAAGATCACACTGCTGAAAACTCTTTTTTGCTGACTGTCATACCTGTCAATGATGCGCCATATATTTCAAACATTGCATCAGTCAATCTTGATGAAGATACTGTCAATTATCCAATATCATTTACTATTGTCGATGCTGATGGAGATGACCTGCACCTTGACACCATTTCAAGCAATACACAACTTGTATCGGATATTCATTTCCAGAATCCAATAAGCACGAATGCCGGGAAGCAAAAAATTGTCAATGCTTTGATATCAACCCAAGAAAATGCATTTGGTTCATCCCAAATCACTGTCATTGTGACCGATCCATCAGGTAAAGCGGCAAGATCAACCTTTGATTGTATCGTGAACCCGATAAATGATCCCCCCCATATTTCCAGTATTCTCCCCCAATATATATATGAAGAAACCATCTCAAACCCAATTGAATTGACCATTTCAGATCAAGAATCTGGCCCCCTTGCCATTTATGTTGAAACCAGTAACAATGCTGTATTACCAATATCATGCCTGACATTTGCCGGTAAGTCAAATGGGAGTTATATGGCGGAAGTTATTTCAGGAGAAGCCCACAATCTAACACTAATTATCATGCCGCCACCAGATATTAATGGGGCAGTGAATATAAAACTGCTTGTGTATGATAGCCATAATTTGTATCATTTAACACAATTCCCACTGATTATACTTCCTGTAAACGATATGCCAACATTTGATCTAAAAGATGTTTCCCTTGATATTAATGAAGATGATGGTTTACAATCATTCAGCAGATGGGTAACAAACATATCAGCCGGTGCAAAGAACGAAACTGATTCATTGTCATTCATTATTGAAACCCAGAATAATCATTTATTTGCCAGCAGCCCACAAATACACATTTTGGGAACAACCGGAACCTTAACATTCGCACCCACACCTGATGCCTTTGGCACAGCCTTGATTGGTGTCTCTTTGACTGATGGCTATTCAACAACCACTGAAAAATCATTTCGGATTAATATTCATCCGGTTAATGATTCCCCTGATATTACAACAAAAATAACAGCGCTCAAAACGAATGAGAATCAATCCTTTGCGCCCATTCCTTTCACCATTTATGATATTGACGATGACAAACTCACAATTTCAGTATTTACTGACACGCAGTTTTTTTCAGATATTTCAATTTGTTCTGGAACTGACTGTCAACAATGTTCAGAAACAAGCTGTGAATTTCAATATATTCAAACATCAAAACAAAAATACCTTGAAGCAATGCTTGAAACGCTTAAACGTTTGACAAATATTACTGATAATTGGAATGCAGACATACAAGATATTGATAAAAATACAAAAATAACCCTGGCAGAAGCGATTTATTATATTAAACAGGTTTCCACAAAACTAACTTTACAGGTCAGCCCTCAAACATGGCAATCGGGAATTCAATTATTGACACTGATGGTCAGTGATCATACCGGGCATACAGATTCTCAGTCAATATCTTTTTCAGTCACACCCATTTCAAATCCGCCGATACTGACAGTCCATTACTGTGAAGGCTTCGAAGATGATCTTATACCCGTTTCATTGGATTTAGAACTGGTTGATAAAGATTCGGAAGAATTATTGAATGTGCTTATTTCTGGTGTACCGGCAGGCGCATACTTAAACAAAGGCATAAAGCGTTCAGGAAAATGGATTTTAACACCCGATGATTTAAATCACCTTTTGATTGCACCGGAATCAAACAGTTCAGATGATTTTACTTTGATAGTAACAGCATCATCAAAAGAAAGAACTTTATCTCAAAAAGCAACTGTCGTAAAAGATGTTTTCATTGATGTCATTCCAGTGGCTGATAATCCATCAATGGCATTAAAATCATCCACCATATCAGGGCAGGTCGATCAGGATATTCCCATTGTGTTTAAAAATTTGCAACTGACTGATACAGATGGCTCAGAGCAATGGGATCGGATTGAAATTGTAAGGTTTGATCCAAATCTCCAATTTTCAAAGGGCACATTAATGAATGGCAAGTGGGTGATTGATTTATCACATCAAACAGAAATTGATTTGTCGAATGTTGACTTATCAGTTAAATCGTCCAATGCATCATCATCCACCTTTGTAATGCGTGTATTTTCAAAAGAAAAAGAAAATAAGGCTATGGCGATGAGTGATTTGCAGGTCAATTTATCTGTTCATGGTCGCGAAGAGACATCTTCTTCTGGCGAAAAGGGCGGTTGTTTTATTACAATTTTGGGTTTATGATATTGTTAGGCTCTATGGCTCAAACACCTATGATTGTCCAACTTCAGAACTCATGACATGGCGTAAAATATAAAAATTTTATGAAAATTTGTCAATAAAGGACTTTTTAGGTTGCACGTCCCCATATATAGACACGAAAAAAATGAAATTCTTACACTTTTTTTCATTTTTTAAAAAAAAATAACAAAAAGTAATGTCCGACTTTTTTGGAATGCGCCCCAGTTAGAATCTGTATACCTACTAAACAGTATCATTTATGCTTTTCCATATATATTAAACAGTGTTCATAATGTTTCTAAATATACATTTAAATGTCCTTTTTTTACATTTTTTCTCAAAGTTCAATTTTGATTTTCCTTGAAAACCTTGATAATTCTCAAAAATATACTTGACATTTATGTTCACTGTATTCTATATATACTTAGATGCAATATTTATTATTTTTTCTATTTAGGAGGTACATATAATGGTTTTTTCAGACAATTCTTTAGTGCCTTACAGTTTATCTTGTTTGAAAAAAAGAAGAAGTTTCGTGGTGGGGAAACCGAGGAATTCTGATTATAATTGCTGAAATTCGTTTAACAGTTCTTAAATCGAAAGATTTTTTGAGCTTTTGCTGACATTTTTGACAATTGTTTTATATTGCCATTGCTTATTGTTAATCTTACCATTTTAAATGTCCTCCATATATTTTTCTACGATTTGTAAAAAATTCCTCAATATATAATAATCTAAAAGAAGAGGTTTATAGACAATGTATCCATTTGCAGTATCAAAAAATAATCCACTGGAAGATTTAGGTGCAAAATATCTTCCATCAAAACGAAATCATAACTATCTAACTTATTATTGGTTACATTTTAGAGATATCAGATTTGAAGTAAAACATTTCCTTGAAATTGGTGTACAAACAGATCGATCAATAAAAATGTGGGCGGATTTCTTTCCTAATGCCATGATTTATGGAATTGATATAGATCCAAAATGTAAATCCTTTGAAAATGAAAGATGTAAAATTTTTATCGGGGATCAAAACAATCAGCATTTCCTTTTTCAAGTTTCAAATGAAATTTCACATCCAATTGATATTATTATAGATGATGGCAGTCACAAACCAGCTCATCAACTAAATACTTTCAGTTTTCTTTTTCCAAGAATGTCTGAACATGGAATTTATGTTGTTGAAGATACAGGAGGCGCTGTTGCGGATTACAATCTA
>Ga0272440_1001815_pt1 | contig 17116 bp, 9 predicted proteins | sample SSMMMBAug17_FD_192440 | JGI IMG/M metagenome (GOLD analysis project Ga0272440, IMG submission 192440) | Marine sediment archaeal communities from Little Sippewissett salt marsh, Falmouth, MA, United States - SSM-MMB-Aug17 | ecosystem: Environmental > Aquatic > Marine > Wetlands > Sediment ... | reverse complement strand
TCTCAAAGAATCTGCGTCTCATACAAATTATTTAAAAATGGAAAATTATGCAGGTATAGGGACTGTCAACAAAGATGATTCTTTTCAAGACAAGCAATTATTCAATTGGCCAAATTCTATAAAATCTGTTCTTGTAATCGGCCTTTCACATCCTAAAAATAAACCGGAGCTTGATTGGTGGGACGGCAAAGGAACACCGGGTAACCGAATTTTGATTGATATCATAAAGCGGACAAGCCAACAGATTGAAAATATTTTGAAAATTAAAACGCGTAAGCTTCATTATTATGTTGAAAAAGGTGGAATTTTTCTCAAAGATGCAGCTGTGCCTGCCGGATTTGGATGTATTGGAAAAAATAATATGCTGATAACGCCGTCAAATGGACCGAGAATAAGACTCAGGGCTTTATTTCTACATGCAGAGATCCAACCAACAGGGCCAATAGAATTTGATCCCTGTTCCGACTGTAATGTTTACTGCAAAAAAGTTTGCCCTGAAACAGCTATGAATGAAATAAATTCTATTTTTTTATCTAATAAATTTTCTAAATCATTACCTGTAGTGACGTCATGAACAGAAAAACTGTATGATTGTCCCACAGATAGTAACATGGATTCCAAATAACGTTAAATCATATGATCCAACCACATGGCTACCAACAACTTTGTTAAGATCAGTTTCGATTTTACTGACAGATGTTTGAAATTTTTTTGAGGTCTTTTTAAGTGAAGAATTGACCTCATCAATTTTGTCACCAACCCTTGCTATTTCAGAATTAAGTGTTTCGCCCTGTCTTGGAAGGGCCAATGAAAACGCAGCTATGTTTTCATTGGCCCATAAGTGCAATTATACTGTGCACCGCATAATTGCACGGTTGCTACTCAAACCCAAAATCCTATGAAACTTTTGTGACGTTTGTTGTATTACCCACTATTCAGCAGCTAATGTCACAAGTAAATGTTCTCTTGCACGTGTAGCTGCTACATATTTTTCACATCGAAATATGGCTTCAATCCGTTAGACCAGAAATAAAAATTACTCAAATGTCTTTTCAACCTGCATAATACAGTTTTCTAAAATCGAGACAATTGTATCAATCTGTTTTGTATTGATAATCAAGGGGGGAGATAGAATACAAAGATTTTCATAGGGTCGCACAATTAAGCCTTCAATTTCACAAAGTTCATCAACCTTTCTGGCAAAGTCGATATCGCGTTTTGTTGCCAACCCTTTGTGTTTATCTGGTTGAAATTCGACACAGGCCATTAAATGCATACCGCGCACTTCACCTACACTATCAAAATGTTCCAGGGTTTTGAGTTTGTTAATGAAATGGGGACCCACTTTTTTTACATGATGACACAAATTTTCTCTTTCAATAATTTCTAAATTTTTAAGTGCAGCTGCACAGGAGACAGGATGTCCGGAATAAGTGAACCCATTTGTAAAATATGGGGTAGGTCCAGCTCGGCTACCGCTGATTTGTTCAAATAAATCGTCGGAGATTAAAGTTGCCCCCATTGGGATATAAGCTGATGTTAACCCCTTTGCCACAGTGATAATATCCGGTTTCAGATCAAATACTGCCTGAGAGGAAAAAATTTCGCCCAGGCGTCCAAATGCGGTAACAACTTCATCGCTGATAAAAAGGACATCATATTTTCGACAAATGTCTCGGACAGCCCGATGGTATTCAATTGAAGGTATAATAATTCCACCCGATGCCATGATTGGTTCGGCAATAAAGCAGGCAACATTGTCTGCGCCTAATTCCAATATTTTATTTTCAAGTTGTTGTGCTTTCTGTTGAAAAAACTGGTCTTCACTTCCTTTTCCAAAGCGCAAATAATTGGGAGATGGCAAGTGATGGATAATATCTTCAATATAATGGAAATGGGTTTTATCTACTTTTTTACCGGATAATGATGCTGTTAAATAAGTGCTTCCATGATAGGCATCCTCACGAGATATAATATGGCGCTTGTGATGTTGACCTTGCGATTTAAAAAAATAATGGCAGAATCTGATGGCTGATTCAACAGCAGTTGAACCACTACAAGTAAAATGGACTCGGTTCAGATTAAATGGTGAATGCGTTGCAAGCAGCTCAGCCAGTTCAATAGCAGGGAGAGAACTGACATCACCATAGGGCGTATAATAGTCGAGAGTTCGAACCTGATGGGCAATCGCATCAGCCATTTCCTCTCGTCCATGACCGATATTCACACACCACATGCCAGCAATACCATCAATATAGGATTTCCCCGATTCATCATAGATATAAATTCCCTTTGCTTTTGCCACAATAAATTTCTTTTCTGTGCAGGAAACTGAAAGATCTGCCCAGGGATGTAATAAATAACAGCGGTCGCTGTGTTGATATCTGTTCATTAAATTAACCTTTCATAGAATTCACCTCGAAAACAATGGTTACTGCTCATAGAACTGGCATATGCGCCTGCATTTAACAAGGCGACCCAATCACCCTCTTTCAATATGGGCAAGTCTCCTTCATACCAAATATCATGGGCCTCATTAATATTTCCCACAAGAGATTGATTGATTTTCTTATCTTCACGCTGAATACAAGGTAATGGATAAAAGGGAAGATTGTAGAATACAGGCTCAGGGGCCAGGTTGAATCCGCCATTTAGATAAACAAAACATTTCTTTGATTTTACCTCAACCTCAACAACCTGCAATGCAAGCAATCCAGCATCTTGGACCAGATATGATCCTGGTTCTATCTGCACCTGAATCCCACGTTGTTTTGGAAAATATTCGTGCAAAGGCGCAGCCCAATCTGAAAGATTTAAGGGAACATCGCCTTCTTGAAAAGGAATCCCCAAACCTCCGCCAAAATTGACTTCTCGAATCTCACTCAAATCATGACAGATTGCGGATAACTTTTTTACTATATTTCGAAACGTATCAATAGAAGGATTTAAGTAGCCACAACCACTGTGGACATGTAATCGGTGAACAGGCAGTTTATATGCCCTGCATAAATCGATTGCTGCTTTGAGATCATCCAGATAAATACCGAATTTTGTGGCTGTCTGGCCACTGTAACGCAGCTTATCATTATATCCCAATGATATGGATAAATTTAGACGAAGTCCAATATGATTGGCAAACTGACGTTCCCCAATATGTTTAATGGCTGATAATGAGTCTGCATTAATTCGTAAAATAGCGATCCTTTCAAGAACATTTAAATCTGATGGCGATAATGCTGATGATGTGTAGGAGATGTCTTGTGGGGAAAAGCCGGCACTCAAGGCATGAAAGATTTCTCCTGGAGAACAAACATCAACACCTGATGAATAATTTTCCTGCAAAAAAGTCAATAATGGCAAAAATCGATTGGCTTTTAATGCGTAAAATATTTGAAAGGAGAGTCCTTTTAAAACTGATTCCAGTCTTTTAATATTGTTTTGTATTCTTTTTTTGAAATATAAAAAAACTGGTCTGTCATAGTATTGTATCTTTTTTTGAACCACATGCCCCTCAAAGCATAATTTGTTTGACACATAACACAGTCCTTCACGTTGCCACCAGTTAGTTTGCTTAATTTTTCTCAATAAAGCCATTCCTTTTTCATTGGGTTTTTCATCCTTACCTTTAATCCAGGTACGACAAGATGATTCGTTGCAGGCGCAGGGAAACTGACGATATAATTTCTTTTCAGTATGGGCGTAATCAATCGTAACCAATTCACCCTTTGCAATATCGCATAGAATTTCCAGACTCAGATTTTGCATATTCAGTTGCGCATTGGGTTCACAGGAATGCATGAGATAACCGGCGAACTGAGTATCCAAAAAATGACGTTCTGAACTAATTTCCAGGGTATGCTGCGTAATCTGATGAACTATTTGCCCTTTTAATGGATAAACCCGACCTGCAGATACCGGGTTTATACAAACAACACCGCGTCCTTTTTGGTCACACCTATCTACTTGTTTTATTATAAAATCGGATGGCGGATAGATTTCGTTTTGATCATCAATCATAATTCAATCCTTTATAATGATGGACTTTTTTTATTGAACAAGTTTTTCATAAGTTAAAGAAACAATCCTTATTTTTCCTTTAATAAAGGTAGTTGCGCATTGATCATATTCACACCCAACATCGTATAAAAAAGAAACAAAGAACTATTGACTCCCATACCAAATAAAATCACACCGATGACACAAGTTAAACCTGATATATTGTTTAATATAGCACTGTTTTTTAATCTGGAATTCAATTGATCAGAAGTTTCGAATAGATAGGGTAAAAAAGATAAATCAGGTTTCATCAAAACAATTTCAGCCGCATCCATTGCAATTGTGGCAGCGCCATTTAAAGAAACTGCAACATCCGCTTTTAGTAAAGCGACCGCATCATTAATTCCATCACCAACAAAACAGACTTTCCTTCCTTGTTTCTGTAAACTTTCAATTATTTTCGCTTTGTCTTCAGGTAAAGCCTCTGCATAATATTTTTCAATGCCAATTCTTTCAGCAAGATTCTGCGTTGGTTTTTGTTGATCCCCAGAAATGATATAAAGGGATAAACCTCTTTTCGTAAATTGATGAATCATTTCATGAACATTTTCTCGTAATGAAGGCACGAGTTCAATGACTCCAATCAAATCTTTATTACCCAAAGCCAGGTAAACCAGTGAGTGACCTTTTTCTGCACATTCAATCTCTAAGGGTGTTATTGAAGAAAGAATATTTACGCCAATTTTTTGCATGAAGCGCTGACTGCCTAAAAAAACTGTTTGAACGTGATCACTGATTTCAGGATCAATAAAATTGACCCGAATGCCGAACCCAACTTCATAATCACTATCTTTTAGATTAAAAGTGTGTATATTTTGTTGGGAAGCCCTACGAGAAATAGCCAGCGCTATTGGATGTTTTTGCCTTTGCTCGGCAGTTGCTGCATATGCTAATAATTTTTTTTCACTAAATCCATTACAGGCGAGAATACGTTGAATATTTGGAACTGTTTTGGTGAGTGTTCCTGTTTTATCGAAAATAACAGTATCAATATGAGTTAATCTTTCCAGAGCTCTGCCATCTTTAATGAGTATGCCATGATTTGAAGCCACACGAATATGGTTTAATAATGTCAATGGTGAGCCAATACGCATTTGATAACCAAATCCTGCATAGGATAAGGCGATCGTCTTTGCAGGTCCCAATATGGGAAAAACGATTATACTGGCAAGCATTGAAATACCTGCCCCTTTTTCAACGATTCTTTCTCCATTGGACTGAACATGGTTTTTGGAAGAAGCGGTCTTTTTTAAAATTTTGATCACCTGTCCAGTGACCGCATCCTGTCCCTTTTTTTCTACCTGAATATGTAGCCAGCCTGAAAGCAGAATTGTAGAGGTATAAACTGGATCCTCCTTATTTTTTTCAACCGGTTGGGATTCACCAGTTAACATACACTGATCAACAGTTCCTTCGCCATCAATGATTCGACCATCCGCAGCAATCATTTCTCCGGCGCGAACAACCAAAATATCACCTGTTTGTAGTTGATGAAGGTGAATTTCAATTTCAAGATCGTCCTTTAACACCCAAACTTTATTCGGCAGTTTTCCAAAGATATTACTTAGATCAATCTGGGCATTCTTTTCTGTTTGAAGAATTAACTTTCGCGCAGTAAAAAACATCGAAAACATCATCGACGCAGTTATAAGATTACCAAACAATAACACGCCTGAAACACTAATTAATTCATAAACCCCTAAAACAGATTTTTTTTGTTTAAATATAACAGAATAGGATTGTTTTAAAAAATAGTAATAATTGTAGGATAATATGGGGATACTTAAGAATCTAACCGGTGGGTAGGCAAATCCTAATACTGAAAACCCAAGAGCGACCAGAGATATTTTTTGATAGTTTGCCGCTTCTTTTTCTCCTTTAAGAATATCAGTGTTTGTGGCCTGTGTTTGCAAACGATGGTCACTTGAATTGTCATCATTCTCTGATTGATAAGACAGCATTTTTTTTGTATTTCGATTTTTCCAGCGAAACCATTCATATGCACAAGATCTTAGAGATAAGATAACTAACATCAGGCTATCTCCCATATCAATTTTTTATAGATTCTGGAATGTTGACTGAAAAACTATTATTTTTTTGTGTGGACCATTCTATCTTTCTTTGTGTATTTACTGACAGGCATTGATTAATATTGAAACAAAATCATTTGCAATGTCCTCAATCAAATCTCGGCAGTGTGAAGGCTCAGAGTAGCAAAAGGTGATATTCATTATATTTCTAAAAGTAGAAACAAAGACATGCGGGTATCTGAAAACACCTTGAGGCGCTACGGTATAAATGTCTTCTAATTCAATAGCTCCATAGGTCGGTCTAATGTTAACTTTCAGGTTGGATATAGAGGTTGAAACATCTACATCATTATCCGATTGAAGTTGTTTAATCGTATATTCTTTTGCAGTTTTCATTTCTGTAAAAAGTTCAGCAGATTTATTGATTCTGTCAGTAATTTGCTTTCTTGAATCATGTGCGATTGTCCAGAAGAATTCATTTTTCTCCTGTTTTTGAGAAGTAATATCATGGTAAATAATGAACCTTGAAACAAAAGAGCTCAAAGTGATCATTTCGGGACTGTTTTTCAAAAATGGTCTCAAATTAACATAAACGTAGTAACTAAAGGTATAATCAGTGATATTCGTCACATGTTGAAGTTTTTTTCCAAAAGCCATGCACAATGCTGCATTTAATATCCCTTGAATAGTTACATTATGGGCTTTACTTGCTGCAATTATTTTTTTTGTCAAATTCTCGTTTAAACTCCTTATAATATAGCTGCTCCAGCGTTTTTTCAAAGGAACATTTTGGTCAAAGGGAAGTTTTGCGAAATTTTGAGCGCCTTCATTGATCTGTGTTATTTCCGGAACATCATCAGGCATAAACGCTTCAATAGGTAAAAGCTCAACCCAATTGGGAGCAACGTCAATGGGTTCATTTTCTAATATTTTTTGATAGTAAGAAAACAGGTCTTCTAAAAACACCAGAATGGATATACCATCACCGATTGCATGATGGTAAATGAGCATCAAATAAATATGGTCTTTCATGTTTGGATTGCGTATAATCACAACACGCATGAGTGATGTGGTAGTTTCTATGCGGGTATTCATTTGTTTGATGACTTCGGATTCGATAGAATTTGTTGTAATACAATACACCGGGATAACAGCTTTTCCAGATTCAAACTGACAATTATCCGCTTTGTATACAATCTGACTGGATAATCTGGGATGCTGTTTTTGCAGAACAGATAATGATTGTTTGATAATCTCCGGATCAAGATCTCCCTTTATTTTGACAACACGTGATGAAAACCAGCTGCAATAATTTTTATTCAGGATATCCCAAGACTGTTCAAAGGAGTTCAGTTGCCGATTTGCGTACTCGATATTTTTAATGTTTGCGAACATTTGTCAATTTTTTTGTCTTTAATATATTTTTGGATTTGTCTTTAATATATTTTTGGAAGAGTTGTTTTACCTGTCTTTATAGGCACCAAAAAAATGCAGGTTGCATTTTCTCCTGTTTGGTAAGATAGTTTAAAAAAATAATATCAGCTTTCATATGAAAATGCAAGGGAAATTGAAGGCAGATAGCTCCATACAAAATCTTGAATGGAAATATTATTTGACAAGCTAATTGTAGATAGCATAAGATATTCTGTAAAATCAAAAACAGCCATTGTAGACGATGACGATCAAATAAAAATTACAGAAAACGATTAAAGTATGAAAAAAAATTTTTTTTTATCATGGATCCAAAAATTCGCTTCAACATTCTTATTAATGCTTGTTTTGGTTGTATTTTTTGTTGTCTTGTTTACAAATAACATTTTGCATATTATTTATCCTGGCCATGCGGGTATCAAATGGAGCATTTTTCATGGAACTCAGGTGAATTATGTTTATCCGGAGGGATTACACCTAACCTGGCCCGTCAATAAGATGTACATTTATGATGTCAGAATTCAGGAAATCTCAAAAGAACTGGATGTTTTGAGCAAAAAAGGATTGCAGGTTCACCTGCTTTTTTCGATCCGCTTCCGACCCAAGTATGAATTTTTAGGATTACTGCACCAGAATATCGGCATGGATTATCCTGACAAGGTCATTCTGCCTGAAATTGAGTCTGTACTAAGAGAAACCATTGGAACGCTTAATTCGGATGAAATATACACGTCAGGCCGGAAAATAATTGCCGAGGCCATCAATCAGGCCATCGAACAACTTCATCAACGCTATATCCTAGTTGATGATGTTCTTATTCGAAAAATTATTTTACCAGAAATTGTGGCCAATGCGATCAAATTCAAGATTGAACAAAAACATCTGGTTGAAGCCCATGAGTATATTGTCCAAAAAGAAGAGCAAGAATCGCGTAGAAAATATGTTGAAGCACAGGGGATTAAAAAAAAATATCAGGTAATTCTTCAAGCCTTACAGGATGAAAAAATTTTAAAATGGGAAGGCATTCAGGCAACCAAAGATATTGCAAAATCTGAAAATGCTAAGGTCTTGATTATTGGAGATAAAGATGGTCTTCCCATTATTTTTAATTCTTCACAATAAACCAATGATATACCGAATAATATTATTTGTCATGATCCTGGTATCTCTTGCTTGTGATAACCATCTAACTGTAAACGATACCCGGGAACAATATCTGGCCCAATTTGCAGGTGATCTGAAAATAGCTATTGTGTCATCATCTGATATGCGAAATGGTTTTCTTGAAGGTGTTCAGATTGCCATAGATCGTGTCAATGAATATGGTATTTTAGGGAAAAAAGTTCATCCGATCTTTTATGACGATTCTGGAAACCTTCGTAAAGCCCAGTCCATTGCAGAAAAGCTGGCTAAAAATAAAAAAATTATGGCAGTAATCGGTCATAATCATTCTGAAATCGCTGCTGCCACATCGATTACCTATGAGAAAGCCGGTATCATTTTTATCAGCCCTGGTGCAACAAAGCCTGACCTGCTACAAAATCAGTTTAAATATGTATTCAGCAATACACCATCCAGTGAGCAAATGGTAATCCGCATGCTGGAATATGCCAGAAATCATCAATTAAAAAAAATATCAATAATTTATGATATCAGCAATGAAATGACACAACTTGCAAATTTTTTCATGGCACAAGCCCCAAAATACAATTGTGAGATCGTCGGCAGTCGATCATACATGTCTTTGACAACCAATTATAAAGAAATTATTAGTGAGTTAAAACAAACCACCTCATTTGATGCCCTGTTTATTTCTGGAAAACTACCCAATGCGGCACGCTTTGTTATGCAGGCAAGAAAAATGGGACTTAGCCATCCATTTATTGCAACCAATTATTTAAATTCATTAAAACTATTTCAAGTTGCTGAAGATTATGCAACCGATGTTATTGTGCCGACCTATTTTGATCCCCTTCTAGCCTTGAGTCCCAACAGAACCTTTGTCAACCTGTTTGATCAAAAAACAGGCCATGCACCTGATGAACTGGCAGCATCAGGCTATGATGCTATTTATCTTCTGGCGCATGCCATTGAAAATAGTGGTTCATTTATTCCTGGTGAAGTTGCAACTTCATTGCATTTAATCAAAAATTGGCATGGGGCATGTGGTAAGATTTCTATGAATTCAAATGGGGGTATTTCAGATAAAGTCATTTATGCAAAAAAGTCTACCGGGGATCATTTCATTTATACAGAAAGGCAATTGTTTGATAAAGTCAACATTTTTGAAACAATTAAAGATTTTACTTTAAGAATTCCCATTGAACATAGAATTCATACGATTGATCCCGGACTGATCAATGATGTAACCTCCATTGATATTGTCGAACAACTATTTTTAGGACTTACTGATTTTGATCCTATCAACTATAAACCTGTGCCTGAACTGGCAACCCATTGGACTGCTAATTCAGATAATACTTCCTATACATTTACTTTACGTACTGATGTTTATTGGACAGACAACACAAAGGTAACAGCCCATGATATTCGATGGGCGATACTCAGAAATTTACATCCTGAAACGCAATCGCCATATGTGTATACCTTGTTTATTCTAAAAAATGCCAGATCCTATAACGAAAGCAGTCTTTCGGATGTATCGGACATCGGTATAAACGTAATCAATGATTACAAAATTTCTTTTCAATTGGAAAAACCAGCACCGTATTTTCCATCAATGGCTGGATTGTGGGTATTCAGACCCCTGCCACGACATACTATTCAGAAATATCATGATAACTGGACTGATGTTGATCACATTGTTTCCAATGGGTCTTATAAACTGGCTGCCTGGGAAAAAGGTCTGGTGATGGTTTTTCGAAAAAATGAGCGTTATTATGATGCTGGGCAGGTATCTATCCCTGAATTTCGTTATATACTGGTTTCTGATGAACGTCTTGGGATTGCAATGTATCATTCCGGCGAAATTGATATCATGGGCGGTAATTATCTAAAAATACCCACAGAGTTGATTTCTGATTTATCAATGAATCCTTCTTATAAAAATCAGTATTTTAAAAAAGAAATTCTATGTTCATATGCCTTTGCTTTTAATACCATCCAACCCCCAATGGACAATCTGTATGTTAGAAAGGCGATTAATGCAGCAATCGATAGAGACCGAATCATTCAATATCTTTTAAATGGCAAGCAAACAGCAGCCAACAGCTTTACACCACAACTGAAATACTGCTTAAAAGGTCAGGAATCGTTCAATCCAAATGCAGCTAAAAAATGGTTGGCAAAAGCAGGTTATCCTGATGGCAAAGGATTTCCAGAAATAAGCATAGCATTTAATCAGTCTGATCGGCATGAGATGATCGCCAGTGGTGTGAAAGACTGTTTGATGTATTATTTAAATATCAAGGCAAAACTTTTGTCATTAAAATGGGAAAAATATCTGGACTGTATTGCATCTGACAATAACTGGCATTTGCTTCGTTTTGCCTTTTGTTCTGACTATCCCGATCCGAACAATTGGCTGAATGAGCTTTTTCATCCCCAAAAAAAAGACAATATTATTCGATGGCAAAACAAAGAATTTTTGCAGATTATGAGTATAGTAGACCAGACCCAAAACTATTCAAAACGAATGAATTTTTACTGTCAGGCAGAAAAAGTCTTGTGTCAGAAAGCCTGTGCAATTGCACCCATTTATTTTGAAAGCGCTCACTATCTTGTAAATCCGAGAATAAAAGGCTGGTATCATATGCCACTGGGCGGACAGCATATTCGAAACTGGTCATTAACAGAATAAGCATTAATTATCATTTTGTCCTTTTTCTCGTTGAGAATAAGGCTACCGACATAAAGCGGGACACTTGGCAATAACGATTTAATATCTTTCCCATTGTATAGCTTATAAATAGTCCGATTTTTCTGGAATGTGCTCAACATAGGAACCTTATGAAAAAGTTAGTGATCACTATTTTCATTGTTATCCTTATACTGACGATGATTGGAATCTTCTTTTTTCAACAATCGTATTTGAAAAAAGACCTTGTCATTGCAGCAGTACTGATGGGCGAAGAGTATAAATTAAACAGTGAAGACATGCTGTCAGGCATCAGTCTTTATCTGGATCATGTCAATCAAACTGGAGGGATCTATGGACAGAAAGTAAAACTGGATATCTATGATGACAAGGGAGACAGAAACACGGCAATAAAAGTTGCAATGGAAATCGCCAAGCAAAACAGAGCATTAGTGGTTTTGGGGCATTATTTCAGTACAACATCTCTTGCTGCTGGCAAAGTGTATCTTAATGAAAGCATTCCAGCGATTACAGGTTCTGCAACCTCAGAAAATGTGACATTAGAAAATGAGTGGTACTTTAGTGTTGTCCCCAATAATATATTTCAGGGTGAGTTTATTGCCAGCTATATATACTCAAGCCTGGGACATAAATATTGCAGTCTTATTTATGATTCTGATGAATATGGCCAGTCTCTTTACAAGAGTTTTGCATCAAAAGCCAATGTCCTGGGGCTGGATATCAAGAATGTCTGGCATTTTAATACAAAATCTTCAAATCTTTCATCCCAAATGAATCAAATTATCAGTGAGTTGCGATCTACCCCTGATCCAGGAATTATATTTCTGGCAACGCATAACAGGGAAGGTGCAAGGTTTGTGGCATCCATAAACTACCCGGGTTCCAACAATCAGATTATCGGATCGGATGCATTTTCAACCAATGCATTTATTCAAGAACTGATGAAATACCCTCAGGAAAAATTAAAACCGGGTTATTATTCTGACAATATTTATTCGGTCACCCCATTTCTTGCGGACTTTATTAATGATAATAATCAGCATTTTATTTTAAAATATTACAAAAAGTATCAAAAAATACCCACATGGATTTCTGCATGTTATTATGATGCCACCCAGATGGCAATAAAAGCCATGCAAAATATTGATGGTTCTGAAAAAAAGAGAGATGCACGAATTCTCATCCGGGAAGAACTCAAAAATAATTATAATCTCAAAAAATCTGTTAAAGGGGTTTGTGGTCCATTATTCTTTGATGAGGAAAGAAATGCTCAGTTTCCATTGATGGTTACTGTGTATAAGAATCAACGTCTGATTCCCAGTTTTACGCAATATCATATTCAGACAAATGTCATGCATGATCAAAAGGCATTTAAAAAAATATTGAATAATCAATTAAAAACATCTGGCAACATTATCATGAATAGTACACGCAATGTTTTTGCAGGGCTTCATGTAAATAAAATTTATCATATTGATATTTTTCACGGGCAATACCAGATGGATTTTTTTCTATGGTTCAGATTTCAAGGAGAATTTGATGATACCCATATTGAATTTTTAAATGCGTTAGAACCTATTGCCTTAAACCAAGCAAAAGTAGAGTATAAAGAAGGTGATATCGTGACACGGGTATATCATTTGAAAGGTAAATTCAAATCCAGGCTTGATTATACACATTGTCCTTTTGAAACACATGATCTGACCATTCAATTCAGACATTTGGATCATACAGTAGAAACAACTGTTTATATTCCTGATACAGTCAATGAATCATTGATCAATGACTGGCTTCAAATCGATAAAAATAAAGTCATTGATATTTCTTCAGAATGGCAGATTTGTGATACAATGCTTTATAATGGGGTACTTTCCTATGAATCATCTTTGGGAATTCCAGTAAAATACCATTTAAAACGTCCGGAAGTCTATTCAACGTGTAATGCTGTTGTTCGAATAAAAAGAGCAAACAATGATTATGCCATTAAATTGTTATCGCCAGCCGCAGTTATTTTACTCTTTTTATTGTGTATCAGTTTTACACCATTATCATATACATCAGTGTATCTGTATTCATTGATATCAATCATTACCATATCAGGATTCTTTTTCATTCATTCATTTTTGTTTTTTCAACTTCAGTATTTTATGCTTGCACAATACGTTTACCTGTCCATAATGATTGGAACCTGTTTTGGATTCATTATTGTCTTACTGACACTGTTTATTAGCGATCGAAAACAAATCAAACATCGGTTAAACATGATATCGCGTATTCTCATTTTTCTGATTATATTGGGCATGTTGTTTGGTTTTTATATGGCATCAGAAAAAACAGACTCGGATAACCGTGTCAGGCACATATACAAAGAATCTTTGAAGTAGAGCAAGGTAGATGTTTAAATTTTTATTCTATGCAAATAATCAATTGGATTTTCGGGCAGCCATTGCAATGGTAATGTCTGTTATTGCTGGTTTTTCCGAATCGACACTGGTACTGGTTATCAATAATGCAGCGCAATGCGTTATTCAAGATAGTATCTCTTCTGCCTTGAAACTGATTCCACTTTTTTTATTCATATTCATTATATTATTGATCTTAAAGCGTCAGGCGCTTCAACTTTGTGTCCAACTGGTTGAAGACAATCTGGAAATTTATCGCAACAGAATTGCCAATCAGTTGCGTCAATCTTCGTTGTTAACTGTGGAACAGATGGCGCAGGGAGAAATATATACCAAACTTGCAATTGATACGAAGAAAATTTCCAGAGCATCAGTATCATTCATTCTGGTCATTCAATCATCAATAACGATTCTTCTGATCATTATATACATGTTTAGTATTTCTCGTTTAGGTACCAGTATATTTTTGTTTTATATGGGATTTGCATATTGTTACAGCCAGCTTCATTATCGGTCTTTTGGTGAGATAATAGATCAAATGACTGCTAAAGAAACTGAATTATTTGACAAAGTCGGTCACATTTTTGATGGTTTTAAAGAGCTGAAAATGAATCAGGTCAAGAATGAAGATTTTTTTCACAATCATCTTAAAGTTCTCAGTACACAGGTCAAAGTCTTGCGAAAATTAATTGGAAAAAAAATTGTGGGAATATATGGGGTCAATTATTATCTTCTGTTTTATATCACATTTGGCACGATTGTTTTCGCTTTGCCTCAAGACTACAGTGTTGCCTTGCGGTTTAAAATATTTGTCATGGCTGCTTTTATGGCTGAACCGGTGAAAGTATTTTTGAAAGCTATTCCAGAACTGTTGGCATCATTGGTTTCAATAGAACGTCTGAATACATTGGAACAAAAATTTCAACTTTCTGAATCTGCCAGAGATTATATCACAAAACCGGATAAACCCATTTTATCTCCAATCAATCAAATACAACTGGAATCTCTTCAATTTAAATATAAGAACAAGGATGATATTGTTGAATTTAAGATCGGTCCAATCACTTTGGATATTCAGATTGGCACAGTCAATTTTTTGGTGGGTGGGAATGGCAGTGGAAAGTCAACACTTATAAAACTGATGACAGGCTTATATCCAATGGATTCTGGAGCTATTTATTTTGATGGTCAAAGAATTGATATTTCGCAATACCGGCATTTATTTTCAGTTGTTTTTTCAGATTGTTATATATTTGATGGCATGTATGGGCTGAAAAATATCAACACGCAAAGAATCAATGAATTACTTCAACTGATGGAAATTGATCGGCAAGTAAAATGGCAAAATCAGAAATTCCAGTATTCCGGCCTTTCCACAGGTCAAAAAAAACGTCTGGCATTTGTGTATTTAATGCTTGAGGATACTCGGATTTACATTTTGGATGAATGGGCTGCCGAGCAAGATCCTGTGTTTAAAAACAAATTTTATAGACATATTTTACCGATGCTAAAAAATGATGGTAAAACCATTATCGCTGCAACTCATGATGATCAATACTTCCATCTTGCAGATCAGCTTGTAAAATTGGACTATGGCCAAATTGTGAAGGCGTAAATTATGATTAAACAAATCGTTGAGAATTATTCAAAGTCAATCCGAAATTATTTACTATGGTCTGCGTCTTTTTATCTGTTAGATTTGCTGATTATTGTTTTGCTGATTCATGTACTGGTGCATATTCTTCCAGATTCCCCCTCTATCCGATACAAAATTATTTTATTTGCAGCACTCCTTCTTTGTTCTACAGTTTATACGTATTCTCAAAAAAAAGGGATTGATATTTCAGAAAATATTCTTTGTGATATTCGAGAAAAAATTATTGAAGATATAAGAAACTGCGATTTGCAATCATTTGAAAAGATTGATAAAACAGGCGGCTATAATGCCATAACCATCGAAACAGAAATACTGGCTGACTGTTTTACACACATTTTACACTTAATTGAGGCAATCTTTCTTTCAGTAACAACCATCAGTATCATTGTTATGATATCGCCTGTTTCATTTTGGTTTGTCACCGGGATGATCTGTTTTGCAACATATGTATATAGCTTTTTTATTTACAAAGCCAACCGATTGGTTCATGAAGCCAGACAAAAAGAACGAGAGTTGTTTCGAGCGACAGGTGATTTGATTGATGGCTTTAAATTATTAAAAATGCATGATCAAAAAAATGATGATTTTTATCGTCAATGCCTGACAGTAAAAACATCTGATACCAAAATATTAAGAGTTAACGCAGAAAATATGTTGTTGAAAAGCAATGTTTATTCCATCATTTTTGAGTATGGTATTTTTATTCCAATTCTTTTTATTTTACCCTTTATGGGAGTCATAAAGCCCGATGCCCTGATGGCTGTCATTACATTAATATTGCTGATTCCTTTTGGGTACATCAAAACCAATATTCCTTTTCTGGTCAGAGGCGTGGTTTCCATTGAGCGGCTGATAATGCTGGAAAATACATTGATACAATTCAACAAAGAAAAGCCTGCTGACATAAAAGTACCTGAAATCACGGTATTTAAAGAAATACAATACAGTCAAATTTGTTATCATTATCAGGGAAATATTGACTTCTGCCTTGAAAATATATCTTTTTGTGTGCATCCCAATGAAATCATATTTATACGAGGCGGAAATGGGAGTGGAAAAACAACCTTGTTAAAAGTCATAACCGGACTATATCATCCAGGTTCTGGAATGGTGTCAATTGATGGAAAAAAGGTAGATATCACCCATTATCGATATTTATTTTCAGCCATTTTTACTGATTTTCATTTATTTGACCGGCTTTATGGGTTGCCCAAAGAGATTGATCAGAAACAAATGAATCATTTGTTGAAAATCATGGATCTGGATCAGAAGCTGTCCTATACAGATAGGGGGTTCAGCACGCTTGACTTATCATCAGGACAAAAGAAAAGACTGGCAATGATTGTCTCATTGATGGAAGACAAACCCATATGTATTTTTGATGAATGGGCGGCTGATCAAATGCCAAAGTTTCGAAACTACTTTTATCATGATTTATTGCCTGTTTTGCGCGGCAGGGGAAAAAGTATCATTGCTGTAACTCATGATGATCAATACAACGATCTGGCTGATCAAATTATTCAGTTAGATTATGGTCGTGTAAAATAAAAATTACTCAAATGTCTTTTCAACCTGCGTATAATTTACCCGATCTTCATATGAATTATCTTTTGGAATTATTTTTCCAGTGGAAATTTCATAAGTCATGAAACAATGTGGATTGTCTTCTATTGGATGAATAAACCTTGCATCATAGAAATTG
>Ga0272440_1001814_pt1 | contig 17125 bp, 15 predicted proteins | sample SSMMMBAug17_FD_192440 | JGI IMG/M metagenome (GOLD analysis project Ga0272440, IMG submission 192440) | Marine sediment archaeal communities from Little Sippewissett salt marsh, Falmouth, MA, United States - SSM-MMB-Aug17 | ecosystem: Environmental > Aquatic > Marine > Wetlands > Sediment ... | reverse complement strand
ACCTCGGAAAACGTTCCCAGGCAGAGCCTGGGAACGAGCACCATAACCCAGGGCGTTGCCCTGGGCTGGTATGTTGCCGCCCTTCAGGGCTAAGAAAACAAATGTCCGACTTTTTGGGAATGCGCCCATCAGACTGAAGGATAAAAATGGATTTGAATTTAAGTCTTGATAAAGTTAAAAAATCTGTTATTCTTATATCGAAATATGAGGGGATTACGAACAATCTCCTCTAAATTTATAACAATATAAATGAAAGTTGAAAGTTAATATGCAATTTATTGATCTAAAATCCCAACAAAAAAAGATTCGAAAAAAGATAGAGACCCGCTTAAACCAGGTTCTGGATCATGGCCAATACATTATGGGCAAGGAAATATCAGAACTGGAAAAAAAACTGGGCGACTTTGTGGGTTGCAAGCATGCAATTGGTGTATCATCAGGAACTGATGCCTTGTTATTGGCGCTTATGTGCTATGATATTGGACCTGGCGATGCCATTATCACAACGCCATTTACGTTTATTTCTTCAGTTGAAGTAATATGTTTGCTCGGCGCAACACCTGTGTTTGTAGATATTCATCCGGATACGTATAACATTGATCCACTGGCAATTGAAAAAACAATCAAAGCAAGTATAAAAGCGTCTTATAATCTCCGCGGCATCATTGCTGTGGATCTGTTTGGTCTTGCAGCAGACTATGATCCAATCAATGAAATTGCCCAAAAATACGATCTTTTTGTGATAGAAGATGCGGCACAGTCTTTTGGTGCCACATATAAAGATCATCGTGCTTGTTCGCTGGCAGATATATCCTGCACATCATTTTTTCCAGCCAAACCTTTGGGAGGCTATGGTGATGGCGGGATGTGTTTCACGAATGATGATACACATGCAACAAAAATGAGATCACTTATGCTTCATGGACAGGGCAGCCATCGGTATGAACATATCTATATTGGTATCAATGGCCGTCTCGATACCATACAGGCAGCAATTTTATTGGAGAAATTTGCTATTTTCCAAGATGAATTACTTGCACGACAACAAGTGGCAGATCGTTATACAGATTCTTTCAAAAATCATTCATCAATCATTACGCCCTATATTCCAGCACATTGTCAGAGTAGTTGGGCACAGTATTCTATTCAAGTGGATCACTCAGAACAGCGCCAGCACTTACAAACATATCTAAAAGAAAATGATATACCATCAGCCATTTATTATCCAATTCCAATTCATCAACAACCTGCATTCAAGGACCAGAATAAACAAACATTTCCTGTTTCCGAAACTGTTTGTCAGAGAATAATGAGTTTGCCAATGCATCCATATTTATCTCCAGACCAACAGGACATGATCACAACAACTGTTTTAAAAGGGATGAGATGATTTTTTAATGATTCAAATGGACGAATTCGTCAAAAGGAGAAAATCAATTGAAAACGCAAGTTCTTATTATCGGTGCTGGTGCTACCGGCGCAGGTATCATTCGCGATTTAGCCCTTCGCGGGCTTCAATGCGTATTGGTTGATAAAAAAGATGTCAATGCTGGCGCATCAGGTGGAAATCATGGTTTATTGCACAGTGGTGCCAGATATGTGGCATCAGATGCTGAGGCTGCAAAAGAATGTGCTGATGAGGGAAAAATAATCAAAGAAATTGCGCCACAATGTGTGGAAAAAACCAATGGTCTTTTTATCGCAGTTGAAGGCGATGATGACAAGTATATTGCCGATTTTTCTGACAGATGTATGCGATGCGGCATCACTGCCACTGCAATTGATGTCAAAGATGCCAGAGAAATGGAACCAAACATTTCGCCACGTTCAATTGCTGTTTATGAAGTTCCTGATGCCTCGGTTGATCCATTCATGTTATCCCTTGATAATGTTGCTCATGCCCGGCAATTGGGAAGTTCATACCTTCGATTCTCAGAAGTTGTGGGATTTGATGTGCGTAATAAAAAGATTGAAACTGTTCATCTGCGTAACGCGCAAACCAATGAAACTTTTGATATTCAGGCCGATTGGGTGATCAATGCTTCAGGCGCATGGGCAGGTCAGATAACAAAAATGGCAGATATTCCCCTTGAGGTCTTATTTTCCAAAGGTACATTATTGGTCACTCAAAAACGATTGAGTCATCGCGTAATCAATCGCTTACGCCAGGCTGCTGATGCCGATATTCTCGTGCCTGGTGGATCAGTATCAATTATTGGAACAACTTCGCAGCGAATTTCTGACCCAGATGATATCTGGCCAACTGTTCAGGAAGTTGATGCCATTGTTGCTGAGGGTGGAGTTATGGTTCCAGTGCTGGAAAGCACACGTTATATTCGAGCGTATTGTGGTGTGCGCCCACTGATTAGTCAGCCTGGCGCATCTGATGATCGCAATGTTAGTCGTGGTTTTGCTTTAATTGATCATGCAGAACAAGGCGTCCAAAATTTTACAACCATCACAGGTGGCAAACTGACCACCTATAGACTGATGGCAGAAAAAACATCAAATCTTGTATGTGATCGCATGGGAATATCAGTGCCTTGCAAAACCCACACAACACCAATGCCATCAACGACAGATGGCCGATGGACAGAACCCGGACTTAGTCCTCAGGAATGGATGCAACATAATCGCAGTCAGGATATCATGTTATGTGAATGCGAAATGATTCCAAAAACAGCCATTGATCATATTATTTCCAATATGCAGAGTAAGCATGGTAAACCCGATTTGACTGGTATCGGGCTTCGAAGTCGTGTTGGAAAAGGGCCATGCCAGGGAACGTATTGCAGCGCAAGAATTGCATCTCACATGGTGGATCGTGGCGATATTTCTGGTAAAGGGGCTATTGTGCAGCTCAAGCGGTTTCTTCAGGAACGATGGCGTGGTCAACGTCCCTTGTTATGGGACAATCCCATGATCCAATCGGAGCTTCAAGAGGCCATTCATTGTGGCTTTCTCAATCTTGATGGCCATGTAAACGCTGGGGAGGATCAATCATGAGTTTATCAACAGATTATTGTGATGTCCTGATCATTGGTTCAGGACTAGCTGGCATGTCTGCCACATTTTTTTCTTTGGATCAAGGACTTAAAACCATTCAAATGGGGAGCAGCTGTCCTCTCCAGTTTTACAGTGGATTTTTTGATCTCATGGGCACATATCCAATTCAGGAACAAAAAACTTGGGAAAATCCCTGGGATGGCATTGAAAAGCTATGTCAGGACAATTCCAATCATCCTTATGCATTTTTAACCAAAGATCAAATCATTCAAGCCGCCGGAAATTGGCTGAATTTTTTAAAACATCTCAACATTGACTATCACTATATTCCTAATAAAAATATTCAAGCCATCACATCTATTGGTACACGAAAATTCACACATGCTGTGCCAAATAGTATATGGAATGGTATCAATGCAATGGATCAACAACAAAAAGCACTTCTCGTAGATATTGATGGATTAAAGGGCTTTAGTGCCAGACAGATAAAGGAAACATTGCAAGATATCTGGCCTCAACTAGAAACTGCGCGAATCATATTTCCAGGTACATCAGGAGAAGTCTTTACAAATCATATGGCAAACGCATTAGAATCAAAAAACACTCAGGAACAACTGGTTGATTTACTTATGCCCCGGGCGCAGCATGTTGAAAGTGTTGGTTTTCCAGCAATGTTGGGTTCATTTTATCATAATGAGGTCTGCCAAAATCTAGAAAAAATGCTGGGCAAACCGGTATTTGAAATTCCAACATTGCCTCTCTCAATGCAAGGGGTTCGCATACAAAATGCACTCACACATGGACTTACGCAAAAAGGCGGTCAATTATTTCAAAAAACTGTCACACAGGTTGAACCGGATGGAAAATATGGTTTTATTGTGAATGCTGAAGATCAGACTGTTTTTGCTAAAAATATCATTCTTGCGACTGGTCGATTTATGGGAAAAGGATTGATTGCAAAAAGAACAACCATTTCCGAGCCATTATTTCAATTATCAGTATATCAACCAAAAAATCGAAGAGAATGGCATCACAAAAATTTCTTTGATAATAATGGACATGGTATTCACCAGACAGGAATACAGATTGATAATACTTTCAGGCCTATTGATAGCAAAAAAGTTGTTTATGATCACTTGTATGCAATTGGCACTATTCTTGCGCATAATGATTGGATGCATTACAAATGTGGTTCTGGCGTTGCTGTTGGCTCGGCTTTTGGTGCAGTCAATCATATTGCATCCAAATAATGTATTTTTCCAGATTATTAAAATAAGACGCCTTAGCATGCGACTCTGAAAATTTCGGCAGCATTAATCTGAGCCGCGCGCGTTAGCAAGCGGGACTGTACTTGAATTCCGCTTGCTGACGCACGCAGCTCTGAAAATTTCGGCAGCATTAATCTGAGCCGCGCGCGTTAGCAAGCGGGACTGTTCTTGAATTCCGCTTGCTGACGCGCGCGGCTCTGAACATTTCGGCAGCATTAATCAGAGCCGCGCGCGTTAGCAAGCGGGACTGTACGTGAAGCAAATATCAAACAGGCTTTCCGAAGACGCACAAAAGTTAGGCGAATCTAAAATTTGCCCGAAGGCACTATGTTCTGGCCGATTAAGGGAATAACGATGCTAAGAACAATCAAGATTTCCTAACCAAACAGGAAAAATAAGGAAAAAAAAGTGAATCAAATAGAAAAAAATAGAATTGATCGAATCACAGAATCGGTTTATTATTTATTAAAAGGTCAGGTCCCCAAAAAAATTGCATTTGAAAACGATACAAATGATGAAATCAAACAACTCTCACAAATGATGAATGATTTGATTGGCCAGTTTGGAGAAATCAAGCAATCAATTGTGCCGCTGTCAAAAGGAAATCTTGATATTCAGATACCCAAAAATAATTTTATGGCATCCCCATTCAAGCAGCTTCATTCAAGCCTTAGTCATTTAACATGGCAAACACAACAAATTTCAAAAGGTGACTTTAATCAGCGCGTTGATTTTATGGGGGACTTTTCTCAGGCTTTTAATACAATGACCAATGCTTTAAAAGAATCTCAGGATCAATTAATGGTTGAAATTGATAAATTTAAAAATCTTGCGGAATTGAAGAATAATTATTTAAATATCATGGCCCATGATATTCGAACGCCGATTGGGGCCGTACTTGGTTTTTCGGATATTTTGCTTGAAGGTGACCATTCTAATCAAACCAGAGAATATATTGAGACAATCAAACGAAATTGCATATATTTACTGAACTTGATCAATAATATATTGGATATGGCAAAGCTGGAAAAGAAAAAAATGGATTTGGAGTCTGTTTCTTTTTCTCTAAAAACAATGGGTTCAGATATTGGTAAACTGATTACTGCAAAACTTTCTAAAAATACACAATATGTTTTTGAGTGGGATCCTGATCTACCAGAAAATATGACTGGAGATCCCAACCGGTTACGCCAGGTATTGATCAATCTTTTGGGAAATGCTGCCAAATTTACTGAAACTGGATCCATTTCACTCAGCTTAAAAAAACGATCTGTTGATAATACGACATATACAATCAGATTCTGTGTAAAAGACACAGGCGTTGGCGTTGCAAAAGATAATCTTTCCAAATTATTCCAACCTTTTTCTCAGGAAAACAGTAGTATTGCATCAAAATATGGTGGTACAGGTCTGGGCCTGGCAATATCCAAAGAAATTGTCGAATTGATGGGCGGAACAATTCATGTTGAAAGCGTTTTGGGAAAGGGTACTTCTTTTTATTTTGACATCCAGCTTAAAGAATCTGTGATGAGGGCTTCTGAAGAACAAGCGATATTCAACCAGGCGCGAATTCTTGTGGTAGATGACAATCCTGGTATACTTGAAATTATATCGCATAAACTTGAGCAAAAACATGTCAGTTTTTCAGTATGCAATGACAGCACAAAGGCAATGGATATTCTTCAGAAAAATATACAAAAAAATACACCTTTTACACTGGCCTTGTTGGATATTGATATGCCCAATCTGAATGGTTTTGAATTGGCCGAACAAATCAGGCAACATCCAGTTTTAAAGAATATGCGTCTCGTTGCGTATACCAATCATACACAAGCTCTGGCTCAAAACGATAATCCCAATTTATTTTCAATGGTTGTATCAAAACCTGTATCTGATCAAACCATGCAGCGCCTTATTGAAGAAGCCAACTATTCATTTAACGAAGAAAAAGATTTTTGTTCATTAATCAACAAGAAAATTTTGATTGTTGATGACAATGCGGTCAATCGCTTTATTGTAAAAAAACTTCTTGAAAAACAAGACATGATCATTGATGAAGCAGAAAATGGCCGAATCAGTATTCAAAAAGTCAATGACAACCAATATGATTATGTTCTGATGGATCATTTCATGCCTGAAATGGATGGTATTCAATCGATTGAAGAAATTAGAAAGAATCCCGATTTTAACAATATGCGTATTTTAGCTTATACTGCCAATTCTGAAGATAATGATTTATTTTTGCAAAAAGGGGCAAATGGCATTGTTCTCAAGCCGGTGGATAATGATAACTTGATTAGTGAGCTTTGCCGATGAAAGGTGTATTTCTTTAAAAACTAAAAACTTCTTGAAACTGAAAAAAAACGTGCTGATAAGGTTTAAGAAAAAATTAATAAACTTGAAAAAAAGGTTGAATTATATATTGATGAAACATATCAATAACATAATTGAATGAACTTAAACAAGGTGATATATGAATATAACGATTAATGGACAGGATTTGACATTTGATCAAAAATTATCCATTAAAAATTTTCTCGACACAAAGAATATCAACATGGATTCTGTTGTCGTGGAATTGAATCAAACCATTATTCCTTCAGAAAAGTATCATACGACCTGGCTTACACATAATGATAAACTTGAAATTCTTAGATTTGTGGGGGGAGGTTAATTGCATGAATGATGATATTTTTGAAATTGGTGGAAAAAAATTAAGCAGCCGCTTGTTTATTGGCACAGGTAAATATGCCTCAGACAGCATGATACCAAAAGTATGCAAAAGCACTGGCGCATGTGTGATTACTGTTGCATTGAGACGTGTTGATTTCAATGCCATTACTGATAATGTCATGCAACATATTCCATCACATATGCAACTGATGCCCAATACATCAGGTGCGAGAACATCAGATGAGGCCATTCGAATCGCAAGGCTGGCCAGGGCAACCGGATGCGGCAACTGGATCAAAATTGAAGTCATTACCGACAATAAATATCTTCTTCCAGATGGGTATCAGACAGCAAAAGCGACCGAAGTGTTAACAAAAGAGGGATTTGCAGTTTTTCCATATATCAATCCAGATCTGTATGTTGCCAGAGACCTGGTTAACGCCGGCGCTGTTGCCATTATGCCCCTTGGCGCACCTATTGGCACCAATCGAGGCATTCGTACTGAAGAAATGATCAATATTCTCATTGATGATATTGATCTTCCAATCATTGTTGATGCTGGCATCGGAAAACCATCTCATGCATGCCAGGCTATGGAAGCTGGTGCTGATGCCTGTCTTGTGAATACTGCAATTGCAACATCTGATAATCCGGTTCTTATGGGTAAAGCTTTTGCTGATGCTGTCCATGCTGGAAGAAATGCATTTTTAGCAAAAATGGGTGTCACTCGCCAGATGGCATCAGCATCCTCGCCTTTGACAGGATTTATTCACAATATTGATGAAGGACAAGAATGAGCTTTTATTCTGTATTGGAACAGTATCAAGATCTTGATATGGAAAAAGTTATTGGTGCGATCAATCAACATTCGGTGTTGAGAAGCCTGAACAAAAACACTTTAGCCATAGAAGACTTTGCAGCATTGATTTCTCAAGCCGCAGTTTCCTGCCTTGAACAAATTGCACAAAAATCACATGACATCACACGTCGTTATTTTGGCAATACAATACATTTGTTTACCCCGATGTATTTATCCAATTATTGTAATAACCGCTGCCTGTATTGTGGCTTTAATCATGATGCCCAAATTGAACGATATCAAATGACTTTAGATGAAGTAGAAAATGAAGCCAAAGTTATTGCATCAACCGGATTGAAACATATTCTCATACTCACTGGCGATGCTCCTAAAAAGGCATCTATTTCATACATTCAATCCTGTTGTGACGTCTTAAAACAATATTTTAGTTCTATTTCTATTGAAATATATGCCCTAGATAAAAAAGAATATGAAATTTTAATTGAATCTGGGGTTGATGGTCTAACAATCTACCAAGAAACGTATAATAAAGATCTTTATGACAGGCTTCACCCAACAGGCCCTAAAAAAAACTATCAATTTCGCCTGAATGCTCCCCAACGCGGTGCAGAAGCTGGTATGCGAAATGTTACTATTGGTACACTTCTGGGATTGGATTCATGGCGAAAGGATATTTTTTTTACAGTGCTTCATGCCAGTTGGTTAGAAAAGAATTACCCTGAAACAGAAATATCAATTGCTTTACCCAGGATACGCCCCTATTATGGATGTTATCAACCTGAATATCAAGTGTCTGACCAGGATATGGTTCAGATGATTATTGCCATTCGACTTTTTTTGCCCAGATGTGGTATTACAATTTCTACACGAGAGCGAGAATCTTTTCGAAACAATACAATCAAACTTGGCGTGACAAAAATGTCTGCGGGTTCGACAACAGCGGTTGGAGGACATTCTCTATCTAATGTCCATCATAACCAATTTGAGATATCAGATAAACGATCAGTGGAACAGATGGCTACATATCTTGAACAAAATAATATTCAACCTTTGTTTAAAGACTGGGAAAGGTTTTAATGGATTCTTTAAATCGTTTTGAAAAGGGCTTACTTAGATATTTATCTCATGATTGTTTAGAAAAACTGAAAAACATTCAAATTGGTATTGCCGGTTGTGGTGGCATTGGTTCTAATTGTGCGCACAATCTTGTTCGGTGTGGCTTTCAAAAATTTGTGCTGGTTGATTCAGATTGTGTTGATATTTCAAATTTGAACCGGCAATTTTTTTTTGATAATCAGGTGGATCATTCAAAAGTTGATATGCTTCAACATAATTTACTGGCAATTAACAACAAACTATTGATAAAAAACATTCAAGAAAAAATTAATTCTGATAATATAAAACAGATCCTCGGTCAATGTGATGTTATTGTTGAGGCTTTTGATGATGTATTATCAAAAAAGATTTTGGCTGAAACTTTTTTAAACTCAGAAAAACTGGTTGTCACTGTCTCTGGTATGGGGGGCTATGGAGATTGTGACGCCATTATTTGCAAGAAAATTAAGGATAATTTTTATATGGTGGGTGATGGCTTGTCAGAAGTCACAGAGATTGTTCATCCATATTCGCCCAAAACAAACATTGCTGCTGCAAAGCAAGCAGATATTATTTTTAACTATTTTATGCAAGACTGCATTTGAAGGAAATTTTGAAAAATAAGAAAAGGCACTTACATGAAACACAACAATCCATATATCAGAACACTTGATGCAAACTTGAATCGTGTGTCTGAGGGCATTCGTGTCATTGAAGATATTTTCAGATTTGGATATGAAAACAGTGGCATGTCCGATTCACTCAGACAGGTAAGGCATTGTGTTAGAAATACATCAAGAATGCTAACACCTTTATTGTTGCATAACAGACAGGTTGATTCTGATCCAGGAGTCTCAATTTCTTTACGATCAGATATTGATCAGCGTAGCAATCAAACTGATATTTTGCATGCCAATTTCAAAAGAGTTCAGGAAGGTTTACGATCAATTGAAGAATCGCTCAAATCCATTGAAAAATTAGATATTGCCAAACAATATGAACAAATCAGATTCCAAATCTATTCTCTTGAAAAACAATCTTATCTGGCAATTTCAGATCACAGAAAAAAAATGTTTCCATCCACAGATATTTATTGCCTGACCGCAGAATCACTTTCATGTGGTAGAAGTAATCTGACTGTTGTTGAAGAAATGATTCAAGCGGGTATCAAAATTATTCAGTATCGGGAAAAAGAAAAACCCTTTGGTGAAAAATATCGGGAGTGCATGAAAATCAGAGAAATGACCCGGGCAAATGATGTTACATTCATTGTCAATGATCACGTAGATCTGGCTCTGATGACACAGGCTGATGGGGTTCATATTGGCCAAACAGATTATCCCATTGAAGCTGTGAGAACATTAACCGGCAATAATTTTATTATTGGAATTTCCACACATGCACCTGAGGAAGCCATGCGCGCACAAGAAGCTGGTGCAGATTATATTGGCGTTGGGCCCATCTTCAGCACGAAAACAAAAACAGATGTTTGCGATCCAGTAGGACTCGAATATCTTGAATTTGCGGTTAAAAATATAACAATCCCATTTGTCACCATTGGCGGAATTAAGGAACATAACATTCATGATGTTGTTCGACTCGGTGCAACATGTGTGGGAATTGTTTCTGAAATCACAGGTGCTGACAATATTGGAAAAAAAATTCAATCAATTCGACAAAAAATAAAGGATTATTTAAATGAAACAATATAGAACACAAATGGATGCTGCAAGAAAAGGTATTCTGACAAATGAAATGAAAAAAGTTGCTGAAATTGAAAGGATTGATCAAAACACTCTTCTTTCAGCCATTGCTCAAGGCACAATCATTATACCAGCCAATATTAATCATACAAATCTCATACCCGCAGGCATTGGTAATGGATTAAAAACAAAAATTAATGTCAATCTGGGGATATCAAAAGATTGTCGGGATCTTGATAAAGAAATTGAAAAGGTCAAATATGCCCTGTCACTAAAGGCAGACGCGATTATGGATTTAAGTTGTTTTGGCCGCACTCAAGATTTTAGAAAGAAACTCATTGATATATCACATGCCATGATTGGCTCGGTTCCGATTTATGATGTCATTGGATTTCATGAAAAAGCTCTCAAGAATATTTCTGTTGATGATATTTTCCAGGTCGTTGAAACACATGCAAAAGATGGCGTTGATTTTATTACAATTCATGCCGGTTTGACACAGTCAGTCGCCAAAAGAATTAAAAATAAAAATAGACTGACAGATATTGTATCAAGAGGCGGCTCTTTATTATTCTCATGGATGGCTTTTCATGAATGTGAGAATCCTTTCTATGCCAATTTTGATCGTTTGCTGTCAATCTGTCAGGAATATGATGTTACACTGAGCTTAGGCGATGGCTGTCGTCCGGGCTCCATTCATGACTCAACTGATGCTGTTCAAATAGAAGAATTGATTGTGTTGGGTGAATTAACCCAGGCTGCCTGGGATCAAAATGTTCAGGTCATGATCGAAGGTCCGGGACATATGGCGCTGAACGAAATTGCAGCCAATATCATGCTTGAAAAAAAGTTATGTCATCAAGCGCCTTTTTATGTGCTTGGTCCGATTGTTACTGATGTTGCACCGGGCTATGATCATATAACAAGCGCTATTGGTGGCGCAATTGCAGCATCAGAAGGCGCTGATTTCTTATGTTATGTCACACCTGCTGAACATTTAAGATTGCCGGATCTTGATGATATGAAACAAGGTATCATCGCCACACGCATCGCAGCACATGCAGCAGATATTGTTAAAGATATTAATGGGGCCAGACAGTGGGATAATTCCATCAGCAAGGCCAGAAAAGAACTAGATTGGGAAAAGATGTTTGCATTGGCGATTGATCCTGAAAAAGCAAAAAGCTATCGGGCATCATCAGTGCCTGAACATGATGACACTTGTACCATGTGTGGTAAAATGTGCGCTGTGCGAACAATGAATCAAATTGTATAGGAAAATGAATTATGTGCGGCAGATTTGCTCAGGCTTTTAAATTGGAAGAATGGATTGATCATTTTCAAATTAATCATAATGATACTGATATTTTAAAGCCTTCGTATAATATCGCACCCACACATAAGGTGCCATGTATTGTTTTAATGGATAATAAACGTATCATAAAACCGATGAGATGGGGCCTGATACCTTCCTGGGAAAAAAACAGTAAAATTGGGGCAAAATATATAAATGCCCGAAAAGAAACAGTGAAAACAAAACCTGTGTTTAAAAATGCCTTTTATCATAGAAGATGCATTATTCCGGCAACCGGATTTTATGAATGGAAGAAGTCAAAACATATTAAACAGGCATATTTTTTTACATTAAAAAATAATACCCCAATGGCATTTGCAGGTATTTGGGAAGAATGGCAAAACAGTGATGGTGATCTGGTAAATTCTTTTTCAATTATAACAACCCACGCAAATAAAGTCGTTTTACCGGTGCATTCCAGAATGCCAATCCTTCTAAATCCAGCGGGTTATGATCAATGGTTAGATATTGATCGACCGGATAATAATTTTATCTATCAATTGGTTGCAGATGATTTAATGACTGCTTATCCTGTTTCATCTTTTGTTAACAAGGTATCCAATAATAGCCCGCATTGTATTCAGATGAGCAGAAATCATATTCAAAAAAATTTCATGTTTTCATAAATAAATAAAAATAGAATCTTTGACAAACCAAAATCAATATGATTCGAACGTATTCCCCAGCCATTCTAAAAGGGAAAGATATTTTCAGGGACTTTTAATATCTTTTTCGATAACACTGCTGATTTTATCTCCAAACTGCTCCAACAACTGATCAACAACATAGTTTGGAGAACCTTCAAGCACTGTATTGTTTTTTTTCGTATTCGGGGAATACACATTGACTATTCTTGTTGGTGATTCTTTTGGCCCTGAAAAATCTTTGGGTAAGCCAATGTCTTCAATTGCTATTTTTTTAATAGGTTGCGCCTGAAAGGCATTTTGGAGTCCTTTGAGCGGTACGTATCGAGGTAAATAATAGGCAGTACTAATTGTTACTAATCCAGGATAATCCATTTCAAGTGTTTCAACAAATCCATCACTTTTGCGACTGATAGCAATACTCGATTTTTTGGGTGTTAGCTGATCCACATAAGCAACACAAGGTATTCCTAATTCTTCAGCAATTTGAGGCCCAACCTGTGCTGTCTCACTATCGCTTGTGTGACAGCCACATAAAATCAAATCATAGTTTTTACATTGCGTTTGAATTGATTGTGCAAGTGCATGTGATGTAATCAAAGTATCGGAACCTGCCAGTCTCCTGTCTGAAAGTAAAATGGCATTGTCAGCACCCATTGCTATGGCTTCACGAAGTACTTCTTCGGCAGCAGGCGGTCCCATAGTAAAAACTAGAATATTCGCTTTTTTTTGTTGTTTGATTTGTAAAGCAGCTTCCAATGCGTGCTTACAAGATGGATTCATCATGCCTTCAGCAAGTTCCCGACGAAGTGTACCGGTTTTCGAACTCCAGGGTAATTCGGAAACCATGGGGACCTGTTTAACACAAACGATCAACTTTAATTCTTTATTTTGGATTGACTTTTTCAATGTATTTTCCTTGGATCTAAGTAGGTTTGTTCAAAACAGCTCTTGATATCACCATGCGTTGAACCTCACTGGTTCCTTCATAGATTTCTGTCACTTTGGCATCACGAAAATAACGTTCAACATCGTATTCTTTGCTGTATCCATAGCCCCCATGAATTTGAACAGCCAAATTGGTAACACGTACAGCCACTGAACTGCAATAGAGCTTTGCCATAGCAGCTTCAGCACTAAAAGGTTTGTTTTCATCACGATAGGTGCATGCACGATATAACAATAATCGTGCCGCATCTATTTCAGTGGCCATATCTGCTAAATAATTTTGAATGGTTTGAAATGAAGAAATATTCTTCTTGAATTGCTGACGTTCCTTGGAATACTTAATTGATGCATCAAATGCACCCTGTGCAATACCCAACGCCTGGGCAGCAATACCAATACGACCTGTATCTAGGGTCGCCAGACCAATTTTTAAACCATCACCAAGCCGACCTAACAAATTCTCTTTTGGTACAACACAATCTTCAAAAAACAATGACGACACTGGATTGGCACGCATACCACACAAATCCTCTATTTCACCCACCGAAAAACCGGGAGTTTCTTTTTCAATAATAAAAACTGCTGTATTCTTATTATTTTTTTGAGAATCGGATTTGGCAAAGATTAACGCACTTCCACAAACACCGCCATTGGTTACAAATATTTTTGTGCCATTAATGATAAATTGGTCGCCATCAGCTACTGCATAGGTTTCCACACCGCCTGCATCAGAACCCGCATTCGCTTCTGTCAAGCAAAAAGCGCCGATTCTTTCGCCTGAGCACAATGGGGGCAGAAATTTCTTTTTTTGAGATTCCGTGCCAAATAAATAAATGGGATACGTCCCCACACTATTATGTACAGTCACACAAAGACCAATTGCAGCACTCACACGAGATATTTCTTCAATGATAATTGCATAACTAATACTATCTGCACCAGCACCACCATATTCTTGCGGAATTTGGAGGCCGAAAAAGTTCAATGGGCGCATTTTTTCAATCACTTCAACCGGAAATCGACAATCCCTGTCGATATCATGGGATATGGGGCCCAATTCGGCTTCGGCAAATTCTCGTACTGATTTTCTGACAAGATTGTGTTTCATACAAGGGTTAAAGTTCACAGTATTATTCCTTCATAAATCGATTATCAAGTAACAGAAAAATTGCATAGTTTATTGCTTTTCTTTGAGGTTGTCAATAATAATCTATGAAATATCTTGATTTCTATTTGAAGTCTATGATATTTAGATAACTTTGAAAGGCTTATGTATAAACGATTTAGAGAATTTGATCGTCCAATTCTGGTTTTTCTTGGCATATAGTTATGCTTTACAGAGTAAATTTTTCAGTCACATACGTCCCTATGGGCCCTATGGGGCAAACCATTCTCGGACATTGGTTTAATTAAGGTTTAATCGTCCAGTTGTTTGGACAGGTTGAATTGTCTTAATAAGGAGCAATTTATGTTAAATATTCAAAAATCCATAAAAATGAATGAACGTGCTTTACAATTTATACCCGGTGGCGTTAACAGTCCTGTTAGAGCCTGTCGTGCTGTAAATAGTCATCCATTATTTATTGAGAGCGCCACAGGTGCATATCTTATTGATGCTGATGGAAACAAATATATTGATTATGTTGGGTCTTGGGGACCAATGATTCTAGGACATAGACACCCGGCAGTGATATCAGCACTGACATCTGTATTAAACGAAGGTATCAGCTATGGCGCACCAATTGAAAAAGAAATTGAGCTTGCGGAATGCATTGTATCGGCTTTTCCTGCTATGGATATGGTTCGAATGGTCAATTCCGGCACAGAAGCAACCATGAGCGCGGTTCGGCTGGCACGTGCATATACAGGACGCAATAAAATTGTTAAATTTGATGGTTGTTATCATGGCCATGCTGATACATTGCTTGTTGCCGCTGGTTCAGGTGTTGCAACATTAGGCATTCCTGGTAGCCCTGGTATTCCTGACAGTATTGCCGAATATACCATTTCATTGCCATACAATGATTTGAATATGGTTGATAATTTGATGCAAAAACAAGGTGATCGTATCGCATGCATCATTGTTGAGCCGGTTGCAGGCAATATGGGATTGATTCCGCCTCAATCTGGATTTCTTGAAGGCCTTCATGAATTGACACAAAAGTATGGCAGCTTGTTAATTTTTGATGAAGTCATGACTGGTTATCGTGTTGCCTATGGCGGCGCACAAGTTCTTTATAACATTTCGCCCGATTTAACTTGTCTCGGTAAAATAATCGGTGGCGGTATGCCTGTCGGCGCATATGGTGGAAGGCAAGAGTTGATGAAACAAATTGCACCAGAGGGTTCGGTATATCAAGCTGGAACGCTTTCTGGTAATCCTCTGGCGATGGCTGCGGGTCTGGCAACGCTGAAAATTCTACAAGAGCCTGAATTTTATGATAAATTGGAAACTAAAACAAATCACCTGGTATCAGGTATCAGAGCAGCAGCAAAAAGAGCTGGGATTCCAATTCAAACGGGTTCTGTTGGTTCGATGATGGGTGTATTTTTTACAGATAATTTGGTTAATAACTTTGATGATGCCAAAAAATCCAATTTAGAACAATTCAAGCAATATTATCAGGGCATGAGAGAGCATGGCATTTATATTGCGCCATCCCAATTTGAGGCGGGATTTGTTTCTTCAGCACACTCACAAAGAGATATTGAGAATACTTTAAATGCGGTGAATCAGGTGTTTCAAATATTAAGTAAGTAAGGGATAATAGTTCATAACATACGCGATAGTCGTAAACCTTTAGGGCTTACTTACAGCTTAGCGGAAAGAGATCAATTCCACGAACAATAACCGGAAACAAACCTAAGTTAGCGGTCATAAATTTTTGGGTATATATCGTAGTAATCGAAATCCAACCGATATCCAAAACCAATGTAGGGGCAAACCTTATGTTCGAGAATGAATTATAAACGTTTGGTTTCGGTTTGGGCGTATCCAAAAGTTGGATACGCCCTTTCAGTTTTTGTTCGAAGTCAAACATAATATACGCTCAACCATATGACCAAAAATAAAAAAAAGTTACCCTAACCTATTCACACGTCCAACATTGAGTTTTATGAAATTCTCGGATTCGTCTAAAATTGTTGCATTTTTTTAGCGCTGAAATCGCAAATTAATATAACCCAGGGCATCGCCCTGGGTTACAAACCACAAATATTTTGCACTGTTTGAAACCAACAAATTAAAAAATTTGTTATGATCTATTATTTATGTTATAAAAATTATGAAATCCTATGAAAGGGGCGTATGTAAAAGTTGAGGGAACATATTTTCTTTCGACCAACACCGAATGCCAACCAATGACCGAAACCCAACTTATACATACGCCCCTTTCAGGGCTAAAAGAAAATGTCTGACTTTTTGGGGATGCGCTCATCAGTTATTCCTAACTTTTTAAGACAGTTTCTATATTTATTAGGCTGATTTATAAAATATTTGTTTTTCCGATACATATACATCCAAATATGATCATCCAACTTAGTTTTTTCATGGCATAGTTATTGCCCTGAAAGGGGAAGAATAAAAGTCGGCTAATAAATTTTGCCCTTTCAAA
>Ga0272440_1001813_pt1 | contig 17139 bp, 16 predicted proteins | sample SSMMMBAug17_FD_192440 | JGI IMG/M metagenome (GOLD analysis project Ga0272440, IMG submission 192440) | Marine sediment archaeal communities from Little Sippewissett salt marsh, Falmouth, MA, United States - SSM-MMB-Aug17 | ecosystem: Environmental > Aquatic > Marine > Wetlands > Sediment ... | reverse complement strand
TAGAGCATCATCTATTGTTAAAAAAAACTCCGGATTAAAAATACTAAAGTTGCTCAAAGAATTAATTGGACAACTGCTCACTAACACAAGTGCCAGGAAGAGTCGAGTGATGTTGATAGATCAAATGAAACAGAGAGGTGGTTACATTCTCCATGTTGATGGTACTTGCGAAGGTGACAGCCCAAATCTTTTTTGTGGTCTTGATGGGATTAGTGAGCTGGTGCTTGACACCATCAAAATCCCTTCAGAAAAAAAAGAGCAACTGGTTCCATTCTTCAAGCGCATTAAGAATCAGTATGGGATACCACTTGCACTAGTACATGATATGGGAAAGGGAATTGTAATGGCGATAGAAGAAGTGTTTCCTGGAGTAGCTGATTTTATATGTCATTTTCATTTTCTTCGAGATGTTGGCAAGGATTTGTTACAGGATGAATATTCTGCTTTGCGAAAACGTCTGCGCAAGCTCAAGGTACGGGCAAAGCTGAGACAAAGATTAAGATACCTTGAGGATAAAATTACCCCTGTCACGCATTGGAAAGATTTTTTCGTTCAGAAAAACGCCGAGGACGCAAAAAAAGCGGGATGGCATCATTGAATAAGATGCTAAAATCAGTACTGGCAGAAACCCCACTTGTTCAGAACCTTAAGAAAAGTCAGTATATGGAAATTATTCTAAACGGCTGTAAAAGTTTAGAAGAAAGATTTACACAAATTGATGCTCATTTGGTTCAAAAAGAAATGAATGATGTAAGAAGTAGGGAAAAAAGAATATTGTCTACAGTTAAGAAAATCACGCAAGATTTTGATCTCATAAATAAGATAGCAAACTTATATTCAGAAAAGGCAAAATAAGTGCCAACTGTCATTTGCGGTCATAGCTTTTTTTCATGCAAAAAATTTATTTTAGGGTATATAAATTTTTTTCATTTTTTTCTTGCAATTTATTCTTAATAAATATACAAAGATTAAATGCTTTGAATGTGAATTAATCATCAACTTTAATCAGTTATAGACAGCTTTTAATCACATTTTTCAGATCAATAGTTCTATTTAAATAAAAATCCATAAAACGAAAAATTAAAAAGATTTAAAGAAAGGAATTTTCGAATGAAAAATTTTGTATTAATTTCCTTGCTTTTCCTTTTTTCTGCAACCTTTATCGGATGTACAAGCGCTTATACGACTATGCAAGCGGGATATCCATCAGCTGTAACCCCTGCGTTTATTTTTTCAGAAAATCTTGTTTATCCTTATAAGGATTCCTCTACAGTATTTAATTTGGAACGAAAAGATTATACCATTTTGGGGCAGGTTTCAACTGAAATGGAAAGTATTAACATTCTTTATGTTTATTCGACTGGCGATTGTGGTTATGGAAAATTACTACAAATTGCCAAAAATAAATATTCCAATGCCGATGCTCTAATGAATGTTTACTGGGATTCAAAATTACAAAACATCGGATGGCCTTATCCACCAATACCTCTTTTTCAAAAAGTTACAGCAAGAGTAACCGCTACAGCAATTAAATTAAGATAATGTTTCTATTATGAAATAAAAAAGGTACTCAGGCAATGTATATATTGATGAGTACCATGTTATCTTTATTGTTGTTCAGCATGATGTAAACAAGAGCCCCTGACCGCTATTTCTCAAAGCAAAAAATAAGCAATACAGAACGAATTTTATTCATTACTAACAAAAATTAATGTCTGCTATACGGTGAATAAAAAAGACAGTATTGAACCTTTCAAACTTTTATCATTTTTTACACGTACATATTTAACAATAATTTAAATCATAATTGATGATTTATTGTGTAGTAATTATTTATTATTAAGAATAGGTAGCAATTGTTACCTTTCAGTACATGAGGGCATCAATGCAACAGAAAACTTTTGTATTCTTGAATGGAATAAAAAAATCTGAATATTTGATTAAAAAAGTTTATGTCATCGGAAAGTCAGGCTTATTCGTCTTCAAATAATGTTTTTATGGTCAATTACTTAATTTAGTTGATCAAAGATGTAACATCAGTTAAAATATTAATTTAGAAAAATTAGGAGTTTGGTATGAAAAAATTAATTCATTTTTCAGGAATGATTTTGGTATGTGTATTTGTACTCACTGCTTGCCAGACATCAAGTACACCACATTATTCTTCTCCACAAGGGCATGAACAGCAGGCGGGTATTGATGAAAATACTCGGTCAAAACAAAAAACACATCTAAATAAAGAGGCTTTGTATAATGAATTTGGGGCCAAGAAAGCTTTCGAGGAATTTGAAAAAGATTTAGAGAACATGAATATTGATCAATAATGATTTGTCCTTAATAAATAATCATCAACCTTTTTATTTCCTTGGATAAGGTAATTAAAAAAAACATCTGGGGAAATTTAGTCGGTCAAATATGTACCGAAAACCAAACAATTAATAAAAATAAAAAAAGGAGTTTATTATGAAAGCATTAATTAATTTTTCAGGAATGATTTTGGTATGTGTATTTGCACTCACTGCTTGCCAGACACCTAATGTACCATATTATCCACAAGGGCAAGGACAGCAGCAGGCGAACCTATGCATACCGGAGTGGGTTAAAAATCCTAATGATACTGCTGATGCTGTTTATGGTATAGGTGAGGCCAAACTTATGAACCATGCATTAAGCATGGAAGCAGCTGATTCTAGAGCAAGAACACAAATTGTCAAAACAATCTCTACAAAAGTTTCTGCGCGTTTTAAAGATTTTATGCAGCAATTGGGAACTGGCGAAAATGCCCAGTCTCTACAAGTGGTTGAAGCAATTAGCAAGCATATTTCAAGTGAAACTTTGCATGGATGTAAAATTATTAAACGTGAATTTTGTCCAGATGGTAAAATATGGAGTTTAGCTATTTTGCCTCAAAGTGAAGTCAATCAAATTAAATCTAATACAAAACAAAAAGCCCAAAAATATGTTGTAAGTCAAGAGGCTTTATACAACGAATTTAAGGCCAAGCAGGCTTTTGATGACTTTCAAAAAGATTTGGATAACATGAATTTTACTCAATAATGTTTAACCCTTTTATTCCCTCGGATAATATAACAAAAGCAAATATGTCCGGGGGATATTAAGTCGGTCAAATATGTACCGAAGACAACACTACAAATCAAAACTAAAAAAAGGAGTTTATTATGAAAAAATTAATTAATTTTTCAGGAATGATTTTGGTATGTGTATTTGCACTCACTGCTTGCCAGACACCGAGTGTTTCACATTATCCACAAGGACAAGGACAGCAGCAGGCGAACCAATGCATACCGGAGTGGGTTAAAAATCCTAATGATACTGCTGATGCTGTTTATGGTACAGGTGAGGCCAAACTTTTGAACCATGCATTAAGCTTGGAAGCAGCCGATTCTCGAGCAAGAACGCAAATTGTCAAAGCAATCTCTACAAAAGTCTCTGCACGTTTTAAAGATTTTATGCAGCAATTGGGAACTGGCGAAAATGCCCAGTCTCTACAAGTAGTTGAAGCAATTAGCAAGCATATTTCAAGTGAAACTTTGCATGGATGTAAAATTATTAAACGTGAATTTTGTCCAGATGGTAAAATATGGAGTTTAGCCATTTTGCCTCAGAGTGAAGTCAATCAAATTAAATCTGATACAAAACAAAAAGCCCAAAAATTTGTTGTAAGTCAAGAGGCTTTATACAACGAATTTAAGGCCAAGCAGGCTTTTGATGACTTTCAAAAAGACCTGGATAAAATGAATTTTAGTCAATAACCCTTTTATTTATTCCCCCGGATAATTAATAATATAATCCATTCGGGGGATATTAAGTATTGAAAATTTGATATTGCACTCTTTCATGGGCATAAACAAAAATGTTAAATACAGATAGCTGGATATGATTTCAAAAATGGGTAATGAAACCGATAGAGATGTTTCTACAAAAGATGTTACAGAAAAGTGTATTGATGACCATATTTACTCAAAAGAAGAAACAAAAGAATGCATAGATATAGAAACACGTTTGAAACATGCCAAAATACTAAGGGAGCGATTTCAATAATTATTAACAAAATCAAAAGCAAACAATATTAAGGATATTCTTGAAGTTGAAGGTGAGTTAAAAAGAATTCAATCAGATATAGAATCGATGGAATCTATGGTAGGAAAGTTCAAAAGCTCTAAATCCCATATTGATTATGCAACAATTGAAATTTCTTTAAAGAAAAAAACATTACCTGGACCATTGGGTTTTTTGTATAATTGTATCGGAGAGATAATCAATAAACTTTTTGTTTTAAATTAAAATAAATTATTTTTTCTTTGATAAAAAGGAGGCCATAATCAAATGAAATATTATAAACTAATTATCATAATTGGATTAATGTTTTTTATCTATAATGGTTGTGCATCAATGGCACAAAAATTTTTCCCAGGACTTGGAATGCCAGAAGCAAAAAATGATACCTTCATTAATGATGAAAGCACCACTATTCAATTAGATATGGAAAAAACAAATTATGTTGATCATAATGAAGGCGATACTCAACAAATTGATTTAACTCCTGAAGCCACTCAACCAGATAGTTTTACATCCTCATTAGAACAAGAAGCGCCAGACATTAATACTTCTATTGATATTGATAATAATGATATCAATACTATTAATAATGGCCCGGTTTTAAAAGGTCGTGTCATTGGTGATGAATCGCCAAAAGAACAATTTGATCAGCCAGTTCTCTCTAAATCTGATCAAAAAGGCGGAATAGTCAGTGATTATGAAATTGATGAGTATAAAAGAGATCTCGAACAGGAATTTGTCCCCCTAAAATCAGGAGCAAAAGGAAGCGTTGTTGAGGATGAATTTCCAGTCGAAAAAGAACAAAAACAATTACAGCAGCCTTTTTTTTCAAAATTTGCCAACGAAGATAAAATACAGACTGTTTGTGATGGTGATAACATTGTAAAACATTGGCATAATTTGAGAAATGTCGTAGTTGTTTCTGATTCTTTAAATATAAGAAAAAATTATGGAAATAATCAAGCTGTCATTGGAAAGGCCATTCGTTGTGATCAATTGGAAGTGGTTGATAAACGTGTTGAACGTCTTAAGAATAAAAACCGATATAAAACAAGAGGTTGGCTCAAAATAAAAACAAAATCTGGTCTTGTTGGATGGGTAGCCAGTTGGCATACAAGGCATATTGAAGACTAAATATGTTTTAGCTACACTCATTACTTTTTTTTACAGATAACATGATTTATTCGTGCATTAACATAAACTATAGATAGAAAGGATTATTGTTATGAAACTTTTAAGCATATCATTAACCATATTGTTATTTTTTTGCCAGGTATTAACAGTCAGTGCTTCTGAGAATGAAGCATATGAAGAATATTTAAAAGATCAAAAGGCTTTTGAAGAATATGCGAAACAACAGAATGAAGCGTTTGCTTCCTATTTAGATGAGCAGGAAAGAGACTTTGAAAAATTTCAGGCTGAAATCAAGCAAAAATGGGGAGAGTTTTTAGGTTCAAGCCAAAAAGAATGGGTTAGTTATGATGAAGACAAAATGAGCAGAAGTTTTGTGGATTTTGAAAATGGAACAGTAACCATAGATGTGTTGCTACCAGTTGAGCAGAAACAGCCTGTTAAAGTTGCTGAGAAAAAAATTAAAGAGCAATTGAAAAAAACATTGTCAAATCAATGGCCAACGAAAAAGAATCCTCTTGCAGGGCAGGTGCTGGTCCAAAAAAAAGAACCTCTCTCACAAAAAAATATAGAAACATTTGTTCAAAAGGAACTTAAACCAAAGATCAAGGTAACCAAATTACCTCCAACAAAAGATAAGGTTCAAAAGCAAAAAATTTCTGTCTCATTTGAACTGGTTCCTGAACATTTAAAAGTACGAGCCGAACAATATAAGCCAATGGTATTAAAATATTCATCAAAAAGAAATATTGATCCCAGTGTAATTTTTGGGATGATTCACACAGAGTCATGTTTCAATCCAATGGCCAGATCACATATACCTGCATATGGGTTGATGCAAATTGTTCCTAAGTCTGGTGGTGTTGATGCATATGAGTTTGTGTATAAAAAAAAGAAAGTTCCGTCACCCAAGTCTCTCTACCAACCAGATTTTAATATTCAACTGGGAATAGGATACGTTGATAAAATTAAAAATGTTTATTTCAAAGGCGTAAACAATGAAACATCTGCTTATTTAATGACTGTTGCTGCGTATAATACCGGAATAGGAAATGTTTCCAAGGCGTTTACAGGGAAAACAGTCCTTTCCCCTGCAATAAAAAGGGCAAATACAATGACCCCCAAACAGGTACATGAGCAGTTAATGGATCATCTCACTTATGAAGAACCCAAAGACTACATGAGACGTGTATTTAGTCGATCAAAAATGTATCGATAGGGAAATAATACCTTTTTAAGAATATAACAATATGAAACATTATACCTTAACTTACATTATTAATATTGCTTTTTTAATTTTAATCATTTCCTGTAAACATATTCCAGGCGCGTACGAACCCATCAGGCAACCTGATAGAGATCATAATCAAATGGCACCTCACACTCTCAATCTTCCGGCCTGGTTTGTCGAAAAACCTCAATTATCAGGAGTTGATCTCGTATATGCCTATTGTTCCAAATATTATTACAAGGACACAGAAAAAAATAAACTTTTATTCAGTGCTGCCAAGCAAGTTGAAAAATCAAAGAAAGTTCGAATTGATATTCTACAAATAAGTGAGTCAACAACTGGTAAATACCTCGGTTATACTGATATTCAGGAATTAGATGTTGTTGTTGATGAAAATAATTTGGAAAATCATTTTACAATTATTTACAAACATCCCATTGGAAGAGGTATCTTGGCGTTGGCAGCCGAAACTGTTCAGGTAAAAAATGCAAATATTCTATCTATTAATGATACATTATATAATGTAAATGTCAGCTCACAACCCGAATGGGTGACAACACCTCCTTCTAAAGAAGGATATATTTTTGGTGTAGGATGCGCTCAGGACCATTCATCACCTGAAAAGGCCTGGGAAGAAGCAGAAAAAAATGCACGTGCCAATATCGCATTACAAATCAGTGCTAATTTATATAGCAACATTAATGAAGAAAATGGCAACTGGAGTGAGGGGGCAGAAATCAATCAGCTCACATGTTCGACTGTAGAACTAACGAATGTATCAATCATTAAACATGGTTATTGCAACCCCAGAAGAACTTACTATGCTTTAGCCCGGATGAAACAAAACTAACTATGTAGAAAAATAGTTTATGTGATTTTTATTTTTGGTGTAGGAGATGAAAATATAAATTTTATATATTGTTTTTTCTCTGAAAAGTCTCTGGATAATCAATATCGTAAAGCCATCGTAAGAGAATGTACAATGAATTAAGGGAAAAAAGAGCATATCGTGTCAACTTATTTGCATATTTTCTAAGTCTTTTAATTTCTTTCTTTTCAGACATTGTTTTTATCCCCAAATGTTTTCACACTATTTTAATTAATGAGTACGGGATGGGTGTATTGGCAATAGTTGGGGGAGAAAAGTTATTCCTCATTGTCTGCAGGAACGCTGATTAAAATGATTAATTAAGATGATTTGAAAAGCGAGGCGTAATCCAGGTTCAGACAATGCGAGCAAACCCAGTTTCCCCAATTCGGTAGATACACCCGTACGGAATCATGAGAGAACATAAGGTTAGCCCATACACCTGAACCATTTATAAAAAAGTAAAGTTGCTCTAAATTTGACGGCTATACCGAAGACATCATTTTCCCAATAATTTTGGAGCATCCTCATTGTTGCGAACATTCTATAATATCCTGTAGTAAAATCTTTGGATCATCATTTTTAGGAAGAAGCTTCATAAAACATTTCATTAATGATTTTATCTCAGGGGGTGGATCAGGATGCGGGATATTAATAGCGATTATTTTAAGCAGTTTATAAAAAGTTTTAATATATTCATTCTTTTCCTCGTTTTTCGCATTTTCAATTTCATCAAGGTCTGGCTTACCTAATTTTACTAAACTATAATGTGACCAAAAAATATCTTTTGGCATAAGGTATTCTATTTTACGAATTAGTTCTACTGCTTTGTCACAATTATTATTTTGAATATATGTAAAATAGGATTCATTTTGAGGGTTTTCAGGTGGTATACTCTCAGATGAAGCAAATATGAAGCTGATTATTTTGTCTCTGAATTCTTCTGGGATGATTATAACGATTGCAACAATCAACGTTATTATACTTACCAGCAAAACAAGTTTTTTGTGCAGAGAAACGGAGCCATTATCAGGTTTTTCTTTAAAGATTTCTTCAATCTCATCTTTTTTTCCATACTTTTTAACAAAATGTTCAAATATTTTGTTTACGTCACCCAGAGCATCTTCCGCATCTTTTTTAGAAATTTTCATTCCTGGATCCCGAAAAAGTTCCGAATTGAGATTTTTGGTAAAATTTATACGTCTTTCCGTGTATTTATCAATATTCTTTTTAAGTAAATATAGAAGTTGATCTAATACTGGCCTGTTTGTATCAATCTTTGTCAGTTGTTTTTCTTGTTCAATAAAGAGTATTTTAGCAAGAATCACCGATAGTGCATCTGCTGTATTTCGTAATGAAATTTTGGGTTCATTATGAATATTGTTTCCGGCTCGATCAAGAATTTGCTGAACATTTTGAGCAAATGGCACAAAGCCTAAGGTCGGAGTTAGTGATTCCATATTTTGACTCATTTCATTACCCCTTTCTTTATTGTTATTTAAAGCAAGATTTGATATTTTCTAAAAAATCCAATGGATCGTCACTTTGTGGTGAGTAGGAAAAAAAACAGTTTATATGATTTACATTTTGGGTATAGAGAATGTAACGAAAAATTTTATAAAGTGATTGATAAATATCATTTTCCTGCTTTTGAAAATATTCAATGCGCTCCTTTATTATGTCTTCGTTTACTTTATGTAAATTTAGTAAACAATAATCCAACCACAATTGCTCCTTGTCAGTACGACAACATGTTTTTTTCAAAATAGTTGATGCTTCTTGATAATTTTTTTCTTTTATTGATTCAAAATAATTAGAGACATAAAACATCTTACAGGCGTGACAATAAAGGCGATCATTTATTCCAGGTTGTTTTATTTCACTAATTATTTCTATTGTTTTTTTGTAATCTCTATCTATCATATTTTTTCTATATTCACTTCCAGGGAAAAAGATATAAACCAGGATGCCAAACAGTATGAGAAAAGGAGTTGCTATTGTATACTGTTTTTTCTTTGAATATTTCTCTGGATAATCAATGCCATAAAACCATCGTAAAAGAATGTATAATGAAGTAAGGGAAAAAAGGGCGTATTTGTTATTAATAGGATATTCATTTACGTGCATTCCCCAGTTTCCAACAACGCGCATTGAATCAAATGTATGATGGTGTTTTATATTATTTATTTTGAATGGTTCATCAGAAAGAATACCAAAAAGAAGCCCTTCATTATGGCTTTTTTTTACATAATCGCATCCAAATGTCTTTTTATACATTATGGGAAGAAATTTTTCTAACAATTTTCTGGTATTACCAACACAATTGCGATATTTTTGGTTCTTTTTCTTTGAATCATCCAACGCATCATTAAGTGGATTATTGTTTTCATCAACAAATAATTGATCTGCTGATTCTTTATAGTTCATCTTTTGTCCATCAGATTTTCGAAAAAAATCAACAGAGAGTTTCTTTTGTATGAATTTTAACTCTTCATCTATATCCATTTTTGAAGGTATTTCAGGTTTCACTTTTTCAAGAATTTGTAACAAATTTTTATAGGTAAAAATTGCAGTTGTAAAATCATCACATTCTATATTATTGGATGAGTAAAAAATATGGTTAATTTGTACGCAGGTTAATGGATCTTTCTTCCAAAATTCATCATTTATTGATTGTATCAAATTATTGAAACTCATTTTGTTTATTTTTATTGAATAATGTTTGTTCAGGAGTTGTTTGGTAATCATTTCACATTGAATTATTGCACTTTTATAGTCCTTTTTTTTAATAAAATCGATTGCAGATGCAAGAGGGTTGCCCTGGTCTTCCTCAAATAAGTCCATAACCGCTTTCATGTATGGTTTTGCATATTTTCTAAGTCTTTTTATTTCTTTTTTTTCAGACATTTTGTTCATCCTTTAATACTTGTCTAATGATTTAAAAAATCTGTAAAAAAAAAGTTATGCATAATAGTAAGGGAGCACTTGAGCCACATCAAAATAATCAGAATCGTCATTAAATTTATGAATACCTAATGACAACAGGTTGCTTTTAATCCCTTTTTCACGCAATTCCAACAGATTTAATTCGTTTTCAAGATCAAATGAAGATTCGATATTCAATTTCTTTTGATATAAATGAATGAGGATTTTAATGGGCAATTTAATAATGTCAATAGCGAATCCATGTGATGGATTGGTATCGATTTTTTGAAGAATACTCAATGCATTTTCTAAATCGTCTTGCTTTGCATAGATAACACTCAACCATTTTGCTGACTGGCAAACAGGGTATTCTGATATGTTATTGCTTTTCAGCAGGTATTCCATTAACTTTTCTGGGGATTCAATGGTGGTTTTGTTAATTTTATTTGCCAGTGCACATATGTATAACCGGTGAAGAAGGAAATAATGATCTTTTCGAGAATCAAATAAATGAAGTCGGGATAGTTTATAAATGTCACTTTCATTCTTTTTTTCAGAGTTTGTCTCGCACATAAATGATTGAATCGCCTTATCCAACATTTTTTTTCGAAAAAAAAGAGATGTCAAATATCCCATACCTTGCTTCCAGAAAGGCGAATTTTTTTTGCATAGGTTGACATCGCGTTGTAAATGCAGCAAAGCCTTGTCAAACAAGGATTCTTTTCCCGGATAATCACTTAAAAAGCCATACATCTGTCCAATTGTGCCTTCAAGTCGGGCTCGAATTTCGTCAATTCTGTTTTCCACATCAGGAAAGATAAAATTATATCGTTCAATTTCTTTAAATAAATATTCTTCAACACGTTCAAATTTAAAAATATTAAAGGCGGCTGGCTGAACAATTGTCAAAATGGTTTCAATTTTTTCCTGAGCAACCATGTACATATTTCCAAATGCTTCAGGTCCATGAAGATCAAGAAACCGGCAATAGTCACTAAAAGGCTTTAAATTCTTTGATCCCTTGTGAGACAATATCTTTATGTTATAAAATTTAAGTGTGGCCAGGATATTATAGTCTTTTGGAAAACGCTGTTTTACTTCATCGATAAAAATGCTCGTTTGATCAAGATTTTGGTATCGTTTAGGGTCATCAATCAGTTTTTCTTGAAGAAACTGGCGAAGTTCATTATTGAACATGTTTTTTTCTTCATCAGAAATATTTCGGCATAAATTATTCACACAGTCTACAAGTTCTTTTTGATTAATATTTTTGGATAATGCTTCAAATGCTCTTAATATGCCAAGGCCAGGATCATTCTCGTATATATTGTTAATGATTGAAGTTGTTCTGTTTGGAATAAAAATAAACGCATCGTTAATATGATAATGTCTGATTTTATCTTCAAAATTTTTAAGATATTTGTGATCTTTCCATCGCAAGGCGCCACAAAACATATCTGCAACAGCAAGTGGCATGAAATCCCGGGCATCAGACACAACAATTTTTACCTGCTTCTCACTTAATTGCCTTGCATCTAAAGCATATTTCATCAATTCATCACGTAAGGCGTTTGTAAGCAGGTTCTCGTAATCCATAATGTTTTCTTTGCCAAATTCTCCCATTAATATTTTCACCCTTCGGGCTGCAATAACAATTTCAAGTCTGTCTTTATCCGTTAATTTGAGGTCATCAATCAACTGATATATGGTTGAGCGTAATATTTCAATGTAAGCTGCCTGTTCATTGGCATAAAAACGAGGGAAGCCTTTTGAACGAAAAACCAGAAAAACTTTTTCAGCCATTACTGAAAAAAATTCTGTTACTATTGGCTGAACATATTTAATAGGCACCCTGATGCGGGAGTCCTTTTTTTTGCGCAATGCTAATTTATGTAAAGGCATAAAATGAAGGTAGTCGGGTATTGGAAACTGAGTAGGCAATGCATTTCTTGTAATATAATCCTGAATAGCATCATCTACCTGTTTTTTTATTTTTTTAGTTCCGTGAGAACAAACCCATCCCCCAACATAGTTGGTATCTTTGTTCTTGCTTTTAATAAAACTACCGGTTTCGTCAATATATACGTAATAATTCATAATATAATGTCTCCTTTTGAAATAAAATATACTATGTAATCCATCTGTATTTTTCGGGTAGAATAGACTTCAATTCTATCCGAAAGCTTATGTTTGATTTGTAGAAAGCAAATAAAATAAATCATCATCATTGATTTGAGGTATAAGATTCAAAAACATCCATTAACTCAATTTTTCGATTTTCAAAACCGCCCTTATTTTATTATCAGGAGCAACCATAATTTATTATAAATATTTGCAAGCAGTTATATAATATAATATAATATAATATAATTAAATTAAATTAAATTAAATTAAATTAAATTAATTTAATTAGAAGGGGCACTAGTTACTGACCATGCCGTTCACACCTCTTTGCCTCCTTCGGGGGCAAAGCAAATTATTCCCTTATAGGGGTTGTGGTACTCCCCCCGGTACTCCCCCCAAAATACACGGTAATAAAGTATCAAAAAACCATTTAAGAAATGATTTATGTGGTTTTTTTACTTCATATATAATTTTAACAACATCTCCCAACATAAGTGGTGATGTTTGGTTTTGAAGGTAAACCCATGTGCTTGATTTGGCTAAATTATTTTTGCAAAAAATGCCACTGCCAATTTCTTCAGGATATATTTCTTTTTCTCCCGTAATTCTGTCTTGTGTTTTTAGTCTATAAAATTTTGCAACAGGATTATTTTTTTCAAAATTCAGTTGACTTGCAGCGCAACTGACTCTTACAATTTTTTCTCCTGTTAAAGGATTCTTCCGTACCTCTTCAACATATGCAACAGGAGAAATCTTGTTTCCTATTATTGGTTTTGCTTTATTCTTCATCGCATTACAGATTGCATCTATCTTCTTTGTCTTTGCCAAGTGAAGAAAATTTCTGCAGTGAGATTGGGTTGTATTTTTACCTTCTTTATAAGTATATGATAAATCTATTTTATCAATTATGTCCATGTTGACGCCATCGTAAATATCGATTGATCCCATGACATTGATATTGAATTCACATTTGCCCGGCAACGTGACATAAGAACCATTTATTTGAACTCTGATTCCTTTTATATAATCTATGCTACCACTTACAGAATAAATATTTCCAAATAAAACATACTTAATAACAGAAGGTAAACCTTTACTTTTTGTTGCAAGAAATTCATTTCTTTTTGCAGCCTCTATCAATTCTTTCCTTTTTATTCCTTCATAGATATTGATTCCCATTTCCATCAAATTATTTTTTAGTTCATTTTGACAGATTTTTGAAAATTGTTGTTTTTCATTATTTTTCAGATCAAGAGCATTACAATCAAAATCTGCAACGATAACAGTTATTCCTCTTTCTGCAAGCATTCTTTTTGTTGGAAAGATAGGCGCCTTGTCCAATATTATTCTTTTATAATCAGAATACATGCATTCCGGTAGTGTCTGAAATCCAGAGCATCCTGTTATTCTTTTATAATCAGGATACATGCCCGGTTGTGTCTGAAATCCAGAGCATCCTGTTATAATTAATAATGTTACAAAAACTAACAATTGACAAACATGTTTGATGGATAAATTATTTAATGCCATTTTATACTCCTTTGTTAAAAAATTAATAATTGTTCGTTTGTTAAAAAAAGTGAATAAAATGATAGATATGTGAAGGGTTATTCGATAATATACCGCTTTATGCTTTGTAGATATGATTGATGATATTTAACTTTTGCAATATCACCCTTACAAATGAGAGATGCTGTTTCAGGGTTATCAAGAAGTACCCATGAAACATCATCGTCCATCTGGTTGGTCATTTGACCAGTCCCCGTTTTTTCTTCATATCGAATACTGGTTCCTGGTTTATAGGTTGGTTTGTAAAATGAGACGGTTGCTCTTTTGGTAAACAGGCGTTTTTGTCCACATGTAATACTGACAATATATTGGTTGGTATCTTTGTGCTTACGCATTTCTTTGACATATGCATTGGGAGAGAAAAAATATTGAATATCTGTTCGCGCCTTTTTGATAGCATCTTCAGCATTTTTTCTGGTCATTGAAACAACAAAATCACAATAATTTGAACATTTACCATTTGATACAATTGAATAAGTTTCTTCTTTTCTCATTTCAACACTTTTGACAATTGTTCGGGTAATACCATCATATATTCGAATTGTTCCAGAAAGATGAATGGTATATTTACACTGTGCTGGATAGTGGTTTATTTTGCCAGTAAATAAGCTTTTCTTTTGATAAGGTGCGATGTACTCACTAAAAATATCAAATGAATTTAATCGGCTAAAGATAACGTAGTCAACAATAATGTGACCGGATTCTGTATCTAAAAGAATTTCATTTTTTTTGGCAGCGTCAATCAGTATTTGTTTTTGTCGCTCATTACCATCATAAATTTGAACGCCAGCCTGAGTGAGATATTTTTCCAATGCTCCTGTAATTGTCGTGGGTAAATTTGATTTGGAAATAACATTGGCAGGTTCAATGCCTTCAGCATCAAAGGGAGCAACAATGACTGTGGTATTTCTTCTCAAGTATTGCTCTGAAAAATTTGGTAAATCACTATTTGGGATATCAACAGGATTAAATTCATTAAAGTTAATTCTGGATGTTGCGCAACCTATCTGTAAAATAAGGGACAGAAAAAGGACAAGCATGAATGGATAACGCATGGTTATAAGCCTCCTTACTTTTGGTTGTTTTTCTAAACCCAAAACTTTTTTAATAAAAGTTATTTTCACAACCTTATAAAGAATCATTTTATAAAAATTGAAAATGTTATTAAGTTGAAATTTTGTGTTGGATAATTTGGAATAATTGTGCATGAAGAACTTAAATTTATAATAGCTTCATTTGTAATAGTCAAGTAAAAAATAAAAATTATTAAAATTTTATATAAAACATTTGTAAAGACTATGCAAAAATGAGCATTATCAAAAAAAAATGTTAAAGCCCTAAAATTTCTAAAATACTTTCGTTTTCCGCTTGCTCATAAAAGGCCTGTGATGCATTTTTTATGGCGGAATCAAATCCTATCAAAGACACGCCAGGAAGGTTAAAATTTTTTTGAGATATTGTTTTGTTGCGTGCAGTTTTTAAACGAATATTGATAGAAAGTTTGACAAAGTGTTCTTCCCCGAATTTTTTTTGTTTGATTTTTCCATCAATTACCATGACAGCTAAACCGGGATCATTTGTTTTTGAATCAACAATTTGAATATTGATATCTGTCAGTAAATCTCTTATATTTTCAGCAATATATTTTAGATAAGAATTATCATAAGTAATAAATATTTCTGCTGAATTTAGTTTTCTTTCAATTATATTACGATATTTTTCATGCTCTGAGAGAACAATACTTTGAGCTTTCGAAAATTCATCAAATGTACTAATATTAAGAATACCAGCTATCATATCTGCTTCTTTTAACAGGCTTAACCATTCATTTTTACGTTTAAAGATTTTTAGAACATGATTGTCTAACATTTGTTTATAAAAAGATTTAATCGACAAGTCTTTCTTTGAAAATTCAGATTGATAAGATGAAAAAAATTTTCTTTTATTAACCTTAATTGTAACATAGGTTTTATTTCCTGAGTAGTTCGTTGAGACTTCTTTATATCCAGGGAAATGTATATCTTTGATGTCAACCTTTAGAATGGAATGGGTCGATCCTATGACAGTTCCATTAATTTGTTTTTGTGTGTCTTCAAAATGGGCATTAACATTAACTGAAATTTTGGAAGCAATACTTTTTAATGCATTATTGGTTGCGGCTTCTATGTTATCACCTTCACCCTTGCCATACCAATAGTCTTTATCATCTTCAGAAGGCGTTTCCCATTCAGAAGGCGTTTCCCAATTAACGTTTGCATTAGGTGAGTCCGGAAGAGTTATGCTCTTGTGCGTACATGCATTGATTGTTAATAAACAATAAATAAAAACGAAGTAATATTGATTGTTTTTTTGGAGCATATTAAATAGCATATGTATGATTTTTTTTGTATGTTAATCAACAAATTTCTTTTGTAATTGATTTTTTTTTATAATTGTGCATAAAAAAGAAATTTTCTAAGCGTTTTTTTTAAAATTGTCAAGCAAAAATGTTGAAATATTTCCTGAAAAAAAAGAAAAAGAATTCTTACGATTCCTAATAAATCCCAAAGAATTGCTTTTGATCATAGATTGTTGTCATTACTTAAGGAGTTGGACAATTGAATAAAGAAGATGATCATATTAAAAAAAAAGATTTTTCGATTTTTTGGAAATATTTCCTTTATTTTATAAGTACTCAAAAAATCCTCCAAAAGAAATATGAAAATCAACCCAAAGTAAACATTTCCCGTGAAACATTATCAGCAGCAATGGGTGGTGATATTTTTTCGTCAATTTTCTCAGGTGTACGTTCTACTAAAGATCGAACTTGCCGAGACATTTTTTTAGAGACAATTTCAGTAAGTCGTGTTAATTGAAGTTCAAAGGCATCGCTCAACACTTTTGGATCTGGTATTTGTTTTGTATCACAAACAATTCCCAATCGAACATTTTAATTGTAACTTAAAATGGTCGTTCCTAAGCCAATACTTCCAATTCTGGGAAGCCAAAACATAAGATCGCATTTTAAACGCTTTATCATTCGTTCTACAGATGGTCGTTTGGTCATTATTGCTTTAAATCGTTTGGACATCGGTGGGTCTGTTTCATCTATATGTGGGAGTAGGTAATATGATATAGTGGCAGTTCGCCCGCTAATATTTGCCTGTGAACAGCATTCCTCTTTATTATCACAGCTATTACAAATAATTAATTCATCATCAGTTTTTGGGGG